>Ga0116218_1001608_pt1 | contig 13841 bp, 11 predicted proteins | sample Sb_taG_2_FD_88966 | JGI IMG/M metagenome (GOLD analysis project Ga0116218, IMG submission 88966) | Peat soil microbial communities from Weissenstadt, Germany - Sb_50d_5_LS metaG | ecosystem: Environmental > Terrestrial > Soil > Wetlands > Peat | place: Germany: Weissenstadt | collected 2010-09-21 | reverse complement strand
TTCGCCGCGCTGAGCAGCGGCCCGCCCCCGCCCCTCGTTCGCCGCGCTGAGCAGCGGCCCGCCGGCGATGCCCGTGCGCCGCGCCTGGACCGGCCCCTGGGCGGCGACGGGGGTGTCATCCGCCGCCGCCCAGGTTCGGGAGAGAGAACGCGGCCGCCGTCTAATCCGAGACGGAAGGCCGGATGTTCTGGTTGAGGTGGAAGACGTTCTGCGGGTCGTAGCGGTCCTTGATCCGCTGCAGCTCGTCGTACTTGTCGTCTCCGACCGCCCGCCGGACCCGCTGCTCGCCCTCCTCGCCGAGGAAGTTCAGCCAGGCGCGCCCCGTCGTGTAGGGAGCGCTCGCCACCTGCACCTGCCGCAGCCAGTCGACGTTGCGCTTCTCGTCAGCCGGGTCGGCCCACATCGCCAGCAGGTGGGTGTTCCACGGCGCCTGCCGCTGGCCGATGGCCATCTCGTCATCCCCGACCCGGGCCATCTGCCCGCCGCCGGGGACGACCAGCACGACGCTCAGCGGCGAGGGCGTGTTCGCCGCCGCCGAGGCCAACGCGTCGATCGCCTCGTCTGGGAGGTCGGCGAGGAAGTCGCCGCCCCAGTGGTTCTGCATTCCCGCCGGCGTGGTCGGATCGATCAACTGCTGCACGGCCGTGTACGGCATCGGCTCGACGAGGTCGACGACGGGTGGCCCGAACTCGCGCAGCGGCGCGATCACCTCTGCCCCCTCCTCCGGGTCGCCCGCGTAACAGACGGCGATGCCGGCGGCGGGCTTGCCCTGGGCCTCTTCGGGCACAAACGGTAGAGGAGGAGCGGTGATCAACGCGACGGCCGCGCCAACCTCATCGGGCGCCTCGGCCATGAAGTCTCTGAAGAAGCGGAGCACCTCGCCAGCGCGATCCCCGGGATGGAAAAGCAGCCCTCCGAGGACGATCGGGCCGACCGGGTGCAGCTGGAACTCGAACATGGTGACGATCCCGAAGTTCCCGCTGCCGCCCCGCAGGCCCCAGAACAGGTCTTCGTTCTCGTCCCCGGACGCTCTCACGAGCGATCCGTCGGCGAGCACGACCTCGGTGGAGATCAGGTTGTCGGCGGCGAGTCCGAGCTTTCGCTCGAGCCACCCCGACCCCGAGCCGAGCGTGAATCCCGCGATTCCGGTCGTCGACATCCGCCCGCCGGTCACCGCCAGGCCCGAGGCCTGGGTCGCGGCGTCGAATTCGCCCCAGGTGAGGCCCGCCTGGGCCCGGGCGCGCCGGCGTGCGGGATCGATCTCGATCGCCTTCATCGGCCGCAGATCAATCATCACTCCGTCGTCGCACACGGCATGGCCCGCGACCCCGTGGCCACCGCCGTGGACGGCGATCGGCAATCCCTCGCGCCGGCCATGGTTGACGGCCGCGGCCACATCGCTGGCGCTCTTGCACCGCGCGATCACCGCGGGGCGGCGATCGATCGATCCGTTGAAGACCCGCCGCAACGACTCGTACCGCGGATCGCCGGGCTGCACCAGCTCGCCCGCGAGCTCCTCCTGAAGCCGGCCAACTTCTACCTGCGTCATCGTGTCCCCCTTGTTCGGTTGTCGAAACGCGCCACCCAGTGGCAGCAGCGTCGCGGCTCGGCCCGTGGCGGGCAATGGGGGCTGACGTGTATTTGTGCCTCGGTCCGACGCGCGCCGGCGCCGGGCGCGGGCGGCTACTTCGTGCTCTCGCTGGCAGCGGCGGCGTCGCGCTCGATCTCGGCGTTGTCGGCCTTGAGCTCCTTTGCCTGGAGCTTCTCGGCCCGTTTCATCGCCGCCTCGACCTTGGCCCCCATGTCCGAGACGGCGACGACGACGAGGCCGGCCTCGCCGCTGTCGAGGTGCTCGCCGAGCTCCTTGAGGTCGTCGCGACTCATGCCCGCAGCCGCGTGACCGGCGACCGCGCCGAGGGCCGCCCCGGCGGCCGTGGTACCGAGGAGCAGCCCGCCGCCGATGGCGGCGAACGGGAACAGGGCCACGACCAGCCCGGTCGCGAGCCCGACGCCGCCACCAAGCACTCCGCCGACGCGCGTCGGGGTCTCATGCTTCTTGACGATCTTGGTCTTCCCGTCGTCGCGGCGCTCGATCACGGCCGCGTCATAGGCGTCGATCAGCCCCGCCTCGGTGTGGAGATCCTTCACGACCTGGTAGTCGGCCTCGGCGTCGGCGACGTTGTCGTACACCCCGACGTACGCCATGAGCGTGTCGATCGCCATGCTTCTCTCCTCTCGGTTCGGGACCGCGATCCTACCCGACCGCGATCCGGCCCCCGAAGACGCTATCCGCTCGCGACGCGGGCCGGCTCGGACGCCCGCGCCGAGATCGTGAACCACACGGTCTTGCCCTTGGCCGATCCGTGGTCGACGCCCCAACGCTCGGAGAACATGTTGACGATCTGAAGGCCGCGGCCGGTCGGATCCTCGGGCCCGGGCGAGCGCATCGCCGGCGTGCCCCCGGCGCAATCGGTGACCTCGACCCGGATCGTCCCGCGCTCCTTGATGACGGTCAGGTCAAACGCCGTGCTGGCGTGTCGGACGCAGTTCGTGGCCAGCTCGGAGACCATCAGCTCCACGGCGTCCAGCGTGTCGCCGGAGACGCCCTTCAGTGCCTGGGTGGCGAACCGCCGCGCGGCGGGGACGGATGGGGGCTCACCCGGGAAGCGGCGGGCCTTTCTCATGGCGTGAGCCGAAACTTTCCCTCGAGCCCCATTGACGTGATCACGCGTCGCAACAGCGGCGATGCGTCGCGGAATTCGATGTCCCCGACCGTCGCCGACCACCGCACCCACAGGGCGATCGCGGAGCTGTCCGCGAACCGCAGGCCCCCGACGTCCACGACGAGGCGGTTCGGATGCATCTCGATCACCGGCGCCACCGCGGCGTCGAGCCCGTCGACGTTGGCGATGTCCAACTCGCCGCTGATGGTCACGACCGTCCGCTCGCCGTTCGTGGCGACGTCGAAGGTCATCTGCGGCCCGCTATGCGCGCTCAGTTCTTCCATCGCAGTCCCACAATCGCTGTGTCGTCCTCGGACGGCCCGTGCCGTAGCTCCGCCACAAGTGTGCCAAGGAGCTCCGGCAGGCCCTGATGATCGGCGGTCGCGGCGGTGCGCAGCCGCTCCAGGCCACGGTCGAGCTCCTCGCCGCGGCGCTCCACCAGCCCATCGGTGAACGCGAGCAACGTCGCCGACGGGGGCGCGGGCACCGTGATCGACTTGTACGCGGCGCCGGCCTGCGCGCCGATCGGCACGCCGATCTCGCCGTCCACGTACTCGCCGTGGCCGTCGCTGATCAGCAACGGCGGAAGGTGGCCCGCGGTCGCGACCGTCACCTGACGGGACCCGAGGTCGACCACGGCACACAGCACGGTGGCGATCTGGCCGGTCTCGGTGGCGCTCAGGATCCTCGACAGCTTGGTCAGGATCGCGGCCGGCGGATCGTTCTGGGCCGCATAGGCATGGATCGCGTAGCGGAGCGACGCCATCGTCGCGGCCGCGCGCAGCCCGCGTCCGGAGACGTCGCCGACGACCACGAGCAGCCGCTGATCGTCGAGCGGGATCACGTCATACCAATCGCCGCCGATCTCCACTCCCCGCTCGCCCGGCTCGAACAGGGCGCTGGCCTCGGCGCCGGCGATCACGGGCAGCTCCTCCGGGAGCAGGGCGTGCTGGAGGGTCTGAGCGATCGTCCGCTGCTCGGCGTAGAGCCGCTGGTTCTCGCTCAGCGCGTGGTCAAGCCTCCCCGCCAGGTGCTCGGCCGAGCGCCGGCGCTCGACGAGGCGGACGGTCAGAGCGGTCGCCCCCAGCGTGAGGATCACCCCGCCGATCGCGATGATCCACGGCAGGCGCTGGGGGAGCGTGCCCGCCAGCGACTCACGGGGCGATACGACCAACGTCAGGACGGTGTTGCCAAACGGAACCTTCGTCTTGGCCTGCTCGCCCCGGAGCGGCGCCTTGCTGACGCTGGTCACGAGCAGCTGCCCGGGGGTGACCGACCGGCCCAGGTAGATGGCGTAGTCGAGGTCCGAGAACGCCGAGTTGCTCTGCAGACGTGAGCGGCGGTCGGCCGGGAGCGGCCGCTCGGCGTAGATGATGAACCGACGTGTGGCGGTCGGGTAGGCGTATCCGAGCCGGGTGGGCGAAGAGGGCTGCAGGCCGATGATGCTGAGCGTCGGCGAACCGGCGGCCCGCGCGATGAAGGCCCTCGCCGTGGACGGCGAGGCGCTCAGCGCCGATGGAGCGCCGACCGTCGCCACCGGGCGGGCACCTCCAGGCTGCCACAGCGAGATCGACGGGAAGTGGCCCTGGCCGGATCCGATGTACGGCGTTGCGAAGTGGGTGAACTTGTGGACGTTCCCGTTCGTCGCGTCGACAAGCGCAGCGGCCGAGGCGAGCGGCGTGTCGGTGGCCGGTTGGGCCTCGGCCAGCACCGCCGCGACCTCCTTGACCCGCAGCTGCAGCAGCCGCTTCTCGTTCTGGTTGTACTGCGCCGCCGAGACCCAGGTCAGGATGCCCGTCACGAGCAGCCCGACGACCAGGATGGCGACCGCGGCCCAATACGGCCAGCGCTCGTGGGCGACGGCCTCCCGTGTCGGCGAGGCGGCCTCGTCGTCGCCCGGCGCCGGTGGGCCCTCCCCGGGATCGATCGAGGCGACTTCGACCTCCTCTTCGAGCTTCGATGCCTCGATCACGCCGCGGAACGGTAGCGCCCGCGACGCCCAGATTGTCGGGGCCAGCAGACTCTGAAGCGATTCAAGGGCGCCGGACTGGACCCCGTGCCCCCACAATGGTCCACGACCGGCGCCCGCGAATCTTGCATAACTTTGGCACGGTTTTTGCTGCGAAGTCAATGCACTAGACGAAATGCGTAACCCGGGCGTCCCCGCGCGATCGATCACCCGTCCAGGGGGATGGGTCCGGTCATACGGTCCGGGGGCGCGCATGCGCGCCCCCGCCGGCCGGTGCATGCACCGGCCGGGCCGGCTGTGCATGCACAGCCGGCTGCATCCCCCGGATGCTCACCAGCCGACCCAGCACCGCCCCGGCCGCGAACAGCAGCGCCTCGAGCCACGGACCGGGCGGCGGCAGGCGGTGCCATAGCACCGCGGTCAGTCGGAGGTTGTCCGCCAGGGCAAACGAGGCGTTCGAGGCCGCCACCAGGAGCAGCGCCGCGAACAACGCGGAGCCGAGCGCCAGGGAAAGTGGCCTGACCCGGGGGAGCGCGAGCCCGAACACGACTCCGATCGGCACCCAGGCGGCCGCCACCCGCGCCACCGGCTGGCCGTCGAACCTGGCCAGCTCCAGCAGCGGCAGCGAATCGCGGATGTGGGGACCGAGCCCGAACCAGCCGATCCCGCGCAGCACGTACAGCAGGCCGATTCCGGCCAGCAGGCAGACCGGCAGCAGCAGCACGCCCGCCAGCCCGCGCCAGTGCAGCGCCACGCCGAGCGCGACGAGCGCCGCGACCGCGGCTCCGAATATCAGCGCCGGGACAACGGGGAAGGGACTCGACGCCGGCTGCAGCTGCTGGGCCGGGGGGGCTGGGGCCGCTGGGGCGGCGGGTACGGAATCTGAGCGCGGGCGCGGAGACAGGCGCCGGTGGCGGTGGCGCACAGGTGTCCGTCGAGATCTTGGTCTATGTAGGCCCAAGATCTCCATGGTCGTGTGCCCGTGGTGGATTGGGACCACGACCAGCCTGTGGCCGCGCCACACTGCCACCAACGGGGTCAGCCGGCGACCGTGGCGCCGGCGCAGCCGCACACTGGCCGCCACCGCGCCGCCGCGGGCCTCGTTGGGCTCGCTCTTGTGCGGACGCAGCCGATGCGTGACGTCGTGCGAGGCCAGGATCAGCATCTGGTTCAGCCGTGGGTACCAGACGGCCCAGTCGTGGCCGCCGGAGTAGATCGCGTAGGTGACGTCCGCGCCGGCGCGGTGAAGCGCCGCCGCCATCGGCACGATCTGGACGCTGGCGTCGTCGTCGCGCCCGGCGAACATGAACACCCGCAGCGGCTCGAACGCGAGCTCGCGCCGCAACCCCCGCACGTAATCGATCGGGCTGTTGTACTCGAGGTCGGCCTTGCTGGCATGCGCGAACGCGCCGGTGCGGGTCTCGGCGAAGTACCCCGACCACACCTCGACGTTGCCGAACACCGGCAGGTGGTGAAGGGCGATGTTGATCGCGCCGTAACCGCCGGCGGAGAAGCCGGCGATCACCCGATCCTGGCGCTCCGCCACGGTCGAGAACCGCTGGTCGACGTCGCCCACCACGTTCAGCACGTAGTCCTCGAAATAGCCGGATGGGGTGTTCGCCCACTCGGAGTCCGAATACGTGCTCCCGCCGATCCGCCCGTCGGGGAACACCAGGATCATCGGGCGCAGATGTCCCTCGCTGAGCTGGTTGTCGAGCCGGACGTCCATGTTTGCGATGTCGATGTAGACCTGGGGCCGGCCCGGCATGCCGTGCAGGAGGTAGAACACCGGGTAGCGCTCGGAGCGGCGGTAGCCCGGCGGCAGGTACACGAGGTAGTACGCCCGCCGGTGCAGGGCCCGGGAATAGAAGTGGACGTTCAGCAGCCTACCCTTGCCCGCGCGCGGGAGCCGAGCGACGGTCACGAAGCCGCGATGCTGGTAGTAGTCCTTGCCGTAGCTGTAGGCGCCGAGCAGCCCGGTGACGGTCAGGATCAGCGCGGCCGTGGTCACAACCGCACGCCTGAGGGCGAGGAACAACATCTACGGCACCTCCCCCAGGCCAGGGCGGTCGGCCTGCGGCAGGGCGAGCGCGGCCGGGCGGCGGCCATCCGTCAGTCGCGAGCCTCCGTTCCGGCCTACGTAGCCCTCGACCTGGAGGACCCGGAGGACGGCTCGCGGCAACCCCAGCCGCGACTCGTAGATCAGGTAGCGCGGGCGCCACTCGGGCGCGAACTTCTCGTTGAAGCGCACGAGGCGATCCATCTGGAAACGGTGGCCGAGCAGCGCGACCGCCACGCGTGCCAACACCCGCTCGGTCCACGTCCGGTCGGGCTTGGGGCGCACGAGGTGCGCCAGGCCGGCGTAGTTGAGGCTCACCTCGGGAACACCCCGCCGGCGCGCGGTCTCGAGCGCCCGGCAAACCAGCGCCTCGTTGAGCCCGTTCGGGGTGTCCCCGACCCGGCGCATCGTGTCCAGTGACAGCTTTCCGCAGTGGGAGATGAAGTGCATCACCGCCCCGAGTTCGCCCTCGGGAGAGCGTGCTAGCAGGTATAGGTCGCCGGGTCGCACTCCGGGCTCGAACGTGCCCATCCCCATCGCGAATCCCAGCAGCCGCTGGCGCTCGGAGCGCCAGGCGACCTCGAGCGCGTCCATCTCGCGCTCGAGTGCGGCGTCGATCTTGCGCCCCTCGCACGCGGTGATCTCCCATCCGCGCCGCTCGGCGCGATGGGCCGACTGGCGGAGCTTGCGCACCGCCCGCCCCTCGAGCGTGAACCGTGCCGGGTCGACCACGGCCTCCTCGCCCACACACAACGCGCCGAGGCCGAGCTCCCGGTAGCGCCCAAGGTGACGGGCCGACGCCGCCCACACGACGACCCGCCAGCCCTCGGCGCGGGCGAGCGCGAGGAACTCGGAGAGCACCTCCGGGGCCGAGCCGTCGGGTCCGACCGGATCGCCCGACACGACCGCGGTGTCGCGGATCACGTGGTAGGCGAGCACGCCGCCGGCGGCGAACTGGAACGCCTTGTCCGGGCGCAGGATGAACGGCGAGATCGAGTCCTCGCCGTGGCGCTCGACGATCCTGCGCGCGGCGCGGAGCTCGTCCGCGTCGTGGCTGTTGAGCGACCTAGACATGGGCTCGCACCTCGAGCAGCGCCGCGCTGGCCCTGGGCAGCTCGAGCTCGTAGCGACCGGCGCTGGACGCGACCGTGTCGCCGTCGGGCTGCCCGAGCCATTTGCCGTCGCGACCGAGCCGCTGGCCATCGAGCGTCACCCCGGACGTCGATCTGGCCGCCGGCGCGAGCAGGCGCTGCACCCGGGCGATCGCGGTCGCGGTCGCCGGGAGCCGCACGGTCACGGCCAGGTCGCGGCTGCCCTTGTTGATCAGCAGCACGTGGAGCCCGCCGCCGCGCACGCGGACCGCCCACGCGCTCAGCGCCGTCGAGGATCCGCTGTGCACGCGTACGGGGAGCAGCTGCGCGTCCGGCCCCAGCGCCCTGGCGAACAGGATCAGCCCGTACAGCAGCGGCCGCGCGTCGAGGCCGCGGCCGTTCATCGAGAACGCGGCGTTGATGGCGTTCGGGCGGACGTGCACGTTGACGCCGTCGACGTCCGCGCGGAGCAGCGCGAACAGCGCATCCGGCGCCCACAGGGCGGTCGCGAACGTGTTGCTGACACCGGCGACGCCGCCGCAGTCGACCGAGTTGAGCTCGGTCAGGCGCAGCCTGAGGCCGGCCCGGTGAGCCAGCCGGACGGCGCCCTTGAGGCCATCGGCGACCGCAGTCGACGCGCGCGCGCTCAGCAACCGGGCGATCGTCGGGTGGCGGTACGACTTCGGCTTCGAGCAGCCCGAGAACGCGTAGCGGTGCACGCTCACCCCGCCGAGCCCGCCGGCGGCGATCAGGCTCGAGATCCACCGGCCGTTGAGTACGGGATTCGCCAGCGCCGGGCCCAGCAGCGGCACGCCGGGCGCCGCCTGCGCCAGCGCCTGCGCGTACGCACGGAAGTCCGCGTCGTACATGTCGGAGGTCAGCGTGCTCGGAAGCGGGGCAACGTCGAGATCGCTCGGGGGGCGCCTGACGCCGAGCCCGGTCGAGGTCGTTCGCGCCAGCCAGTCCTCGCGGCTGTAGATGTCCGGCTCGTTGCCGATCTCGAAGCCGACGACGCTCCCGCGGGGCAGGCTGTCGATGGCGGCCTCGGCCCACGCGGCGGCGTCAGCCGGCGAGCCCGTGACCAGGTTCAGGTCGATGATCAGCCGCAGCCCCGTCCGCCGCACCAGCTCGCTCAGCTGCTGCAGCCACGCCGGGGTCACGGCGATCGCCCACGACGGCATCGGCGTCGAGCTCGGGTCCCAGAACGTGTGATCCGCGGAGTCGCCGCCCAGCCGCAGCACGAGCGGGCCCTCTCCCCGCGGCCGCAACAGCGCCAGGACCCGGTCGAACACCGCGGGTCGCTGCTCGAACTGCGACAGCGCCCAGTACTCGGTCGACAGTCCCAGGTAGGACCGGGGGACCGGCGCGGCGCCGCTCAGCTGGACGGTTACCCGGGCGTGGCGCAGCCACCAGGCACGGCTGCCGGCGGCCCGCGAGGCGGCGTCGTGATCCGACAGCGCCAACAACATCAATGTCGACGCGAGCGTCACCACCGACGCCACCCACACGAGCCGGCTCACCCGTGTGCGCCCAGCTAGATGAATTCGAGCCGACGACTCCCTAAGGCTCATCATCGCGCGTGACTATGCGCGCGCTGTCTGAGCCGATCCCCAAGGAACGCTGAGAATTTCCTGAGTTTCGATGCCCGCCTCGGGCAGGCGGACGGTGAACAGGGCGCCGCCGCTGGGATGGTCCGCGGCCTCCACCGTCCCGTGGTTGGCGTGGACGAGCTCGCGGACGATGGCCAAGCCGAGGCCGGCGCCGCCGGGTCCCCGCGTGCGGCCGGCCTCGGTGCGCCAGAAGCGGTCGAACACGTGGTCGCCGGCGTCGGCGGGCAGTCCCGGCCCGTGGTCGCGTACCTCGAGGACCGCCTGGCCGGCCTCGCGGCGGACGGAGATCTCGACCGGGGTCCACTCGGGGGTGTGGATCAGCGCGTTGCCGATCAGGTTCGCGAGCACCTGCCCAACGGCATCCGGGTCGGCGAGCGCCCTGACCGGATCCGGCGCCTGCACCGTGATCGCGCGCTCCGGAGCCCGCGCGCGGGCATCGGCGGCGGCCTGCCCGGAAAGCTCGCCGAGGTCGACCGGCACCCGCTCGGTCTCCGGAAGCTCATCGACGCGGGCCAGCAGCAGCAGGCCCTCGACGAGCACGCCCATCCGCGATGCCTCGGACTCGATCCTGGCCATCGCGCGCCTCAGCGCCACCGGATCCTGGGCCGGGCCGAGGCGGAACAGCTCCGCGTACCCCCGGATCGACGCCAGCGGGGTCCGGAGCTCGTGCGAGGCATCGGCGAGGAACTGCCGCCGGCGCTCGTCGCTGCGCTCGCGGTCGGCGAACGCCTCCTCGATGTGCACGAGCATCTTGTTGAGGCTCAGCCCGAGCCGGCCGAGCTCGGTGCGGGTGGTCGCAGGACTCACCCGGCGCGTCAGGTCGCCGTCGGCGATCTCGCTGGCGACGCGCTCCATCTGGCGCAGCGGCCGCAGGCCGAACCGGATCACGATCCAGCCGAGCCCGACAAGCAGGACGATCACGCCGCCCACGACCAGCGCCTCGACGACGATCAGCTCGTGCAGCGTCTGGTCGACCTCGCGCAGCGGCACGGCCACGACCACCGTCCCGGCGCCCGACTCCAGCGGCAGCGTCGCGACGCGGTAGCGGAGGCCCGACGCGTGCACCGAGTCGACCGTGAACAGCTGCGGCGACGTGCCCGAGTGCGCGCTCGGGAACCGCTTCGGGAGCCGCGGCGGAGACAGGGCCTGCTCGCCGTTTGAGACGGTCACGGGTCCGCGCAGGAGCTTCCCGTCGGGGTCGACCAGCTCGCCGTAGGTGCCGGACGGCAGGAATCCAGCCAGCCCGTTGCCGAGCGGGGAGACGGCGCCGTGGCCGCGGTCGCTCGAGTTCTCGTCGGCGACCGGTCGGCTCAGCAGCCGGGCGTCGATCCCGAGCTGGTAGGAGATCGGCGATGCCGCCGCGATCACGCGCTGGTCGAGGCGGCTCAGCAGGAACGAGCGCTGCTCGGCGTAGATCGAAGCGGCGGCGACCACGAGCGCGGCCGTGACCAGCCCGAGCATCCCAGCGAGCAGTCGGGTTCGCAGCGACACTACCGGACGATGCACGGATCACTCCCTCGGCAGCCGCAGCGTGTAGCCGACGCCGCGGACCGTGTGGAGCAGCGGCACGGGGTCGGCGTCGACCTTCTTGCGCAGGTAGCTCATGTAGGTCTCGAGCACGCGGGCGTCGCCGGCGAAGTCGTAGCTCCACACGTGGTCGAGCAGCTGCGCGCGGGTGAGGACGCGGCGCGGATTCAGCATCAGGTACCGGAGCAGGCGGTACTCAGTCGCCGTGAGATCGATCGGACGGCCGTTGCGGGACACCTCGCGCGTGTCCTCGTCGAGCTCGAGATCGGCGAACGTCAGCCGGCCCGAGGTCTCGGTCAGGGCGCCGGTGCGGCGCAGGATGTTGCGCAGACGGGCGACGAGCTCCTCGATGCTGAACGGCTTGGTCACGTAGTCGTCGCCCCCGGTGGTCAGCCCGCGGACCTTGTCCGAGGTCGCGTCGCGCGCGCTCAGGAACAGGATCGGGACGCCGAGGTGCTCGCCGGACAGGCGCCGGGCGACCTCGAAGCCGTTCATGTCCGGGAGCATCACGTCGAGCACCATCACGTGCGGCCGCCACTGCCGCGCCAGCGCCAGCGCGTCGCTGCCGGTGTCGGTTGCATCCACCGCGAAGCCGTTGTGGCGGAGTGCCATCGAGACGACGTCGACGATGTTCGGCTCGTCGTCGACGACAAGCACACGCAACTGCTCCTGCTGGCCGTCCACGCCAGGCAGTATCGAGCGCGTACCTGAGGATTCCCTGAGAGCTCCCTATGGCCGGGTTAAGTCCTTTCTCCCAGCCGCCACGGGGGTTGGTCGAGAAACGCAAAGAGGATTTGCGTTTCTCGACCAACGTCCCCGCTTCCTGGGAGTAGGCCCCCGGCGCGGTCACGCGGGAGCATGACCGCGCCGGGCCTGGATCAGAAAGCCATCTAGCGCCGGGACCGACCGGACGTCGCCGACCACGTAGCCTGCGCCGCGTGCCACGGGAGCAGATATGCCCTGTAGGTGTTCACCCCGGACGGGAACTCGGCGTTGAACACCAGGGCGCCCTGGCGGTTGAACTCCGAGAAGTACGGCAGCGCTCCCCATCCGACGAACCGGCCGCCCCCGGGGATCGTCTGCGCGTTGCCCTGGGACGGCGCAGCCAGGCCCTCGGGCTGGTCATCGGAGGAGATCAGCGTCGCCACGCGTGATCGCGGATCGAGCCTCACGGTGACGGCCCGGCTCGTGGGCAGCTCTGGCGTGCCCGCCGATTCGTTGTCGAAGAACGTGTACAGGCCGTGACCGATCGACTCTGGATCGTGCTGCCAGGCGAAGATCTCGCCGGCGTCGTCCAGCACCTGTCCGGGCGCGGCCTGCAGGCGGAAGCTGCTGTCCTTGCCTCCGAGTTGCCAGATGATCTGTCCCGTGCGGCGACTGACCTTGTACGCCGTCCACGTGTCCCGAGCGTCGATCAGCAGGTTGCCGTCCGTGTCCAGATGCACCGCGTTGATGTGGAACCAGTCCCACGGGGTGCTCGGCGATGCCGGCAGCGGCTGCTCGCTCTGGCTGAAGGGCACGTGGTCCTCGCTGTTCCACTGGAACAGCACCCTGCCGGTGCGTATGTCGATCTCCTGGACGACGCCGTTGATCACGGTCTGGTCGGCGGGGCCGCCGATCGAGGTCAGATCTGCCGTCGCCGTGGTGTAGGCCAGGATCAGGGCGGTGTTCCAGGGAGTGATCAGGAATTCGTGGCCGTCGGCGGACAGGCCGTTGCCGGCGTTCACGGTCGCGATCTGCTGGTAGCGGTCGTTGTAGATGTAGTCGGTCCCGGAGGACAGACCACCGAGTCCGGTCCCCTGCCACCAGGTGAGGACCCGCTGGCCGCGGTAGGTCTGGGCACGGAAGTCCGCGGCGGTCTGGCCCTGCGGGATCGCGTGGAACCAGACGACGTCGCCGTGGGAGTCGAGGATCTCCGGGCCGTTGGCGTACGTGCTCGTGCCGCCCGTCGGGGTGATGAAGACGTCACCGCGGCCGATGTGGCGAGCCGAGGTCAGGATCGTCACCGGGGGCGGCGCGGTGGGCGGCGCCGCGAGTGCCGGCGCGGCCACGGTCAGGCTGGCCAGCAGTGCGGTTGCGCCGATCAGGGCCCGCCGCCAGCGCTGAGCGCGGACATGGGCTACGAGGGCAGAGTCGTTTCGAATCATGAGTTGCCTTCCTTTCAGAGAGGGAAATGACTCGACCGCTGACCCGGCCAATCAGCGCCCGGAAGAGCAGGCTATCAAAAAGAGCAGTAAGTCGATCGACTTGCTGCTATTTACCACCGGGGCACAAAGACGCGATACGAACGGCGCGGAGTGATCTGCAGGCGACCGCTGCTCCTGGGCGATTCCGAGCGTCCGGCCGTGGGGGCGCTGGCGCGTGCATTCGTGGCAAAGGAGCAGCACGGCCGACCAGCTTCGTGGCGGTCGAGGCTGCCGCTGGTGCCTAGGCACACGCCGGCCGCCGCGAGGCGGACGGCACCAATCCGCTCGTCGGGGGGCGAGGCGCCCTTCGATGAGTCCCTAAGCCGGACGCCTGCGTCGGGTTGTACGACGCGCACAAATCTCGCGGCCAACCGCCCCGCGGGTCGTCGCGCGCCGGCTACGGCTACTGCCTGGGCGCGAATGAGACGCTCGACGTCGACCAGTGGTAGTTGCGTCTCTCGCCCGCTGCGGAATTCACGGTCGCCCCACTTGGTGCCGGCGTACTTGACGGAGCAGCAGCGTGGGCGTTAGCAGGCCGACGCAGTCCCGGCTAGCACCAACTCCAGCTGGGGTGCGGCTCTTCTGAAGTGAGGTCGAACGCCCGTGGCTGTCGGTGATTTGAGGGTACGACCAGCGTTTCGGAGTCTCGTGTTCACCGGCGTAAGCCCGCCGTAGA
>Ga0116218_1001607_pt1 | contig 13845 bp, 13 predicted proteins | sample Sb_taG_2_FD_88966 | JGI IMG/M metagenome (GOLD analysis project Ga0116218, IMG submission 88966) | Peat soil microbial communities from Weissenstadt, Germany - Sb_50d_5_LS metaG | ecosystem: Environmental > Terrestrial > Soil > Wetlands > Peat | place: Germany: Weissenstadt | collected 2010-09-21 | reverse complement strand
CCTCGGCGTCACAAAAATGCGCCAGGCGAAATATCCGAAGAAGGCTTTGCTGATCATCTCTGACGGCGGTGACAACCATAGCCGGTATACCGAGAACGAGATCCGTTCCATGGTCAAAGAAGCCGACATTCTTATCTATGCCATCGGCATCTACGATCATTATTTCCCCACCGAAGAAGAACGGCTTGGACCTGCCCTGCTCAGCGACGTCACCGAACTGACCGGGGGGCGGGCCTTTACCATTGATAACCCGAACGACTTGGCGGACGTTTCCACAAAAATTGGCATCGAGTTGCGCAACCAATATGTCATCGGATACCGTCCCAGGAATCCAGTGCGCGATGGCAAATGGCGTAAAATAAAAGTGAAACTGTTACCGCCAAAGGGATTGCCGCCGCTCCGGGTTTACGCCAAGACGGGTTACTATGCGCCGACGGAATAATGTTCCGCTCCTGATTTTCTTCCTTCTGACGACGCTGTTTCTGGCTGGGGCTGGTTTTCTAAACGCCTTTCCCGGCACGGGTGAAGCCGTGCCCTACCCCAAGCCGATTTATGAAAACAGTTCTGACTCGCAGGGCGGATCCACCTCCCAGTCGGCGCCGGCCAGCGCCGCGCCTCCGCCCGCCTCCACGGGACAGAGCGCAGCGTCTCGGAACGTCCCCGGGAACGTTTCTGGGAGCGTCTCTCAGAACTCGGCCCAGAATCCGGATTCGGCTGACAGCGGCGTCTTTGTTTTCCGCAAGGAAGTCGAAGAAGTCGTGCTTCACGCCACGGTGGGCCAAGAGAAGCAGCATATCGTCACCAGCCTCGATAAGGGTGATTTCAGCGTATTCGAGGATGGGCATCCCCAAACCATCACTTCATTCCGTCATGAAGACATTCCGGTTGCCATGTGCATCGTCATCGATAACTCTGGTTCCATGCGCGAGAAGCGGCAAAAAGTAAACGTCGCCGCCCTCGATCTGGTGATCTCGTCGAATCCAAATGACGAGGTGTGCATTGTCAACTTCAACGACGAGTACTACCTTGACCAGGAATTCACTTCGAACATCAAGAAGCTGAAAGAGGGGTTGGACAAAAGCGAGACGCGCGGGGGCACCGCGCTTTATGACGCGGTTACCGCCACCGCTAATCACTTGAAGACGGATGCGAAGCTTGAAAAGAAAGTCATTTTTGTAGTTACGGATGGAGATGACAACGAGAGCGGCGAAACTCTCGAAAAGGCGGTGCAACGTCTGCAGGGCGATGGCGGACCCACCGTTTACGCGATTGGCATCCTGGAGAAGGAAGAGCATCCGAAGCACGCCAGACGCGCCCTGCAACTCATGTCGGAGAGAACTGGCGGGATCGCTTTCTTTCCCCAAACGCTGGACGAAGTTGACGCCATCAGCCGCACCGTGGCCCGCGATATTCGCAGCCAGTACACGATCGGATACAAACCGACGACGCCGAAAACGCAGGGTGGCTATCGACAAGTGAAAGTGGATGCCCGTTCGCACAGCCACGGCAAACTCACCGTCCGGACGAAAAGCGGATATTACGCCGGACCCGAGCCGGCTTCCGGGGCGCAGTAGCGCGAGAGTCACGCTGATTTATGAAATATTCGTTTTCGGCGATTCGCGACGAACAAGTTCCGCGCTCGCGGGTTGCGCTGCTGCAGCACGTCGTCGATACCTACGCCAGCGAGACGAACAAAGTCATTTCGGTCTGGGCGACTTTCGTTGATTCTGATCTTGGCTACCGCCCGCATCCGAACTCCAGTTCGGTTGCAGACATCATGAAGCACCAACTGCTGTCGGAGCGGCGATTCTTTGCCGAATTTCTCGGCTTGCCGGAAGTTGCGGCGGAGCAAGTCTTGCCGCAGCGGCTTACGGTCGAGAGCTTCAACGCGCGGATGCTAGACCTTGCCCAGCCGCGCCTTGCATTCATGGCGGAAGGCGATGAGGAGTGGTGGCGGACGGTTGTCCCTTTCTTTGATACCCGCCGGGAGCGGATCTGGATCTTCTGGAGGCGCGTTTTGCATACAGCTCATCACCGGACGCAGCTGACCGTCTATTTGCGGTTGCTCGGAAAGTCGGTACCAGCGACGTACGGACCGACGGCCGATGTGAAGTGGCAAGGCGCCGATCCAACTACGACCATCGAGGCCGCGGGGCGTTCCGGCAAAACGGGTTAGTGTCTCAGTTTGATGAAACTGAAGACCCGAGACGAGTGGTGATTGACGCTGCCCCTTGCCGTTCCTTACTCTGTAGGGTGACGTTAACAACCTCAAATTCCCGCCTGCGCGTCAGCGACGATATTTCTAAACTCGTCGGCGAAACGCCGATGCTGCAAATAAGAAGGCTGACTCCTCCGGGCTCAGCCGATATTTTCGCCAAGCTGGAATATCTGAACCCAGGCGGCAGCGTGAAAGATCGTGCCGCCATTGGCTTGATTGAGCGCGCCGAAAGCGAAGGCAAACTCAGGCCGGGCGGCACGGTGATCGAAGCGACCGCCGGAAACACGGGCATCGGGCTCGCTCTGATCGGAGTGACCCGCGGCTACAAAGTTCGTCTGTTTGTCCCGGAGAAATTTTCCGAGGAAAAGGTGATCATCATGCGAGCCTTCGGCGCCGAGGTGACGCGCACGCCGGAGGCTGAGGGCATGCAAGGCGCTATCGAGGCGGCGAAGGACCTGCTGGCCACCGACCCTTCGGCCTTCCTAGCCGCGCAGTTTGATAATCCCGCCAACACCGACTACCACTACGAAACTACCGCGCGCGAGATCTTTGAGCAGATGGAGGGGCGCGTCGATGCGATCACGGTGGGCTGCGGAACTGCCGGAACTTTTACCGGAATCGCCCGTTACCTAAAAGAGCGACTGGCGAAAGTGCATGCGGTGGCGGTGGAAACGCAAGGCTCGATCCTTGGCGGAGGGAAGCCGGGCCCACACAAGGTGGAAGGCATCGGCAACAGCTTTATTCCGGGGAATTTCGACCGCTCCGTTTGCGACGAAGTGATGATGGTCACCGATGACCAGGCCTTCGGCATGGTGAAAGAACTGGCTGCACGCGAAGGGGTGCTCGGAGGCTCGAGTGCGGGCGCCAACGTGTATGCGGCGGTTGAAATCGCCAAACGACTGGGGGCAGGGAAGCGCGTCGTGACGCTGATTCCGGACTCGGCCGAGCGATATCTGTCGAAGAAGATTTTTGAAGGCGGAGTGTGAGGAGCTTTTCGTCCGTGGATCTCGTGGCGCTGGCCAAATGCGTAGGTCCTTCGCTGCGCTCAGGATGACAGTGTGAATTTGTGGCGCGAATTTGCAGGACAACGCGCTAGCTAAGAGTGACCGAGGAGAGATCTTTGACCACAAAACGACCCGGCTTCGCAACCCGCGCTATCCATGTTGGACAAGAGCCCGACCCACTCACCGGGGCAGTCGCCGCGCCTATCTATCCGACTTCCACCTACGTTCAGGAAGAAATCGGCAAGAACAAGGGTTACGAATACGCGCGCGTATCGAATCCGACGCGCGACCGGCTGGAGACGAACCTGGCGGCGCTCGAAGGCGGAACGGCTTCGCGTGTTTTCGCCAGTGGAATGGCGGCCGTCAACGCCGTCGCTACCATGCTCAAAGCGGGCGACCACGTGGTCGCCGGCCACAATCTCTACGGCGGTACGCCCCGCTTGTTTGATCAGGTCCTGGCTAACTTTGGTCTTACATTCACCTACGTCGATACATCGGACGTCAACAAGGTTGAACGCGCGCTCCAGAAGAACACGCGGCTGGTGTTTCTGGAGACGCCGACCAACCCGCTGATGCAGCTTTGCGACCTCCGCGCCATTGGCGAAGTCAGCCACCGGCATGGCGCCGAGGTAGTCGTCGACAACACTTTCATGTCGCCATATTTTCAGCGTCCGATCGAGTTCGGCGCCGACATGGTTATCCACTCCACCACGAAATTTCTTAACGGACACAGCGACGGGCTGGGGGGTGTTGTGGTCTGTACCAAGCCGGAGCAGGCGGAAAAGCTTGCTTTTCTTCAGAAGGCCGCCGGGGCGATCTTGTCTCCCTTCGAGTGCTGGCTGATCCTGCGCGGGGTGAAGACTCTGGCGGTGCGCATGGAACAGCACGACCGTAGCGGCCGCAAAGTCGCGGACCATCTTTCGAAACATAAGAAAGTGCAGAAGGTTTTTTATCCGGGACTGGCGGATCATCCGCAGCACGAACTGGCCAAGCGCCAGATGTCCGGCTTCGGGTCGATGATCGCTTTTGAAACCGGATCGCTCGCGAACGCCAACAAGATGCTGCGCAAGGTGCGCGTCTGTTCGCTGGCTGAGTCGCTGGGCGGAGTCGAGACCCTGATTTCGCATCCCGCTACCATGACGCACGCGGCTGTTGGCGAAGAGGGCCGGCGCAAAATCGGCATCACCGACGGATTGGTCCGCATCTCCGTCGGTATCGAAGATGTGGACGATATCCTTGCGGACGTCGATCAGGCGCTGACTGCGATCTAGCGGCGACAGCCTTCCGTGAATTGTCATCCCGAACGAAGTGAGGGATCTGCATCTTGCGGCGAAACTGCAGATCCCTCACTTCGTCCGGGATGACAAACTTGGTAGAACCATAGGTCCGAGCCGCCGTTCGAACCGGTCGCGCTCAGCGCACGGACTCTCCAATCCAATCGAGGTAGGCCGCGCTTCCATCTTCGATGGCAATCTCGATGCACTCTGGAAGTTCGTAGGAATGCAACTCGCGCAGAGCCTCGCGAACACGATCGAAGGCGTCCAGCGTCGTCTTGATTACGAGCAGCCACTCGGTTGCTGTTTCGATCTCGCCTTGCCAGCGATATACGGATTCAATCTGGGGAGCGATGTTGACGCAGGCTGCCAGTTGTCGCTCAACCAGGGTATGGGCGATGCTCCGGGCTTCTTCGAGCGAACCGCAGGTGGTAAGAACGAGCCTTTTGTCGGTCATATAAAATCAGGGGGCGTCCGATTGAGTGGTCGGGGAGATGGATGGTTCGAAGGTCGACCCCCAGCGGCTAAAGCTGTTAGTGTGGCGGTTTTAACGGTATGGCTGAAGCCATGCCCCTTCAAAGCTGTCCCCAACGAACTTAGTCGGTATGTCCTATTGAGAATCTAAGTTTCACGTGAAGCATACGAGGCAAGCCGATGGCAACGCAAATCAAGTTTGGCACATCTGGATGGCGGGCCGTGATGGCCGAAGAGTTCACGTTCGCCAATGTCCATCGTGCGGTGCATGGCATCGCGCGCTACGTGTCGTCGCAGGGGTCGCACGGGACCAAGGTCCAAGTTATTGTCGGGCGCGATCCGCGCTTCCTCGGTGAAAGTTTCTGTGCCACGGCCGCCGGCATCTTATCCAGCTACGGGATTACGCCGCTGGTCATCGCAGAGCCCGCGCCTACGCCCGCCATTTCTTACGCCGTGATCCAGTCGAAAGCCGACGGCGCCATCAACTTTACTGCCTCGCATAATCCTCCGGAGTACAACGGCATCAAGTTCTCGACGCCCGATGGCGCGCCCGCGCTTCCCGAAGTCACGCAGGCGATCGAGCGCGAGATTGCTGCTTTCGACACGAATCCGCGAGCGCCCAGCGTGCCGAAGGCTGACACGCAGGCCCAATCTCAATCTCAATCTCAATCTATCGACCCGCGCCGGATGTATCTCTCTCGGCTGCGCGAAATCGTTGACCTCGAGGCCATCAAGAAATCCGGTGTGAAGATTGCCTTTGATCCGATGTGGGGCGCTGCCCGGGGCTATTCGGACGCGTTCTTGCGCGAGGCGGGCGTAACCGTGGCTACAGTCCACGACACCCGCGATGTGCTCTTTGGAGGCCATGCTCCCGAACCTGACGATCACCTGCTTGAAGACCTGCGTCACAAGATGCGCGAAATAGGCGCGGGGATCGGCATTGCCACCGATGGCGATGCCGATCGCTTCGGGATTGTCGACGAGGACGGCACGTTCCTCCAGCCCAACTACATCATCGCCCTGCTCTTTGATTACCTGGTCGAGACTCGCGGCTGGAAGAACGGAGTCGGGAAATCGGTGGCCACCACCAACCTGATTAACGCGCTGGCTGAAAGACACAAGATCGAACTGCACGAGACTCCGGTGGGTTTCAAATATATTGGTGAACTCATCAAGCAGGACAAGATCCTAATCGGCGGTGAAGAGAGCGCCGGTCTTTCCATCCGCAAACACGTTCCGGAAAAAGACGGCGTGCTGGCCGGGCTGCTCTGCTGCGAGATGGTAGCTCGCCGGGGCGCCTCGCTGGGCAAACAACTGGCCAACCTATTTGCCGAAGTTGGTTCCTTCTACCCGCTGCGGGAGAACTTCCGCTTGACGCCGGAAGTAAAACAGAAGTTTACTGAGAAGTTACGTCGCGATCCGAGCGAGTTCCATGGCATTAAAGTTGCCACGGTGGTGAGAACCGACGGACTCAAACTCGTCCTCGCTGGTGGATCGTGGGTTTGCTACCGGCTTTCGGGCACGGAGCCAGTGGTGCGCGTGTATAGCGAAGCGCGCAGCCAGGAAGAGCTTGCGAAATTGAGTGCGGCAGCCAAAGCATGGATCTTCGACTAGGACCACCGCCGAGAATGCGCATCCTCCCACGAGGAGAAGAAAGCCTGCGCGCGGCGATTGGTCAGGCTGTAGGTCATGTCAAGAATCAGGCCAAAGATCAGGCTCCCAAGGCAGAGGCTGCGGCCGCGCGTTGGGTCGAAAGCACGCGGCCGGTCTGGTCGTGGCTGGTGCTGGAGTGGCGTCGTCTGGGAACCGCGGCTGCCGTCCTTCTGATCTTGGGGGTGTTGTTGCACGCCATGTTCGGTGCCAACGGCATGGTTATCTATCGCCAGAAGCACGCCGAACTGCAAGCGCTCCAGAGTGAAGTCGACCGCCTGCAGACGGAAAACAATCAGTACGTCGATCAGATCAAATCCCTCAAATCCGATCCCGCCGCCATCGAGAAAGAAGCCCGCGAGCAGTTGCACTACACTCGCCGTGGAGAAGTTGTATACGTCGCTCCCGATCCTCCGCAGAAGCCGCCTACCGGGCGGGCCAAGAACGGGCGGTAAATTACAACTGAGCTACTGACTGAAGAGCGCGTGCGAATTGTCGAGCGAACAGCTCTCATTTGCGGGCGCTTTCGATTCCGGCATGCGCCGCCCGCGAAGCGACTTCCACCATTGCAGCAAGGGCTTGATTTGCGGCTCGTAGGGCTTGATTCGATTTGCCCCAAGTTCCCCGTCGCAGCTTTCGAGATGTTTTTGCCGCCCAGCCTCCGCTCCTCCTGTGATAGAGTTCAGAGATCGCTGCACGTGTGGGAACTAATCTTAAGGAGGGTGACATGCGGAAACTACTCTTGTTGTTACTTGCCGGCGCGCTGATTGCGCTGGTCGCCTCGGTGTCGTTTGCCAGCGACGCCCAGACCGTGAATGGCTGGGTTAGCGATTCCAAGTGTGGAGTCAAGGGAGCCAATGCGGGCGCGGAAGCATGCACGAAGAAGTGCATCGCGGGCGGTGAAAAAGCCGTCCTGGTTACCGACAAGGACCAGAAAGTCCTGGCGGTGGACAATCCCGATGCCCTGAAAGATCACCTTGGACATCACGTTGCCGTCACCGGTCATGTCGACGGCGACAAGATACACGTCGATAGCGTCAAGATGCTGTAGGCGCAGCGACTCCAACGGATGCAAGAGGGGCGGCCCTTGTGGCCGCCCCATGTTTTTTGTTTGTACCGGTTCCTTGAAAAGTGTTCTCCCGGCAGGAGTCACCGTAGCGGCTAAAGCCGGGAATGAAACAGCTTCTTATCACAGCGGTAAACCGCTGCGCCACCCAAAGACAAGTAGTACCCCGGTGAACCGCTGCGCCACCCAAAATCAAGTGTGCCATCGATTCTTTCGCAGAGCCTGTCTAGCGCACGACTCCTTCCAGCGGGGAACTGGCGGTTGCATACAGCTTCCGCGGCATTCGTCCCGCCAGGTATGCCTGTCGTCCGGCGAGCACGGCGTGCTTCATGGCTTCCGCCATCAGCACCGGTTCCTGAGCGCCGGCGATGCCGGTGTTCATGAGCACGGCGTCGTAGCCTAGCTCCATGGCAATGGCCGCGTCGGAAGCTGTACCAACGCCGGCGTCCACGATCAATGGAACTCCGGTGATCAGCTCGCGCAGGATTCGGAGATTGGCGGCGTTCTGAATACCTAACCCGCTACCGATCGGCGCGCCTAAAGGCATTACCGCGGAGGCTCCCGCGTCCACCAGCCGTTTGGCGAACACGATGTCGTCCGACGTATAGGCGAGCACCGTGAATCCTTCTTTCGCGAGCACTCCCGTGGCTTCGAGCGTCGCCTGCACGTCCGGATAGAGCGTGGCCTGGTCGCCGATTACTTCGAGCTTGATCCAGTCCGAGAGTCCAACTTCGCGCGCCAGCCGGGCGGTGCGGATGGTGTCATCGGCCGTATAGCAGCCGGCGGTGTTGGGCAGAAGGAAATATTTGTTCGTATCGATGTAATCGAGCAGCGATTCCTTGCTGCGGTCGAGATTCACCCGGCGCACGGCCACGGTCACCATATCGGCGCCACTGGCTTCGAGCGCGCGGGCGGTCTCCTGAAAAGATTTATATTTGCCCGTCCCAACGATCAAGCGGGAACGGAATTGCTTGCCAGCAATACTGAATGAGTCCGTCATGTCTTTATTGTACGGCTCCAGCCACCTCGGAACCATCGCAGAAGACGGGCGAGGCGCCCGTTCCTCCACCGGATGTCATCCGGAAACTGTCTCCGCCTCCGCCTTCTCGTACATCTCATCAATCAGTGTCCGGTAACGCTCTTCAATTCCCCGGCGCCGCACTTTTAAAGTGTGGGTCAAGGTTCCATCCTCGGCCGAGAGTTCTTCTGGCACCAGCAGCACGCGTTTCAGTTTCTAGAAGCGTGCCAGATTCTGATTCAGGTCTTCGATGATGCCTTCATAAAGGGCTTGCACCTTGGCGTTCGCAACCAGTGCCGTGCGCGAGACAAATTCAACCTGGTTCGCCATTGCCCAATCCTCCAGGGCAGGGAAATGCGGCGCGATGAGCACGGCGGGAAACTTCCGCCGGTCACCGAACACCACCGCGGTCCCGATGAGCGGGTTGAGCTTCAGCGAATTTTCGATGGGTTGCGGCGCGATGAACTTCCCGCCCGAGGTTTTGATCAGATCTTTCTTGCGATCGGTGATCGAAAGGAATCCGTCACTGTCGAGGTGCCCGATGTCGCCGGTTTTGAACCAGTCGTCCGCAAACGCGGCCTGCGTTTCCACGGGGCGATTCCAATAGCCCTTGAATATCGAGGGGCCGCGGGCCAGCACCTCGCCATCATCGGCAATCCGAACTTCGACATTGGCCAGCGGCTTGCCGACCGTCCCCAGTTTGTGTGCCGCGGGCGTGTTCACCGCAATCACGGGGGAAGTCTCCGTCAGCCCGTAGCCCTCGTGGATGGGAATGCCGATATCGGCATACCACTCTGCCAATTCGCGGCCCAGCGGTGCGCCTCCGGAAATGAACTCCTCCGCCTTTCCACCCATCCCCGCCCGCACTTTGGAAAAGACGAGCCGATTCGCGATTTGCCAGGAAAGCGCCGTGGGTTGCCTACCGGCCAGAGTCTCAGCGCGATGAGCGCGCCCCACCGCAAGCGCCCAGCGGTAGACCGCGTGGGCGGGAAAGCCCACGGCTTTGGCGATCACCTGCGCGCGAATTTTTTCGTAGACGCGCGGCACCGCAATGAAGATGTTGGGCTGCACTTCCAATAAAGCCTGGGCCAGTTTTGCAATGTCAGGACAATAGGCCAGCACCACTCCGCGGTAGAGGAGCGCGAAGTCCACATGCCGCGCCGTCACATGGGAAAGTGGCAGAAACGATACGCTCACTTCTTCTTTTGTCCCGAAGCCGAAGGCCTCCATCGAACACGCGACATTCGACGCCATGTTCCCGTGGGTCAGCATGGCTCCTTTCGCAATTCCGGTCGTGCCTGAGGTGTAAATGATGGTCGCCAGGTCGTCGGGACCAATCGATTGCGCACGGGCATCGAACTCCGGATCGCAGTCGGTTGGCCCCTGCAGCATCAGTTCCTGCATGTGGACCGCGTGCGCAGTTTCGACCGCATCCATTGCGAGAATCCGTTCGACCGGCGTGTGCCGTTGGATGGTCAGCACCTTTTCCAACTGGTTCCTGGTGGACACGGCAATGACACGCGCCCCGCAATCGTTGAGGAGGAACGCAGTCTGCTCGGGGGTCTGTGTGGAATAAACCGGAACGGTGACGGCGCCCAGGGCAAGCGCGGCGAAATCGGTGATCGTCCACTCCGGGCGATTTTCGCTGAGGATGGCGACGCGATCGCCTTTGCCGATACCCCAGGATTCAAGCGCGCGAGCTACGCCCACGACACCGCGGTAAATCTCGTTGGAGGAGATCGGAACCCAGCCCAGGGCGCCTCTTTGCAGCATGACGCGGTCGCGGCGGCTCTTGCAGACCGCCAACAAAATGTCGTTTAGAGTTCTAAGGCTCATCCGATCCGATCATTTGCCCGCAATCATTTTTCCGCAACCGTTGTACGAAGTTATTGTACGCAGCCAAGAGGGAGCGCAGAAGCGGTTTGAGTGTGTCATCACACAGGTATGTGACGCTTTGACCACGTCCCCGTTCGCAGGGTAGGCTTGAGAAGTTTCTCCGAAGGAGCTTCCATGAAACGAAAGAGTATTTCGACAATGCTGGGAGCCTGGCTACTGACCGCGGCGATGGTGTGCCCGCAGATCTTCGCTCAGGGCAACCAGGCACAGGGCAACAAGCCCGAGCCGGCACCGATGAAACTTAATGTTGGCGACGTCGCTCCTGATTTCAAGCTGCACTACTTCGACGGCAGCGACTTAAAAGAAGTTTCCCTAAGCCAGTATCGCGGCAAGAGCAACGTCGTACTAGCCTTCTACATATTTGCTTTCACAGGTGGTTGAACCGCGCAGATGAAGGCCTTCCAGCAGAATCTCAAGCAACTGGAAGCCGCCGACACCCAGGTTCTGGGTGTGAGCATGGACAGCCCCTTCGCGAATAAAGCCTTCGCCGACCAGATCGGCGTCACCTTCCCGCTGCTGAGTGACTGGGGTGGAGAAGTTACTCGCCAGTACGGCATCTACGTGGACAAATACAAAGCGGCGCGCCGCGTCAACTTCCTGATCGGTAAAGACGGGAAAGTTTTGGAAGAGCAGACTGACAAGGAGGCCGTCGATCCCAAAAAGATTGTGGATGCGTGCGAGCGCAAGAAGCTGAGCCGTTGAATCAAAGCGCACGCAACACGGAGAATGGAGTGCGAACCCGCTCGCTTTCGTGATGTGGTTACTACCGATCCGTTCACTCGCGCAGCTGCAGGCGGTTTGACCCCGCTTCACCCCGCTGATATGATTTTTCTGCGGGGTGGAGCAGTCTGGTAGCTCGTTGGGCTCATAACCCAAAGGTCGGTGGTTCAAATCCACCCCCCGCAACCAACGCAATCATACGGTTACGAGGAATTCGGATCTTCGATTGTGGTCTGAAATGGTCCAATAAGGTTTAAAGCGCTAGAACAGAGGCCGTCCACGTGACGGCCTTTTGCTATTTGGCACGGTCTTGAAGCAGCACCCGCTGCACCACGGATGTATTGGCTTTGCGCTTCGCATCCATGAAGGCTCCGCCATAGACGTTCATCGTGGTCGAGATGTTGGCGTGACGCATGAGCTTCTGTTGTACGCCGAGAGGCGCACCAGTCTCGTCGAGCCAAGCGCGGTAGCTGTGACGCAGCGTGTGCCAGCCGATCGGTCCCTGAATCTTGGCACGCGCCGCAGCAGTCTTGAGCACCTTCTTCCGGAGCGAGCCAGAATCGTACGGTTTGTTTGTCCGTGGGCTCGGAAAGACCCAGTCTCCTTGCGTCTCTGGGCAGAGACGCTTCCAGTCCAGAAGAATGGTTGCGACGTCTGGATCCAGAGGCAATTCGTCCTGAGAACATTCCGATTTCAGCTTCGTGACTTGGCTGCGAGCGTATCCCTCTCTGACTTCCATGACTAGGCTTTCGAAGTCGATCAGGCCCCAACGCAGGCCCATCACCTCGCTGACACGAAGGCCTGTGCACCCCGCCAAAAGAACCATACAGCGGTAGGGATGGTCGAGCTGATTGAGCAGCGCTCCAAATTCCTCCTCCGTCAAAATGCGAGGAGGCTTTAATCGTTTGCTGACTCCTTTGAGCTCGACCAAACCCATTGGGTTGCGCTCCACGGGAATCAACTCCCAGAGCATCGCTTTCTCGAAGAGGCGGTACATGAGACCCCGAAGGTGGCCTCTGGTCTTTGGGGCCAATGGCAGTTTCCGGAGCCAACCTTGAACAGGATACGGTTTGATCTCCCGAAGTAGGCAACTGCCCCACTTCGGCGAGATGTGTTTGTTGATGCGATTTAGATCGGGTTCCTTGGTTGTGTGCGCAAGGTCGCCCCTCTCGATCTCTTCGCTGATGTAGCGATCGATCAGACCTTGAAAAGTGGCAGCCTCGCGCACTGGCAACCCGTTGTTGATTTCGAGTCGGAGACCTTCGGCCGCACGTCTGGCATCCGCTTGGGTCGGATAATCCTCGACTGTCCCCAAAGTTATTGAGGGTCGCGTCGATGATGGATTCTGTCTGTCCCAGTAACGGAATAGCCATACGTCCGGGCCCTTAGTCCTTTTGCGAAGTTCGAGACTTCCGAACTGATAACGGTTTCGTCTAGGCAACTTGTTCTCCTTTGCCTTGACGACGCCGGGATGCCTCGGAGCATATCTGAGCCCGCAGCCATTCGTCTAGTTCCGAGATGTAGAAGCGCCATTTCTTGCGTTGTCCATACCCGATGGGGTGGCCGGGAATGTGTCCTGCCCCGGCAAGCCGTGTAATGCTTCTCACGTGCATCTGCAGAAAGTCAGCGGCGACCTTTGCGCTCACAGGTCTTTCCGAAGCCTGTGGCACCTTCCTCTGCATATTTGCTGCTGTGATGATATTTGTGCTCATGAGTGGCCAAGTGCAAGAACAATCGCATGAAACACCGAACATGGCTCATTCTTGACTCCGTGTCCAATGACTTTTCGAAACGCCGTTATTCCTCACAGGAATAACAGACAGCACGAGGCTCCTTCGTCATCTCGACTTCTCGCTAGCAAGGCTCCTCGCGGAAGCAAGTGCTTTGAAAATACGGCTGTTACGGAACTGAAGTTATTCAACGAAAAAGCGAAGAAACATTGAAACAGCACTGACAGCGGCCTTGTCCGCGCCTCCTTGCCAGTGGTGTTCGGAGGATCGTTGCGAGTAGCCCAAACGGCGTTCGGGTAATCGAAAGCTTAGTAAAACAACGACGGCTATGTCCTTTGTTGCGAGGCTGGTGGAGATTTCCTATGGGGACTTTGATAACAAATTCGTCGACGGGATCACTCTGACTTCCCTCTGTTATTCCTCCCAGGAATAACAGGCCGCTGAGAATTCATTGGACAGCGTGAGTCATTCCGGTTAGCTTTGCGCCGCAAGCATCCGTTTTGGGCTGTTCTGCAGCGAGGAGGAGGACATGGCATCACGCTGGTTCCGAGTCGGTGTTTCAGGAGCCAAGATCTGCGTTGCTACCAGGCCGATTCGCTCTGGTATCCGCAAACGCAGCAAGGAGAGAATCGCTAGGGTGCGGCATCGGTACCTAGATTCCGCTATTGATGGAGATGATCTGCCCCCAGAATCCGTTCACGGGATGATACGACAAGTTAGTTGAACTTCATTACTCGCAGCCGCCGCCGGAGCTGTGGGAAAGTGGGAAACGCGCTCCTCAGCGTTTTCCAAGCT
>Ga0116218_1001603_pt1 | contig 13902 bp, 14 predicted proteins | sample Sb_taG_2_FD_88966 | JGI IMG/M metagenome (GOLD analysis project Ga0116218, IMG submission 88966) | Peat soil microbial communities from Weissenstadt, Germany - Sb_50d_5_LS metaG | ecosystem: Environmental > Terrestrial > Soil > Wetlands > Peat | place: Germany: Weissenstadt | collected 2010-09-21 | reverse complement strand
ATAGAGCTGGTCGAGTCGCTGGAGAATTTCGGCGATGCGTTCGGGCGCGAGGGGATTGTAGCCCTTGGCTGGAGCCGCCTTGGATGCGCCGACAGTTTTCTTTCGGCCCTTCGGGGCTGGTTCTGATCGTCCGATCGCTGACCCACGACTCGCGCCGCGGGCTGCATTCTTTCGCCGCTCCGCGGCTTCCGTGCGGGGCAGCACCCGCGCCGCACGAACTTTGTCCTGGCGCCCACTGCGCGCGGGCTGGCGGGGAACGACTCCTCGGGGCATGGGATCCCTTTCTTGCGCTCGACGATTGCCGGCCATCATAGCAATTGCCGATTGCCGATTTCCAATTGCCGACTGCGATGCCGACCAGCCAGTCGCCTTGGGCTTCCTTCGTGTACCTTCGTGACCTTTGTGGTTGTGGGTTTAAATTGCGCCGACCAAAATGTCAGCCGCAACCCCACTACGCGGCAAGCCCCAATCGAAAATCGGCAATTCGCACCTGTCCTACGGTAACCACGCAGGGAATTGACGCGCCCCATCAGCCTCGCTACTCTGAAGGTAACCAATCAGGACAACGCCATGGCAGTCAATTCCATCCAACTCGGGCAGGTCTGGCGCAGCGACGCCGACGGCCAGGACTATCTCGTCACCAAGGTCTACAACGAAGTCTTCACCCAATACGCCATGCTGCGGCCGGCGGGCATTACCGCGCCCGAAGCGCCCACGGTCCGCGTGAAGGTCTCGAAGACTCCCCAGGGCGCGAGCTTGCCGGGATATGCCTTTACCCAGGAAGGCTCGTTCTAAGAGCAGTACCCGGTATTCAGTACCCAGTACCCAGTACTCGGTACCCAGTTGCCATCTGCTACGCCACGAATCTGTTCACTTTCCGCTACACTGGTCGTTCGGCCTTCGGACGATCGAATGCCAAAGAGTAAAGAGTTCTGACTGGGTACTGAGTACTAGGTACTGAGTACCGCACTGAGTACTGCTCATCAATGACTGAACATATCCTCGCAATCCTCTTCGCGTTCGTGAAGTCCGTGATCGGCGTCACCGGGTACGGCGGGATCGTCATTCTCATGGCGATTGAGTCGGCCTGCATTCCGCTGCCGTCCGAATTGATTATGCCCTTTGGCGGCTATCTCGTTTTCGAGGGCACGTTCAAGCTGCTGTGGGTGGCGACGGCGGGCGCGATCGGCTGCAACCTGGGGTCGCTCGTGGCTTATGAGATCGGCTTCTACGGCGGGCGACCGCTGGTGGAGCGCTTCGGCCACTGGATCCTGATGACCCGCCGCGAGCTCGACCTAGCCGACCGCTTCTTCGCCCGCTGGGGATATCTTGCGGTTTTCATCGCTCGCCTGCTGCCGGTGATCCGCACTTTCATCGCGCTGCCCGCCGGAGTCGCCCGCATGCCCCGCGGCCGCTTCCACATCTACACGTTCCTGGGATCATGGCCCTGGTGTTTCGGCCTGGCCTGGCTGGGAATGAAGCTCGGCGAAAACTGGCGCGAACTGGGCAAGTATTTCCACAAGTTCGACGCCGTGATCGGAGTGATGCTGGTGCTAGGTCTTGTATGGTTCGTCTGGAACCACTGGCAGAACAGGATCAGAGGCCAGGGGCCAGTGGTCGGGGGCCAGTAGGTCTCGCCAGCTGCGACGCCAGGATCTGCCATCTATCTTCTTTCTTGATTACTACATCCAAGTAGACGTAGCGCACGGACGATCGCTGGCCGTCCTGCTCGACTTCATCCTCCTCCGACCCGTGGACAACAGCCACGTCGTTGCGCAGCAGCCGAATCTGCCGCCCGGTCGAGATCATCGATACGAACCTCACCTTGCCCGAGGTCAGCCGGTCAATAAGATCCTGCCTCGTGGACGCTTTGCCGGATTCGTCGTACTGCACGTAGTCATCCGCGTAGATGCGGCGCAGCTCGGCGACATCGGCCGAGATCAATGCCCGGTCACCGTCTTCAAACAGTTCGATGATCTGTTGTTCGTCACTCAATCGCATCGCCTCACGCAAACTTGTCATCCTGAGCGAAGTTGCCGTGCGCGAAGCGGGCGGCCACGCAGTCGAAGGATCCCTATCCGCGACTGGGTCGAACCGTTCCAAGTGGTTCTTGACCCCTGAAACGGCCGCCGGCGCTACGTGGAAGAGCGGCGCTTCAGCGCCGCGTCAGGGGCCCACGGTTATTAGGGCTTCAGCCCCTGCGGTCGCAGTTCCGGACATCGCCAATAACGACAACCAGCCCTAAAGGGCACTTCGAGTCAACCTTATCGCGGCCCTGAAGGGCCGCTCTTCCACGAGAACGACCGGCGACACCCCCGGAATCTTCGTACTGTTTTCTTCAACGAGCAGGGATCCTTCGACTCCGGGAGTGCTTCGCATACGCGACGCACCCCCTCCGCTCAGGATGACACCACCGCAAGAAGCAATTCCCCGCGAAGACCGTTTTGACCCAGCGATCCGCTTAGTGTACAAGCAACTGCATCGCATTCCCGAGGAGAACCCATGCTCATCCCACGCCGCATTCTCGCCGCTCTGCTGTTCATCACCATCGCCTTGCCAATTTTCGCCCAAGCTCGGGCCGCCTCATCCGACCAGCCTTTCGTCGTCGAGTACTACTACAAAGCCAAGTGGGGCCACGCCGACGAATTTCTCAAACTCTTCAAGAAGAACCACTACCCTCTGCTCAAGAAAGAAGTCGAGATGGGGCGCATGCTCAAGGTCTGGATGGATCAGCCGCGCTACCACACCACCGAAGACGGGCGCTGGGACTACCGCGTGACCATCGTCTTTAAGAATGCCGCGATCGCCAATGAGACGATCGACGAAGACCCGATCAAAAAGCAGCTCTGGCCTGACCAGGAGACGTATCAGCGCGAGGAGCAACGCCGGTTCGAGATTCTCGATGCCCATTGGGATTTGCCGGTGAAGCCGGTGGATTTGGAGAAATAGGGCAGTCGACCCCTAACAAAAATCAACCCCAGAGACGCCAAATGGTGCGACAATAGGGTCGTCAAGTCGCCCGGTTGGCGCGCGCGATGCGCGCGGAGGAGGCTCTACGCTGGCGACCCGGAATCGTCTGAATCGCAATCCTTATTTTCATTTCCACCCGTTGCACACTCTGTTTTCGCTGGCTGCCGCGCTGATCCTGTTCGCTTTGCTGGTCTGGTTCCTGGCCGTTCCGGCACGATAGGGGCCAGCTCGCCGAGCATCCAGCGCGATTGAAGCGCCGTTTGTCGCACTCCCGCTGCGCTGCCATTGCCAAACTCCCATCCATCGTGAGACCATCTTGAGTTCTGGTGGCAGTGACCAGCCACCGTCACCGAAGGAGTGACTATGTATCAGAAACAACCGGGAGTCTTCATGGCCGACTGGTGGGATGCCGACGGCCGACGCCACCGCAAGCAGTTCGCCAATGCCGCATCAGCGCGCGAACACGAGCATCGCGAGACCGCCCTGGCCCATGCCGAGCGGGCCAGCCGCGAGATGAAGCTGGCCAGCCGTGTAGGTGGCGCCAAACGGTCGTCTGCCAGCCGCGCCGAAGGCTCCATGGAGCCAGCCAAGGGCAAGTTGGGCGTGATGATTCCGGGCATGGGCGCTGTCGCTACGACGTTCGTCGCCGGCGTCGAGGCTATCCGCAAAGGCCTGGCCAAGCCCATCGGCTCGCTCACGCAGATGGGCACGGTGCGCCTCGGCAAGCGGACTGACGGGCGGTCCCCGAAGATCAAGGAATTCGTGCCGCTCGCCGGCCTCAACGACCTGGTCTTCACCGGCTGGGACATCTTCGAAGACAACATGTTCGAAGCCGCGTCGAACGCGGGCGTGCTCGACTACCGGCTGCTCGAGCAACTGAAGCCGTTCTTGTCGTCGATCACACCGCGGGCGGCGGTGTTCGATCACAACTACGTCAAGAAGATCGACGGGCCCAATGTAAAGAAGGGCAAGAACAAGATGGATCTGGCCGAGCAGTTGCGCGACGACATTCGCAGCTTCAAGAAGTCGAGCGGGGCCAGCCGCCTGATCACCATGTGGTGCGGCTCGACCGAGAGCTACATCGAGCCCACCGAGGCGCACCAGTCGGTTAAGGCGTTTGAGAAAGCGCTGCGCGAAAACGACGAGATGATCGCGCCCTCGATGATCTACGCCTACGCTTCGCTGATGGAGGGCGTTCCATTCGCCAACGGCGCGCCCAACCTGACCGTCGATCTTCCGGTCATGCACGAGCTTTCCCGAAAGAACGAAGCGCCTATCTGCGGCAAGGACTTCAAAACCGGCCAGACCTTGATGAAGACCGTGCTCGCGCCCGCATTCAAAGCTCGCCTTCTCGGCCTGAGCGGATGGTATTCGACCAACATTCTGGGCAACCGTGACGGCGAAGTGCTCGACGATCCCGGCAGCTTCAAGACCAAGGAAGAATCAAAGCTGGGCGTGCTCGAGCACATTCTGCAGCCCGGCCTCTACCCCGAACTGTACGGCAACATGTATCACAAGGTGCGTATTAACTATTACCCGCCTCGGGGTGATAACAAAGAGGGTTGGGACAACATCGATATCTTTGGATGGCTCGGTTATCCCATGCAGATCAAGGTCGATTTCCTCTGCCGCGACTCGATTCTGGCGGCGCCCATCGTGCTCGATCTCGTTCTGTTCCTCGATCTGGCGCAGCGCTGCTCAGAGCTGAAAGGAATCGGCATCCAGGAGTGGCTAAGCTTCTACTTCAAGTCTCCAATGACAGCGCCGGGGCTCTATCCGGAGCATGACTTGTTCATCCAGTCGATGAAGCTGAAGAACACGCTGCGCCACCTGAAGGGGGAAGAGATGATCACGCACCTGGGATTGGAGTATTACGACTGAGAAATGAGCGTCAGGCTGGGTAGGGCGCCTTTTAAGGGGGCGCCTACCCATCACCAAACTGCCTTTATCAGCGGGCTTAATCTAATGCTCTCATCGCGTGTCACGAGCGTCAGGCCCTCTGCTCGCGCGGTCGCTCCTATGAGGCGATCTGCGGGGTGCCTCGGATAGTCATCCGCAAACTGTGTGGCCAGGGCTGCGACCTCCGGCGTAATCGGCAACACGGTTACGCCTTCCAGCACCAAACGAACGGATGCCTCTACGCTGCCCGATGCGCGGACTTTTCCGCGGGCGAATAGCAGGGCCAGTTCCCAAACGGTCATGGCAGAGACGGCCAAGCCTCCGTGACGTCGGGCCCGACGAATTTCTGATGCGGCGCTGCGTGAAAGTCTTTCGGGCTCGCGCACTGCCCACAGCAGGACGTGCGTGTCGAGAAGGATCACCGCAGCGCTTCCCAATCCTCGATCGGCACCACGGGCGATTCGATATCGCCGACAATCTCAATGACGCCTTTCAGCCTTCCAAGAAAATCGTCCTTCTTTTCATCGACGGGAACGAGCTTGGCCACTGGCTTGCCGCGCTTTGTAATGACGATGGGTGCACGCGTCCGCTTTACGTCGTCCATGAGGGTAAGGCATTGAGCCTTGAATGCGGCGGCGGCAATCTTCTTCATGGAAATGATTTTAACACACATGGTCAAGTACAAGTGACCATAGACAGATCAACTCGTTTTCTGGTGCTGTTTGTACTCATCGAACTTCTCCAAAAACCGGTCGATATCCCTCTTCTGCAAATAATACGGCGTTGACAGCCGCAGCTTGTGCGGCTCGCCGCCGCGGATGCGGATCTTGTGCGTTTTCCACATCCAGTTCTCCAGTTCCATGCGCTGGATGGGCGGAACATTCACGCTGACGATCGCGCAGCGCAGCGCGGGGTCGGGTGAGGTCCAGGACTCCGCGCCGCGTTTTTTCATTTCGTCGAGGATGTAGTCGGCCATGTGCCGGTGGCGGCGCTCGATGCGCTCCATGCCGATGTCGTTGGCCAGTTTGATCGAGGCCCGCAATCCCCACAGCGCGGGCACGTTCGAGCTGCCGATCCGCTGCAAGCGCTCGGCGCGAATGTTGGTCTCATCCCAGCCTTCGGTGGCGATCGTATTCCACACGCGGTCGATGACCTCGTCCCGGACATACAAGAATCCCGAGCCTTTGGGCGCAAATAGCCATTTATGCGGGCTGGAAGAATACATATCGCAGCCCAGGTCGCGCACGTTGAGCCGCATCATCCCCGGCACGTGAGCGCCGTCGACGGCTGACAGAACGCCTTTGCTGCGGGCCAGCGCACTTAGTTCTTTCGCCGGCAAGACCACCCCAGAGAACGTCGTGATGTGGCTGAAGAACAGCACGCGCGTGCGCGGCGTGATGGCGTCGTTGACGAGATTCAAGACCTGGGCCGCGTCTTTAACGGGGCGAGGAAGCGTCACTTTTTTCACCACGACGCCGTAGCGCTTGGCCTTCAGGTTCCACGGATGCTCGCCGCCGGGATGCTCCTGGTCGGTCATGAGCACTTCGTCGCCCGCCTTCAGGTCGACTCCATTGGCGATGTAGCTGTTGGCTTCCGTCGCGTTGCGCAGCAGGGCAATCTCATCGCGGGTGCAGCCGACGAACGCGGCCAGCGGATCGCGAAATTCATTCCAGGCCGCGTATCCCCAGATGGGATAGTCTTCCGGATCCTCCTGGTCCATCTTCTCGGTGGTCGTATACCCGTCGAAAATCGCTCGCAGAACGGGCGCCGGGCTCGACCCGACGGTGCCGTTGTTCAGGTAGACCTCGTCCTCGGGAATCAGAAACTGGCGGCGCATAGCTGCCCAGAAGGCGTCTTCGTTCTTGTCAAACAAGGCTGGATCGGGCAGCGGTGGAATCTTTTCCAGCTGGGCGAACAGGTCGCTGCGGAAGGTGAGCGATGCGGCAAGTCCACCGGCAGCGCCGGTTGCAGCGGTTGAAAGGAAATGGCGGCGGTTGAGCATGGAGGCCTCCTGCCAGCAGGGGTAAGAACGCGCCATAGTACGACTGCGCGGGAACATGGGCAAGGGTGCATTGCCCATTCGACGAAAAGCCAGCAGAACTCCTCGGCGCCGCAGATAACCCCGGGTGGGGTGTCGAGCGTCTAACCAGAAGGGTTGGAGTTTAGCCTTGGGGCTGGGGCGTATAATCGGTATCAAGGAGTACCCTATGAGATTCAGATGGCTGGCAGGCGCGCTGGCATTGGCAGCGTTCAGTTTGGCGCCGTGGCTGCAGGCGCAGACTCCGGCTCCCACACAGGATCCGAGTCAACCGCAACCACAGGCTCAGCAGCAACCGCAGCAGCCTCAGTCCCAACCTCCGGCCTCGGACCCGGATCAGGGTCAGCCCAAGGCTGGCGACGTGCAAAATGCGCCTCCGCAAAAGCCGGCGGCCCTTCCCACGCAGGATGACAGCCAGATCAAGCACGACGGCGGCAAAACCGACGTCGACGCCGTCGGAAACCGCAATGTGGGCTGCGGACGCGGCGTGGGCAACTGGTACACCGTTGAGGGCCAGGTTGCCCGGGGACGCGTCTATGCGCAGCAAATCGAATCCCAGGTCAAGCTGATCAACGACCCTGTGATCACGGAATACGTGAACCGTGTGGGGCAGAACATCGTACGCAACTCTGACGCGCAGGTGCCGTTCACCATCAAGGTGATCGACTCCGACGTGGTCAACGCCATGGCGCTGCCCGGCGGATTCTTCTACGTCAACTCCGGCCTGATTCTGGCCGCGGACGAAGAAGCCGAGATGGCGGGTGTGATGGCGCACGAAATCGCGCACGTGGCGGCCTGCCACTACGGGCGCGAGATGACCCGCGCGAACCTGCTGCAGATGATGTCCCTGCCTGCGATCTTCATGGGCGGCGCGCTGGGTTACGGAATCTACGAAGGCATGGGGCTGGGCATTCCGCTCGCCTTCTTGCACTTCTCGCGCGGATTCGAGGCTGAGGCCGACTACCTCGGCATCGAGTACATGTACCGCTCGGGCTACGATCCTTCGGCCTTCGTCTCGTTCTTCGAAAAGATTCAGGCCATGGAGAAGAAGAAACCCGGAACCCTGTCGAAGGCGTTCGACACCCACCCGCAGACGCCGGACCGGATCGAAAAGTCGCAGGAGGAGATTCGCAAGATTCTTCCCGCCAAGACGGAATATATCGTGACCACGTCGGAGTTTGACGAGGTGAAGGCGCGCCTGGCTGCCATCGAGAACAAGCACAAGGTGCTGGACCAGAAAGACGCCAACAAGCCCAGCCTGCGCCGGACTGCGAACAGTGGCGACAACACCGGCGATCAGAAGAGCGACGACGATCGTCCGACCCTGAAGCGCCGCGACGATTCGAACTAACAACCGGGATGTTCCGGGACCGGCGGCTCAGGCCGCCGGTTCGGCTTTTGCGCGGGTTACCCGGTTGTCCACGGGTCACAAGAACCTGTGATTTCAGTCACAGATTCATTTCGGGAACGGACATACCCTCGTGCCAAGTTGCACTCATTGTGCAGTTCTGGAGATACATTCTCATGCCCGATCACACTCTTACCATCACCGACAATCGCACCAGTAAAACCTACACCGTCCCGGTCGAGAACGGCACGATCCGGGCGATGGACTTACGCCAAATCAAAACCGGCCCGGAAGATTTCGGGCTCATGACCTACGATCCGGCATTCATGAACACGGCTTCATGCCGGAGCGCCATTACCTATATCGACGGCGATAAGGGAATCCTCCGCTATCGCGGATACCCCATCGAGGTTCTCGCCGAGCATTGCACGTTTCTGGAAGTGGCCTACCTGCTGCTGTTCGGCGAGCTGCCGACGGAAACGCAACTGAACGACTGGAAATACGAGATCACGCACCACACCATGCTGCACGAGAGCACCAAGACGTTCATGGAGGGCTTCCGCTACGACGCCCATCCCATGGCGATGTTCGTGAGCACGGTGGCAGCGCTCTCCAGCATTTACCCCGAGGCCCGGCACGTGCTCGATCCGGCTAGCCGGCTGCTGCAGATCAAGCGGCTGATCGGCAAGGTTCCCACCATCGCGGCCATGTCGTTCCGGCACTCGGAAGGCCTGCCCTACGTGTATCCGGATAACGATCTCAGCTATCCGGAAAACTTCATGAACATGCTGTGGAAGAAAGTCGAGCCCAAGTATCTGGCCCATCCCGCCATTTCACGCGCGCTCGACATTCTATTCATCCTGCATGCCGACCACGAGCAGAACTGCGGCACCAACGCCATGCGCTCGGTGAGCAGCTCGCAAGCCGACCCGTTCCTGTCGACAGCAGCCGCGGCATCGGGACTGGCTGGCCCGCTGCACGGCGGAGCCAACGAAGAAGTCTTGAAGATGCTGGATGTGATCGGCAGCAAAGACAACATCCCGGCCTACATCAAGCGGGTGAAAGAAGGAGAACTCAAGCTGATGGGCTTTGGCCACCGCGTCTACAAGAACTACGATCCGCGGGCTCGCATCCTGAAATGGGCGGCGGAGAAGGTGTTCGAGGTGACGGGACGCAATCCCAAGCTCGACATCGCGCTGGAGTTGGAGAAGATCGCGCTGGAAGACGAGTATTTCATCAAGCGCAAACTCTATCCCAACGTGGATTTCTACAGCGGGATCATCTACCAGGCGATGGGCTTCCGTCCGGAGATGTTCACGGTTCTGTTCGCCATCCCGCGCACGGCTGGCTGGCTGGCGCAATGGCAGGAGCTGATCACCGATCCGGAGCAGAAGATCGCTCGTCCACGCCAGATCTACACCGGACACGACGTGCGCCCGTTTGTTCCGATCGAGAAGCGCACTGCGGTTGCAGTAAGCAAATAAGACGACGCTTTGTCATTTTGAGCGAAGCGAGGGAATCTGCGCATCCCGCAGGATTCCTTCCTTCGCTTTTTTGTTCCATGCACAGTCGGGAGATCAATTCTCGAGGGGAAAACCCATGCTGGCGATCAATTAGCGGTGGGCTGGAGGCCACAAACCGAACCGATTAAACTGAGGCGATTAGAGCGAGGCAGGAAAAGCGAAAGCCGCGAGGGTCGCTCGCGGCTCCTGGGGGAAGGGGAAGAATTTATTTCCAGATCCAATCGCATTTCCGGCGTCGCATTTTCTACGCGGTCACCTTACCCGCTCCTCTGAATCGCAGTGCTTACGCAGCATGCTTGGCCAGTTCGGCCAGGTGCGCGCGATGCTCCTCGGGCGACGTGATGACCTTCATCTCCTGCCAGTCGTACGGAAATTCTTTGCCGCAATCGAGACACGCGACATACGTCCCGGTCAAAGCGGCGGCTTGCGGGCGGCGCGTGGCGCGACGAATGGTGACCGGAAAGCTGTAGCGAGAATGCCTGCAGCCAAACAACGCATCGTACAATTTTGCGAACATGACGCTCACCTTCCACTCTCAGGCTCGCACGCCTGATCCCCTGGTCTTTCAAACCACACTAGCCGAGCTTCGCTGCGCAGCGGATCAACGTGCAGCGATCAAGCTTGAGTGAGCCTCGGCACTCTACTACGTATATCCCACTCTACTGCTTAGATTCATGAAATAAAGAAAGGGTTTCGGGTTTGTCAGGCGACTCGAGTGCAAAAAAGGGAACACTGGAAATAGCTGATGTCAATGCAGTTACTGCGGGGCGAAAGAAATTTCACACTTCACACGCTCTGCGGGCCACGCTTTTTCTGCTGCTGGCACTTGGTCATGATGGCGGAGCGGAGGCGGCTGCGGAGGTCTTCAGGCAGTTCGTAGAGCTGGGAGTCGCGATAAATCTCGATGGTCTTTTTGGTTGTGTCGCAGACTACGTAGCAGTTGTGACACCAGGAAAGATGGTTCTCCAGCTCAACTTTGGTCTTCTCGTCGAGGGCGCCGTCCAGGTAGTTGGTCAGCTCCTGCAAAAACTCAGAACATTTCACCGGTTGCCATCTCCACTCTCGCGTTTCTGAAAGTAACGTCCCAACCGGTCGCGCAACTGCAGGCGAGCCCGCAGCAGCCTCGACTTGACCGCAGGCACGCTCAACTCCAGCGCAGTCGCGGTTTCCTCGGTGGAAAGTCCTTCCACGTCCCTCAGTACGAACACCGTCCGAAAGCCCGGGGGGAGGCCCTGGATGGTCTTACTCAAGATTTCGCGCAACTCCGCCTGCGTGTACTGCTGCTCGGGATTGGGGCTCCAATCGGCGATTTCGCGGGGGAGGGAATCATCTTCCGTTTTGATGTCTTCATCCAGCGATACGGTGCGCTCCGGCTTGCGGCGCCGCAACTTCATCAGCGCCTCGTTCACCGCGATCCGCACCAGCCAGGTGTAAAACTTCGACTGCTCCTGGAACTGCGCCAGGTTGCTGTACGCCTTCAGGAACGCTTCCTGCACCACGTCTTCTGCGTCTTCGCGGTTCTGCGTGATGTGCTGGGCGATCCGAAACACATTGCGGTCGTAGCGGCGAACGAGCTCTTCGAAGGCCGAATCATCGCCCCGCTTGGCTGCCTGTACCAGCGCCAGCTCTTCGGTAACAGGTGCACTCAATTGGTTTTGGATGGCTCCCATAGTCCCGGCGATGCAGTATTTTCAGGTGGAACGACCGTCCCCGCTGAAGCTGTTATTCTACTTGGTAACCCGCTGCTTTGCCCAACCGCTTTGACGTATTCAGCGGAAGATCTTTGCGATAGAGTTCAGAAAGTTGGACGGAATTCGGTCCGCCCCAGGTGAGCAGGTACTATAGTACCCTGCCGTGGCTGCACAAGTGCCGTATAATCAGCAGTTACAACAGCACCATTTCGTCTGGCAAAAAACACACGCGGCACTCGGGGTCAGGGATGGTCCACTGAGCATGGCGGATAAGGAACTCCAGGAAATTATTGAGCGCGCCGTGGCCCATGTTTTGGATCGGCATTTGCCAAAGCTGCAAGCCGAGCTTGTGAAACATGTGCTGGCGGAGCTGCCCGCTTCTGCCTCTGTTCCGGCAGCGCCGATGAGCGCGGGATCGACCGCGGGGACTGGCAGCCTGGTGCAGGCGGTCGCTAGTGTTCATGCGGGAAGCACGCAGAAGGAAATCCTCAAAACTTTGCTCGACGCCGGCAGCGCGTATGCCGCGCGCATCGCCCTGTTCGTGGTGAAGGCAGGAGCGGCGAACGGGTGGCAGTGCCGCGGTTTTGGCGATGACGAATCCATCAAAGACTTTTCGCTCGACCTCAGCGGCGGGCCGGTCGCCCATGCTTATCAGAATCGCATCGTGACTCCGGGCAACATCGCCGAAATGGATGGGCGCTTCGTGGAGCGCTTCGGCGGACCGGAAAACGAGCAGCTTCTGGTTCTGCCCCTGGTGTTGAAGGACAAAGTGGCGGCGCTGGTTTTTGCCGACGGCGGAGCGGGCGGGGTTTTGGATGCACCGTCGCTTGAGCTCCTGGTGCTGGCGACCAGCGCGTGGCTGGAAGTGGCCTCTCTGCGCAAGCAGGCGCAGAGAGAAGTCGACGCGGTACCCAGCTTCGATCGCGCCCCAGAACGTGGACCAGAGCGTCCAGCAGCCGCCCCGGCGCAGACCGTCAGTTCGTTCTCCGACCCGTTTGCGGCGCACACTCCCAAGCACACACCTCCGCCTGTGCATGAACCCGAGCCGGCAGCGGAAGTGGTCGAAGTGTCCGCGCATGCCGCATCGGCCAGTGCCGCGAGCGCGCCCGCCGCTGCCGCCGATCCCTTCGCCGGCATGTCGGCCGAGGACGCCGATACCCATCGCAAGGCGCAGCGCTTCGCGCGCCTGCTGGTGGATGAGATCAAGCTCTACAACCAGGCCAAGGTGGCTGAAGGGCGCCGCCACAAGGACCTCTACGACCGCCTCAAGGATGACATCGAAAAGAGCCGCTCGACATTTCAGAAACGCTATGGCGCCACCGCCGCATCGAGCGGCGACTATTTTCAAAAGGAAGTCGTGCGCAGCCTGGCGGAAGATGATGCGGCAGTGATGGGCGCGAACTTTCGCAAGTAGTCGAATGGTGGCAGATCGGCCCTTCCGGGCCGCGTAAAGAGTAAACAGTAATTGGGGGCTTTAGCCCCCGAAGGCTATTCTCCTGGGGTATTTTTGAAAGCAGTGCTGGCTTCTCTGGACTACGTTCTGGTCTTCGCGTCTCCGCGCAAAATAGAAGTGCTTCGATTGCTCGCTGGATTATGTCTCGCTCGATTGCGTCTCGCGTTCTGCGGGGCGCTCGCCCTGGCAGCGCTGTGCTGGATTCCGGCCAGCGCGTCGACGTCGTTTGTTGCTCCTCGGCAATCCTCCGCGGCAACGACGTCGGGTTCTGAGGCGCAAACGGCTCCGTCCGCAGAGCCGAAGAATGCTCCCGAGCAAACTACCTCGGCGAGCCCTGCGACCCCAAAAAAAACAGTTCAAAAGTCCGCGGCTGGCGGGGAATCAAGCCAGAATGGCAAGACCGCGAACGGTGTTTCGGGCAAGAAGCCAAGTGGCCCTGCCGCTCACACCACGCGCACCAGGAAACGCAAAAGGCCAGTCTCGCCGCGCATTCGCCGCATGCGCCAGGCGTTCGTGGCCTCGGCGACGCTGCGGCCTATGGCGCAGCAGTTGATCCAGGATCGCTCTCCGGCGGCGTACGCCGGCGTGGAAGCCTACGCCCGCGCCCACGCCAAAGAAGATGCCGGGGCCCTGGCCTGGCTGGTGGTGGGATACGCGCATGTGCTCGACCACGATTTTGCCAGGGCCATCGATCCCTTGAACCGGGCCAAGCCGGCGGCCGGCGATCTCGGCGACTACGTTGCCTACTACCTGGGCGCGTGTTACCTGCAAACTGGGCGCGAAGGCGAAGCGCTGGCCGCACTGGCGAACTTCGCGGCCACGTACCCCGATTCGCTGCTGGTGCGCGACGCTGACGTAAGCTACGCCGGCGCGTTGCTGACCGAAGGCCGAGCCGCCGAGGCTGCCGCTCTGCTCGAGAAAGAACGGGTGCCGGTACGCTCTGACCTGGAGCTGGCTCTGGGCCGCGCCTACGCCGCGCT
>Ga0116218_1001600_pt1 | contig 13935 bp, 11 predicted proteins | sample Sb_taG_2_FD_88966 | JGI IMG/M metagenome (GOLD analysis project Ga0116218, IMG submission 88966) | Peat soil microbial communities from Weissenstadt, Germany - Sb_50d_5_LS metaG | ecosystem: Environmental > Terrestrial > Soil > Wetlands > Peat | place: Germany: Weissenstadt | collected 2010-09-21 | reverse complement strand
GGACTGGGACACCCACGTCTTCGCTTTCAAGTTTAATAGCTGCAAATAGACAATAACGAGAATGTGGCAACTGCGGGCCTGCTGCGCATCCGCCACATCTTGGACTTCGAGCTTTACATCGTGGCGAGCGGCGACCACGGTAGCGCCGCCGTCCCGGCGCTACCACCCCAGTGACACGCTATTCCAGCATCACCGATTTCACCAAGTTGCGCGGACGATCCACGTCCAGACCCTTCTTCACCGCCATGTAGTAGGCGAACAGTTGCAGCGGCACAATTTCCAAAATCGGAGACAGTAATTCGAGTGTCTGAGGAACGAAAACCGTGTGATCGGCGAGCTTACCGAGTTCTTCATCGCCTTCGGAGGCGATGGCAACGACGCGCCCTGACTGTTGCTTGAAGCCCTTGATGTTGGCAACGCTCTTCTCATAGCGCAGCATTGATCCGGCATCATTCCGGTCGCAGGTGGCAATAACGACGACCGGCAGGCTCTCATCGATCAGCGCGTTCGGACCGTGTTTGGTCTCCCCGGTGGGATAGCCCTCGGCATGAACGTAGGAAACCTCTTTCAACTTGAGGGCGCCATCCATGGCGATCGGATAATGAATCGCCCGCCCGAGATAGAGAAAATCCTGTACCTGGTGATACTTGCCGGCGAGCCATTCGCATTGAGGAGCGGACGCCAGCGCGATTTCCAGTTTCGCCGGCAACTCGATCAGCTCCCGAATGTAATGCCGCGCCTGCTCTCTGCTGAGCTTGCCACGCACCTGGCCTAAGTAGACCGCGAATAGAAACAGCACCGCCATCTGCGCCGTGAAAGCCTTGGTCGAAGCGATGCTGATCTCGGGACCCGCGTGGGTGTAAAGCACGCCGTCCGCCTCGCGCGCGATTGTAGAATCCATCACATTCGAGATCGCAATGCTGCGGGAACCCCTGGTTTTGGCTTGGCGCTGGGCAGCGGTGGTGTCGGCCGTTTCCCCGGATTGCGTAATCACGATGGTAAGCTCGCCCCGGCCGATGAGCGGGTTTCGATATTCAAATTCGCTGGCGTAATCCACATCCACCGGGATGTTCACCAAATCCTGGATCATGTACTGACCCGCCATCCCCGCGTGGCGGCTGGTCCCTGAGGCCACGATGTTGATGCGGCGCACCGCGCACAATTCGCCGGCGGTAATTCGCACATCGTCCAGCCGCACCAATCCTTCTTCGAGCGAGACCCGCGGGGCAATCGTATCGCGCAAGCCCCGCGGCTGCTCGAAAATCTCTTTCAGCATGTAATGGGGAAATCCGCCCTTATCGGCCATCCTCTCTCCTCAAGACTTGCTGACGGCTTCAGAAATCACGCCATGGACAATCGTGTTTCTTACTTCACCACTCGGACTCAGCACCGCGATATCGGCCACGGAGCCGGCTTCCAGCCTGCCACGGTTGTGCAGCCCCACTACTCGCGCGGGATTCACGGTCGCGAGACGCAGCGCCTGCTGCAGGTCCGAGTGCGCGAACTGCATCACATTGCGAATGGCGCGATCCATGGTCAATACACTTCCAGCCAGCTTTCCACCGGCCAGACACTTGCCGCCTTTGACTTCCACTTCAATCGTACCCAGCCGATAACGCCCGTCCGGCATGCCCGTTGCGGCAGTCGCATCCGTGATCAGCACGGCGGCATCCGGCCCTTTTGCTTTCAGAAACAGTTCGACAATCACAGGATCGAGGTGAACTCCGTCGGCGATGATATCGGCTGAAAGCCGGGAATCGGTGAGCATTGCGCCCACGATACCTGGCTCCCGGTGGTCGAGCGGCCGCATGGCGTTGAATGCATGCGTGGCATGACGAGCGCCCGCGGCGATACCGGCGCGAGCCGCCTTCAGATCGGCATCCGAATGTCCAAGACTGACACAGACGCCGCGCCGGGCGGCCTCCGCGATTACTTCCGGCGCGCCCTCCAGTTCAGGTGCAATCGTCATCATGCGAATGTGACCGCGCGCCGCTTGCCAGAAGCGATCAAACATCGCGAGGGTTGGCGGCAGAAGATTCCCTGGCGGATGCACTCCGCGGCGAATGTGGCTGAGAAATGGCCCTTCCAGGTGAATGCCGAGCGGCTGGGCCCGCTGGTCAGTTGCGCCTTTGCCAGCCTCGGCTTGTTCAATCGCGGCTCGTTCCATCGCAGTGGCCAGGCGGTCCAGCGCGGATAAGGTCTGATCAACAGGAGCCGTAACGGTCGTAGGAAAATAGCCGGTGACGCCGTGCGCGGCAAGCAGGCGCTCGATAACGGGCAGTGCCGACGCGTCGGTCTCCATCACATCATGGCCGGCGCCGCCGTGAATGTGAATGTCCACAAATCCCGGACCGAGAACCGCGTCGCCAAAGTCCACCAGCCGGACTCCCTGCGGAATCTGACGCGCGCTGCGTGAGCTGACTTCCGAGACATGGCCGTCCTCCACGAGAAGCAGGGGTTGGGCGATCCGCTCGAGCGGAGTGTACAGACAGTTTGCAGTGAAGGCGATCATCTATTGAAACGTTACTCTAACCAACAATTTGCAGGAATGCCCGGAATACGGTTGCGGCTCGCAGCCCCGGAAACACTACCCCTTTTATACGACAGTTTCCCCACGCGCCGTATTTATTTCGTGCACGGCAATAAATCAGGCAGGGGCGAGCGTGGCGGGAATCGATGAGATTTCGGAGCCCGGCCTGAGCGCTGCTACACAGAGTCGCGCAGACCACAGAATGCTATAATTGCAATCGGTTGTGGCCTCAGCCGCCCGCGTGTGCTGGTCTTTCCCTTCCTCTCTCGCGGGGCCGGATGAGTTCGTCGGGGAGTGGCTCATCCTGGTAGAGCACCTGGTTCGGGACCAGGGGGTCGGAGGTTCAAATCCTCTCTCCCCGACCAATCTTTTCTCAAGGGCGTCATTGAATTCACTCCCGCGAATTCACGCCCGCGCGTTTCGCTCCGTCGACAAAAAGTACGCTCTGAGCTCCCACCTCTGGCGAAGAAGGAATCAGCAGCAACCAACATGCTTTTGCCCAACAGGCAGATTTTCTCGGCGTACCAGCCGCGCACAAAATGTGACCTCCATCCATTACAATCTTTTGCCGAGGGGGATTCATGGCAAATCTAGAGGGACTGGTGTCTCTGGTATCGGGCTTGAGAGCAGAAAGAGCCAATCTGGTGAACCGTCTGAAGCATGTGGACGCGGCTTTGACAGTTCTCGGCAAGTTGAATGGCGGCGGTTCGTATACCAAGCCCCGGCGTACCCTGTCGGCTTCTGCTCGCAGGAGAATCAGCCTCGCGCAGAAAGCGCGATGGGCGAGAAACGCGAACAGCCACGCGGGGAGCGTAAAACCGGCGCGCACGATGTCAGCAGCGGCGCGCCGGAAGATCGCGGCAGCTCAACGAGCAAGGTGGGCGAGGTGGAAAGCGAAGAACAAAGCTGCATAGAGCAGAGAGCGCCCGCGCAACCGGCCTCTCGGAAGCGCGCCAGAAAAGGCACGAACGCCCCGAAAAAGAAAGCCGCTTCGCGATTGCCGTTCAACCGGCGAGTTTCCGCGGACCACCGGGCACGGTAAGGCCACGATCATGCTGCTGCGCTCTTGCCATTGTGACTACGGGGTCAGCTTCCATGCGGTTCCGGCGTTGCTGCCACCACCGTACACCGCAGTGCCGTAAAGATTGCCCTGCGCGTCGCGAATCAGGCCTCCGGAGGGAGAAGAGCCGTCGGCTCCTCCAGTGAAGCTGTGCAGCACCGTCTCTTTGCCGTTCCGGTCCAGCTTGAAGACCGTGCCACAGCCGTAGCCGCCATAGCATCCTGTCCCCCCGCCTAGCACGGTGACGCCATAGAAGTTGCCTTGCGCGTCTGGAATTACACCTGCGACGGGATCGGCTCCGTCCGATGCCCCGCCAGCAAAGCTGTGCAGCACGGTCTCTTTGCCGCTCTTGTCCAACTTCCATTCGACTCCTCCGTCGGAGGAACCGCACTGCTGGGTAGTACCATAGAGACTGCCGGTTTCATCAAGAACCAGATTTCCGCTGGGATAACAGCCGTCCGCCGCTCCCCCAGCGAAATTGTGCAGCACGGTCTCTTTGCCGTTCGAATTCAGCATGTACACGACTCCGTAGTTGTAGGGACCGCCGTCCTGGGCGGTGCCATAAAGATTGCCCCTGCGGTCCATCACCACAGTTGTAAGGGCCGGATATGCCCCGTCAGAATTCCCGTTTACAAACTCGTGCAGCACGGTCAGGTTCCCGGTCCTGCTTAGCTTGAACACGGTTCCGAAGCCGTTACCACATTCGAAGGCAGTGCCGTAGAGCGTGCCTGACTTGTCCAGGAGCAAACTGCTGATGATCTCGCATCCGTCCGCCAGCCCCCGAAAGCCATACAACTCTGTCGCCTTGCCCATGCGATTCAATTTAAACACCTCTCCGCCGTTGTGGGAGCCACCGATGTATGTAGTGCCGTAAAGGTTACCCGCGTTGTCCCGGATCAAACCGGCGTAGGGCCACGCCCCATCTGGCTGCCCAGAAAAGCTGTGCAGCAGAGTCTTATGGCCGTGCGAGTCCAGCTTGAACACCAGGCCGCATCCCGGTGAGCATGCACTACTACGCCCGCCGAAATGGGTGTTGCCGTACAGATTGCCAGCGGCATCCCGGACTAAACTCGCGTAAGGATTTTGTCCGTCCACCCCTCCCTTAAACGAGTAGAGTATCTTGAAGGTTTGCGCTTGCGAGGATTGGATTGTAATTACTCCTGACAGCAGCGCGGCCACCAGCGTCAGCGCGGCGCTTACCGCTGCCGGAGACAACCTCGAAATCAAGCTTCGATTCTGCTCTAAATTTGTCATGACCACCCTCCCCGCTTAACGCCAACCATCCTACCCCTCCGTCGCAATAGGGCAAAGAGACTTTCGACCCACCGGCAGCCAGCGTCTGTCCGGCGGCTTGGATCGCGGATGGGGTTGGTTAGGACTTCTTAGGGGGTGTCTTCCGTCTTGCCACGGTGTTCAAAAAACAAGGGAGAGCCGAAGCTCCCCCTTCAATGAAGTGACAGAGGCGATATCATTTACATAGAGGTTTGCTGCCGCAAGAAAGTTGTCTGTCAGAGAAAGTAAACTGCCATGAAAGGCGCAGTGGGAGCGGAAACCGGCCTGCCACAGACGTGCCCGATCGAAGCGCGCTGGATCACAATGGACGGCGCGCGCATGCGCTATCTGCACGCCGGTTCGGGCTCGCCATTGCTCCTGATTCACGGACTGCTGGGCTACTCTTTTTCATGGCGGCGCGCGATCCCGGCTCTGGCGCAGCAGTCCGAGATCTATGCCGCCGAAGTTTATGCGATCGACATGCTGGGAGTGGGTTTCTCCGACCGGCCCGCCGGCATGGACTGTTCGTTGCGGGCAAGCGGCGAACGGTTGCTGCGCTTCATGGACAAAGCGGGTCTCCGCTCCTGCGACCTGCTGGGCTCCTCGCACGGTGGCGCCGCCGCTATGATGGCCGCCGCCCTGGAGCCAGATCGCGTTCGTCGTTTGATCCTGGTTTCCCCGGTCAATCCCTGGTCCGCCTATCGGAAACACTTGATCGCTCTTCTGCGTAGCCCGCTGCTGGCGCCAATCATTCTCGCTCTTGCCCCTCACCTGCAGATTCTCTACGGCGTTTATCTGCGCCGGCTCTATGGCGACACGCGCCGCATCCGGCCCGGAACTCTGGAGGGCTACATCGAACCATTGCGGTTGCCGGGTTCGTTCAAGTACCCGCTGGCTGTGCTGCGCTCGTGGAACCGGGATCTGCACGAACTGGAGTCGGTGTTGCCAAGAATCGCTCATATCCCAACTCTGCTGATTTGGGGCAGCCTGGATAGAGCGGTAGATCCGTCGTCAGCAGCGAGCTTGAAGCAGCAGTTCAGAAATTGCCGGCTCGTGATGCTCGAGGGCGTGGGGCACATGCCGTATGAGGAAGTGCCGGAAGAATTCAACCGCACTGTAGCCGAGTTTTTGGCACGAGACCCGTTAACCAAGTAGCTGCGAAAAAACTCGGATTTTGGGTGGCTGGCCCACCTTTACGGACACCACCGCATGCCGACCCGGATTGATACCGCAGCCACGCGGTGCTAACCTCGAAGCGAGAAACCCTGCCGGTGCACGCTCCCACGACCTCCGCTCGAATCGCGCCTCTCTCCCGCGTCCAGCGGCTTTCACATTTCCTGCACATCAACATTCCTGAAGTCTGGGTACGCTTCCTGCTGGCGATTGTTGGGCTGATTCTCGCTTTCGGAGCGGCGCTTTTTTCCACGGTTTCGCGGGAGTCCGGAAACCTGTGGGCCACCCTCATCCTGGCATCGCTGGCGCTCTTGCTGGCGGTGATTGTGGGACTGACCACGGTGCCCTATCTCGCCCGCCGCGTGGCCGTGGCCCGCATCCGCGACGCCTTCGATTATGACGTGACCCGGGTGGGAATCGTCTATGTTGTCGTCGTGCTGCTCATCGGAATTGCAGCCCTGAACACAGGCAACAATCTGCTCTATATCGTTGTGGCCGCCATGCTGGCCGCAATTCTGGTTTCCGGTTTTGCCTCCGCTCTGGTGTTGCGTGATCTGGAATTGGACGTCCACCTGCCCGAGCACGTCTTCGCAGGGCGAGCCATGCTGGGGAGAATCGTGTTGCGCAATCCCCGGCGCTGGCTGCCCTCGTTTTCCGTCAATGTCGTGCCGGTCAAAAAAGAGAAGGCTGCCAAGCACTGGCGATGGGCGCGCGCGACTTTTGCGCTGCCAGCCGGACGTCCGCCAGAGAAGCAGTGGATCAAGCTGCCGGACCGTAAGCTGAGCCGCGTCGGCGAAGGCCCAGCTCTGCCCAATATCTTTGACGGGTCGGCCTATTTCCCATACCTGCCCGCCGGCGGCGAACTCCGCGCTGATCTGGAACTGCGCTTCGATCGCCGCGGCCGCTACCAGCAGGAGACCTTTGGCTTAGCAACCCGTTTTCCTTTTGCATTCCTGACCAAGACCCGCCGCGTGCCTCTGCTTCGCGAAATCATTGTGTATCCTCCAGTGGAACCGGCGGATGAGTTCTTTGAGGTGCTGCCTCTGATCACGGGAGAGTTCGAAACTTTTGCCCGGGGGCGGGGCTACGACTTGTATCGCATCCGGGAATATATGCCCGAAGATTCAGCCCGTCACGTGGACTGGAAAGCGACGGCCAAGTCGGGCTCGCTCAAAGTGCGGGAATTCAGCCGTGAAGACGAGCGCAAGCTGCGCATCGTCTTCGACAATCCTGCCGGCGGGCTGGTTTCCGAGCAGGCTTACGAGGACGCGGTGGCGCTGGCAGCGTCGTTAAGTTGGCACTTTGCGGAAGCGAATACGGAAATCTCCTTCCTCGCCCAGGGCTATGACGGAGATCCCGATATTTATCACTTTCTCGGCTATCTGGCGGTCGTGGAACCTCAGCCCTTGCCATCTGTGATCGATCGGCTGCCGCTTTCCGACGACTACAACATTATTCTCACGGCGCGGCCGCGCGGCAGCATTCCCACGGTCCTCTGGGCCTGCTCTTACTTCGTGTTCATGGGCCAGAAAGACTAGACCCGACCACCTCGTACAGAGTCCTGGCGCCTCCTTGCAGGATCGCTTAGGGGACGAAATCAGGTCCGATCCGGGAATTCCCCGCAAAAAATAGTATATTTACCTCTTCCCCAGAGTAGTATTTCGTCATATACTCTCGCCCGCGTGTGTGTAAGTGAGGTTGGAGCGCAAATCGAGCGCAAATCGAGGATGACCTATGCGTATTTACGATTTGATTAACAATCAGGATACCTACCATGCGGACGCCAATCACAGCGTGTTCGACGCCGCCCAAGCCATGGTAGCCCGCAACATCGGCGCCGTGCCGGTGCTGCGCGACGGCCTGCTGGTAGGCATCTTCTCCGAACGCGACCTGATGCGGCGGGTAGTGGCGGAAGGGCGCGATCCGCGAGTCACTCGGGTCGAGGAAGTCATGACCGAGGACCCGCTCACAGTAACTCCTAGCGAGAGCGTGGAAACTTGCATGCTCCTGATGCGGCGCCACGGCTTCCGCCATTTGCCGATCTGTGAAGGCGGGGAACTCCGCGGGGTCGTCTCCCTGCGGGATGTGCTCCTGCATGACCTCAGCGAAAAAGACCACGAAGTCCGGATGATGCGCGCCTACATCCAGGCCTCTCCGGAGGTGTGACAGAAACCGCGCCAGCCTCCGCGCGCGTCGATTCAGGACGCTGCCTCCAGTCGGTAAAAGGGGGCTGAAACGGGCTGGATTAGTGGTATCCTTTGACACTGCTGTGAGGATTGGCTTTCGCTCCCCTCCCTTGTCCCCGGCCACATTCCCGAAGTGAGGTAACGGTCATGCGACGGAAACCCTGCTTGAAAATGATCGTAGGTTTCGTGATTCTGACGACAGCTCTGGTGTCGGTATCTGGTGTCTGGGCTGTTGAAAGGAACCAGGGCAGTAACGACGGAAATGTGACGTTCACCGTGCTGTACAACTTTGACGGAGCAGAGCTGATATATCCCGCAGGACCGATTGTGGCGCAGGGTCGCGACGGCAGCCTCTACAGCACGACAGCTTATGGCGGAACATACAACGACGGCGTGGTTTTCACGATTACCCCCGGCGGCAATGCGACGGTGCTGTACCAAGTCAATGCCTATAACGGTTCTAACGGCCTCACTTTAGGCACCGAAGGAAACTTCTACGGCACAACGGTTTATGGTGGAAACGGGAGCGGCTATGGGACGTTGTTCAAAATTACGCCGAAGGGCAATCTGACAACGCTCTACAACTTTTCGGGACAAAACTATGATGCCTACCCGCCTGCTCCACCGATCCAGGCAAGTGACGGTGATTTTTACGGGACGACGGCGGGGGACTTCAACGGAAACGGCGGCACAGTGTACAAGATGACTCCCTCCGGACACGAAACAACACTATTTAAGTTTGATCGCACTGATGGGGCGGCTCCCGCCGATCCGCTAATTCAAGGGACCGACGGTAATTTCTACGGCACGACCAGCGGAGGCGGAGCATCTGGTCGATGCGAGCAGTACGGATGCGGAACTGTGTTCAGGATCACGCCGAAGGGTGCATTTACTTTATTGCATAGCTTCCTTGTCAAGGATTTCGATGGATACTATCCATATGCTCCTGTGACTGAGAGCAACGACGGCAATTTTTACGGAACCGTTACCCGCGGTGGCGCGTACGGCTACGGCATCGTATTCCGGATCACCCGCACCGGCAAGTACACGATTGTTCACAGCTTCGACCTCACTGATGGCGAAACACCATTTACCGGGCTTGTGCCGGCGACTGATGAGAATTTGTATGGTACAACTGAAGGGGGTGGCACGTCGAACGTTGGAACCATCTTTAGAATTACACCCAGCGGGGAGTTTTCCGTTGTTTACAATTTCGACAAAACAACGGGTGCATATCCATCGGCAGGCCTACTTCAACACACAAACGGGAAGTTGTATGGGTTCGCCGGACAGGGAGGCACGTACAATTACGGCACTTTCTTCAGCGTTGATCTGGGCGTGGGACCGTTTGTGAGCCTGGTCACGAGCGCGGGAAAAGTTGGGAAATCCATCGGTATACTAGGCCAAGGGCTCACTGGAGCGACCGGCGTTTCATTTAATGGGACGGCCGCAAAGTTCAAAGTTTCCTCCGACACCTACCTAACGGCCACCGTTCCTCCCGGCGCGACCACGGGGTTTGTTACAGTGACGACGCCAAGCGGAAATCTGAAAAGCAACAGGAGGTTCCAAGTGATACGGTGAGTGGGTCGCGCAAGAAAAGACGGGAGGAGAGAAGATTCCCCTCCCCCGTATTAGCGAGCGCCTACATCCAGGCCTCTCCGGAGGTGTAAGCTGACAAACGGCTTTTCCCCGCCGTCCCGTAACGGGAAAACCGGGGCTGGGTAACCCCCTTTAGTAACCAGCAGGCAGTGCTGCCGCCCGGTTTTTGTCCAATATCTGGAATCCATCCCATTCTCCAGGAATAGTTTAGAGCCATTTCGGGGTAACTGTTACCTCTGGTTACCTTCGTCCATTGACCTCCGAGCCAGACCTGTTAAGGTCTGAGCAGCGGAGGGGGAGACCCTGTCCGTGCGCAACCGCTTACGATGCATGCCAAGGTCCAACTCGCGCTCTGGATTGCCCATCCGGTCCTGGAGTTATCCTTGGCCGCGATCATGATTGTGCGTAAGCTGCACCGCATGTTTCCTGTTTTTTTTGCTTATATTCTTTCCCAAATCTTGAGCTTCGCGATTCTGTTCCCGATTTACCTTTATCAAAGCAGCGCGAATGGGAATACTCGATATTTCTACGCCTACTGGATCACCTCTGCGATTAGTCTGGCCATCGGGTTTAAGGTCATTCATGAGATCTTTCTCGATGTATTTCGTCCGTACCACACCTTGAAGGACTTGGGTACGGTGCTGTTCAAGTGGTCGGCTCTGGTCATGTTGCTGGTGGCGATCGTGGTGGCCGCCTCCAGTTCGGCAGGAATGCAGGCGCCCATCACTGTGGCCGTTATTACGGTGCAACGCTGCGTGCGCGTGATTCAGTGCGGCCTGATCTTGTTCCTGCTGGTTTTTTCCGGATACCTGGGCGTTTCCTGGCGGCAGCACAGTTTCGGCATTGCTCTGGGATTCGGGGGCTTCGCGAGTGTCGAACTCATCGCCCTGGCTCTGTATTCTGGCGGTCAAATTCGTCCGCCGACCCTGTCCCTGTTGAATTCGACCGGGTACGGTTTTTCCATTCTGGCCTGGCTCGCGTACGCAGTATTCAAGACGGCATCGCGGGATGCATCCGCCAGCCTGCTGATGTCGCAGCGCTGGGACCAGAGCCTCGGTGATCTGCAGCGCCCGGTTGGCAACGATTCGCTGATCCCGATGTTCGAAGGCATGGTCGACCGAGCCTTCTCCCGTACTCCGAGAGAGACCGAGGCAATCGCCACCAGGGAATTTTCTAAGAAAGGGCCCGCGTCCGAGGAACTGGAACCCTCTCTCGCCGCCCGTCATGCTGCCTCGAAGGGGTAGTCCGCCAGGTATTTTTTCTCAGTCTTGGACAAGTTGATCCTCCGCCTGCCTATCCCGCCAGACACTCAATCGTTTCTGTCAATGCTTATATCTAATTGAAAAATCAAGAGAAACTGCCCATGGCTAGGTCGCCATCTTTCCCGATCGAGAAGTGAATCTTGCAGCTCGACAAAAAATAATCTTCCCTACTTGCCGAGAACCTGTATAATCTCGCGCCAGTTAGGGTTTCCGCTCCCAGGGGACCCGTACGACTAAGGAGAACAATCCATGAAACGTGCGATCAGGGTTTTGTTCCTGATGGTAGGTCTGCTTTGCACGTATACGGCGCTGGCCGCTCCAGTGGTTCCCACTTTGGACGGCGCGCCAATACCGGTGTGTCCAACCTGCGGTGGTTAGCACATCGAAGTTTCGAGCCGCCTGAAAGCGGCGTTCTAATCTGATCTTGTTAGGCTGGCGATTGCGAGAAGCAACGCCAGCCTCTTTTCGTTTAGGGGCGTTGGGGCGGTTGTGGCAGGCCGGGGGTAAGAGTGCCACGCAGGATGCGCGCCAATTCCTCGGCATCGGAGATCGGCGGCTGGCAGGAAAACCCGGAGCAGATCACTGCCACAGTTTTTCTTTCTTTTACTGCCGGCAACTGGGGAATCGTCTCCGCCAGCACCGGTGGAAGGTTCTGCGGGACTGCGCTGTCGGATGGGAACTGGAGCACCGTCTTACCGATCGAGAACGGCCTCGCTGCCGCGGCGTACAACCGATCCGCGAGTTCGTCGGTCCCGATGATCACAATCTGTGTGCCCGGTTGCGAGAAATGCGCCCCGGCAAGTCCGTAGGTTCCCGCAAACATTCCGTATTGCCCGGCGATCCCGGCAAGAACCTCCAGGGTCTGCGCCGCCTGGTCACGATAACTTTGGTCGTGGGTATATGCGTGGAGTCGCAGCAGGGCGATCGCCGCCACCGAATTCCCTGCGGGGGTGGGAGAGTCCTGAAATGGCTTGCGACGCGTTCCTAGCACGCCGAGAACGTTTTGGTTGGCTGCGAGCTTGCCGGTGTCGAAGAATCCGCCGGAAAGAGGGTCAAAGAAACGTTCGATCATTCGATCCGCGATGCGCTGCGCAAACTTGAAGTAGCTGAGGTCCGCGCTGGCTTCATAGGCGTCCAGACACGCCACTGCAGTGAATGCGTAATCATCGAGCACGCCTGGAATATGGCGCCGTTCCGCCTTCTCGTCGGAATAGGCCAGCACATGCAGCAATCCGTTCTCCGGCGACCATCCCTCGGCGAGTATGCGATCCAGCGAGCGCAGTGCGAAATGCCGGGCTGCGGCAAGCCGAAGCACTCTCGCGGCTTCCAGATATGCCGAAATACAAAGCGCATTCCAGCCTACGTACACAGTCTTGTCCACGTAGGGAGTAGGCCGCTTCAGCCGGGCCGCATACATCTTTTCTTTGGCCGATTGCAATAACGCCTGGATCCTTTCTGGCGCCAGACTCAGCCGCCTGGCAATCTCCTCCACCGAAGCCCGCACGTAGAGCACGTTCTTGGCGGGGTTGTGGTGCATCTCGCCGATTTCGTTGATGTCGTAGTACAAGCTGGCAACCTGGGATTCTTCTTCCGTGAGTGCGGCGCGAGCTTCCTGCAAAGTCCAGGTGAAGTAGTCGCCGTCGTCGTCCATGGAGTAGTCGGCGTCCTGGGAGGCATAGAAGCCGCCGCGGTCACGGTCGCTGAGCCATTCATCCATCCAGCGGATGATGTCGCGCGCGATGGCCGCAAAGAATTCGGAGCCAGTCGCCTGATAGGCGTGCACGTAATTCTTCAGCAGTTCGGAGTTGTCGTAGCACATCTTTTCGAAGTGCGGCACCACCCAGCGCTCGTCTACGGAATAACGATGAAATCCGCCGGCGAGCTGATCGTAGACGCCGCCACGGGCCATTTTCTCCAGCGTCGTGACAACAACATTCCGCAATTCGTCGTCGCCGGACCGCACATATCGATCCATCAGCAGATCAACGACGGCAGGATGGGAAAACTTGGGCGCGCTTCCGAAGCCGCCATTCTGCGGGTCAAACATTTTGAGCCCTGACTTCACAATGGCGTCGACCACGGTAGGGGAGAATTCGGCGTTCTTTCCGGCGAATGATTCCGCATGGGAGATGGCGTTCTCCACCATCTTGGCCTGTTCGACCACGTCGCTATTTTTCTCGCGATATGCATCGGAGATGGCGAGCAACACCCGCTTGAAGCTGGGCCGGCCGTAGTGATCATCGGGTGGAAAGTAGGTTCCGCCGTAAAACGGCCTGCCGTCCGGGGTGAGAAAGGCGGTCAGCGGCCAGCCGCCTTGCCCTGAGATCGAACTCACCGCGACCTGGTATCGGCTGTCGATATCCGGACGCTCGTCGCGATCCACCTTTACGGCAACAAAACGTTCGTTCACGAGTTGCGCGATTTCGGGATTGTCGTAAGACTCGCGATCCATCACATGACACCAATGGCACCACACGGCGCCAATATCGAGCAGGATGGGTTTGTTCTCCCGTTGCGCCACGGCAAAGGCTTCCTCGCCCCACTCGTGCCATTGGATCGGCTGGTGCATGGCGGAGCGCAGGTAGGAAGAGGACGCCTTGGCAAGGGAGTTGAGCGTCTCGGTAGTCATGAATTAAGTCTATACGCTGATTAGGTTATACGCTGCCGGCAAACCGCGACGAGGAATCGCAGACTTGGGCGGCGAATCGGGATGGAACAGAGATACCGCATCACTCTCGCCCCGTTGTCATCCTGAGAGGCTGTGACTTTTTGAGTTCTAGCATTTCAGGATGACATGGCCTTTCACGAATTCACCGGCCCCCTCCAAAGCTGTCATCCTGAGCGAAGTTGTCG
>Ga0116218_1001596_pt1 | contig 13957 bp, 11 predicted proteins | sample Sb_taG_2_FD_88966 | JGI IMG/M metagenome (GOLD analysis project Ga0116218, IMG submission 88966) | Peat soil microbial communities from Weissenstadt, Germany - Sb_50d_5_LS metaG | ecosystem: Environmental > Terrestrial > Soil > Wetlands > Peat | place: Germany: Weissenstadt | collected 2010-09-21 | reverse complement strand
TTCTTCTTCGGAAGAGGGAAACGCTTCTGGACAGACTGCCTCTCCTCGCCTCTCCAAACAGAAGACGAGCAAGCGGGCTGGATGAAGGAAGAACCCCCGTCCATTTATGGCGGGGAGTGTCAGAGATTTGAGCATCTAGTGTATAAAAAATGTTTCACGTGAAACATTACACCATTTTCGATGCTTTTTTCATCATTTGAATTGTACTTTACTTTTTCCTGGAACTCATAGTATGCTCCAAACAACCGACAGCGAAAATCAGTTCGTCGTCGATATACTGACGGATTTACGCAATGAAAAGTTCAGCCCTCTGGCATGGATGCATTTTCTAAGATCTTCCTGGGAGAAATCCCGTGCGACAGCCAGATCCAATCCTACGCTGAAATATTCCTGGATTCAGACCACGGTCTTGATTGGCGCGTTCGCGCTGGCAATACTTATTGTCAATTTTATTGTTGAGGGATCGATTTCTACACTGCGTCTGATGCCTGGTTTCCTATTTTTTGTTGGTTGGCAGCAATGTGATCTTTACTGGCACTTAGGTTTGAATCGTCAAAGTAGGACAGGAAAACTACTACATGTAATTGGTGCCGCAACTACTATAACTTTGTTGCGTGGATTAGGAGCTTCCTACCTGCTGGGTAGGTTTTTTGGCGGAATCTACACACCCCTCTGGCTGTTATTGCTTGTTTTTCTTTGTGGAATTATCACAGATTTCCTTGATGGTCAAATTGCTCGACGAACACAGACTCAAACCAAATATGGACAAATCGCGGATGGCGAGGCGGATTTTTGTCTGCACCTGGCAATTGCATGTAACTTCATTCACGAAGGTATTCTTTCACCCTGGTTTGGATTGTTCGTATTTTTGCGCTTTACAATCCCTCTTTTCGCGGCCATAGCCAGTTATTTTCTTTTTGCTCGTCCAGTACGATTCGGCTCGACAACATGGGGAAAAGCGGCGGGATTAGCATTGTGCTTCTACTTTCTTCTGTTGCTTGCGCCAGACCAGTTGATTTTTCTTACCACTTACTTAAATCGTCCTCTATCAATTGTGACTCTGCTATTATTAGCTATCGCGCCCCTTGCCCAAATAACTAGAAACCTACGAGATTCAAAACTCAGATAGTTCTCACATTTACGCTGCCTGTTCTTTTCTGTTACAATGCTACACAAGAGGCAGTGAAGCCGTCAATTATCCCCCACCTTAAGCGAGCTTCGGGTGGTGGCTTAGAAAGCCTTGATTGACTAGTCTAGGCGCGCAAGCGCTCCGTTCGGACAGTGATGACACCCTTGAATACCTGCTCTAGTTTGAGGCTCTGTCGTCGGTGATTAAAAGTTCTGATGGGTAGGAACGGTGTTGCCGACCGAACAAGCTGTCTGAACCTTGACGAAGAGCACCATACTCCGAAAGGAGATACACGCCATGTTCGTGTATGTTTTGAATTGTCACGGTAAACCCTTAATGCCATGTCAGCCGCGCAAGGCCAGAGTATTGCTGAAAGCAGGAAAAGCCAAAGTGGTGAAGATGGTTCCCTTTACCCTGCAACTATGTTATGGCAGTTCCGGTTACACACAAGAGGTTTCCCTTGGCATTGACGCAGGCACCAGACACATCGGGGTGTCAGCAACGACCGAAAAAGCCGTGCTGTTCGAGGCGGAGGCGCAGCCACGAACCGATATACAAGAGGTGCTTGCTACGCGCCGACAGTTCCGCCGTGCGAGGAGGAATCGCAAAACCAGATATCGGGCTTGCCGATTTCTCAATCGAAGAAGGCCGGAGGGCTGGCTGGCCCCCTCCGTTCGACATTTGGTCGAAGCGCATCTGAAAACGATCCGTCTGGTTCATCGTATTCTGCCTATTCGCAGAACCACCATCGAGGTGGCGCAGTTCGATCTGCAAAAAATACAGCACCCAGAGATTGAAGGGAAAGCCTATCAAGAAGGGCCGCAACTCGGCTTTTGGAACGTGCGCGAGTATGTGCTGTGTCGTGACCAGCACCACTGCCAACGGTGCCTCGGCAAGTCGAGGGATAAGATTTTAAACGTACACCACATCGAATCCCGCAAAACAGGTGGGGATCGCCCAGATAATCTGATCACACTCTGTGAGACCTGTCACGATCTTCTTCATCGTACTCACCAGGAAGACGCTATCCCACGAAAGAGTGGGGGATTGCGAGATGCGACTCAGATAGGCATGATCCGGTGGTGTGTCTATAACCAAGCAAAAGCTGTGTTCCCGCAAGTGCATCTGACCTATGGATATCTGACAAAGCACACACGCATCAGCCACCAGTTAGAGAAGTCGCATCTCGTTGATGCCCGCTGTATCAGTGGCAAACCTCTGGCCTGCTCCGATAACTCATGGTATCTCATCAAGTGGGTCAGGCGCAATCATCGGCAACTCCATAAGGCCACGATCAGGAAAGGTGGAAAGCGACAGCAGAACACTGCCCCCAAGTACGTCCAGGGCTTTCGTCTTTTTGACTGTGTGAGGTATCGAAGGCAGGTGTGTTTTGTGTTCGGGAGAAGAAGTTCGGGCTACTTTGATGTACGGACGCTTGATGGAACCAGAATCCATGCCAGCGCCAACTGCAATTCGCTCACAATCGTCCAGAAGGCTACGGCCTGTTTAGTCCAATGGAGGAGACTTCCATGACGAAGACAGAAGATAGACATGAACTTCCCTCACATATCATGATAGATGGGCAGGCGTTATCAAGTATTCAGGTACTGGCAGTAGCGCGTCATAATGCACCGGTAACCCTGGGTAGCGAATCAATTTCACGTATTCAGGCTGCACGAGTGGTAATTGATACCCTTACCGCACAGGACGAAAAAGTATATGGAGTAACAACCGGTTTTGGGCACCTGAGCAGAGTTCGTATTCCGCACGAACAATTGCAAGAATTACAACATAATTTGTTGCGCAGCCATTCTGCTGGCGTTGGTGAACCTTTAAGCGAAGAAGTTACACGGGCAATGATGTTATTGCTCGCCGCGAGTCTGGCTCGAGGCAATTCTGGCGTGCGTACTGAAGTGGTGCAATTATTGTTAGATATTTTGAATGCCAGGATTTATCCCATTATTCCTTCACGAGGATCGGTAGGATCAAGTGGTGATCTGGCTCCACTTGCTCATCTCGGGTTGACATTGATCGGCGAAGGTGAAGTTTTACTTGAAGGTGTGCATTTGACTGGGGAAGAAGCACTGCAAAGGGTGGGATTAACTCCTCTTCATTTACAAGCGAAAGAAGGATTAGCGCTCATCAATGGAACGCACCTGATGGAGGCAATTGCAATCCTGGCTCTTGCCGACTCTCAAATACTGTTACGAGCTGCAGAAGTTGCATGTGCTATGAGTATCGAGGGATTAATGGGTAGCCATGTGCCACTAGATGCTCGTATTCACAAGCGTCGGGGTCAACACGGACAACAAATGAGTGCTGCACGACTACGAAATCTTGTGAGCGAAAGTGAAATCAATACCAGTCACGAAGATTGTCCTAGAGTGCAAGATCCTTATACGATGCGATGCGCTCCCCAGGTTTTTGGTGCCATTCGTGATGCACTGGAGTATTGTAATACCATTTTCGAACGCGAACTGGATGCGGTAACTGACAATCCGCTCGTTTTTCCTGAGGATGGTGAAGTACTCAGTGGAGGAAACTTTCATGGACAACCTCTCGCATTAGCACTTGATGTACTGGCTATTGCTCTTGCACAGGTAGCAAGTTTCTCAGAAAGGCGTATTTTCAATCTGATGGGCCCGCATGATTGGGATGAAGCTGGCGCTCCACTTTTTCTGGCACCAAATCCAGGATTGAATTCTGGCTTCATGATAACTCAATACGTTGCTGCGGCCCTGGTCAATGAGATAAAGGTGTTGGCACATCCTGCGAGTATTGATTCTATTCCAACCTCAGCCGGTATGGAAGATTTTAACAGCATGGGTGCCACCAGCGCCCATAAAGTTCGGAACATTCTGGAACTAGCACTTCAAATCATTGCCATTGAATTCATGTGCGCTGCACAAATGTTGGAGTTTCGCAAGCCATTAAAACCAGGTGTAGGTGTACAGAAAGCATTTGAAATTGTGCGTTTCTATGTAACGAAACTCGAACACGATCGGGTACTCGCACCAGATATAGCTCATCTCGCCAGAGCTGTAAAAAATGGAGCTTTTGAGGCTTTGGACTAAAATGTTAAGAACAATTATCATGAATGTTTCACGTGAAACATTCATGATAATTGTTCTGCAATCAGAATCCTTGATACTCACTTCAACTTGTCGTTTTCCTCCAAATTGTGCTACACTTCACTCAGCTAGTCGATGGTGACTATGCATCTTCTCTTAGATAATGCACAAAGAAGAGTGCATTCGAAGGGAGTACCTGCTTTGATAATCCACAAAACACCTGTAGATATTCCCAACTCCTCCATTTATTCATCGCTTTCGCTACAAGAGCAGCACAGTACAGTTAGGCAGCTTCGTCGAGATTTGCTTCGTCAATCCCAATCCACTATTCAGCAAAGTGCAAGCCCAATTCGTGTAATGGCTCGTATGGTTGCTGAACTCGAAAAGCAATGCCGCGAACTCAATATAGCCGAAGAAGTGCTTCGATCTGAAATTGTCAACCGCACAATTGGTGATGTTGACTTGCGTAGGATCACTGAATGTGAAGGTGAGGCAGGTGGTTCTGGAGATTACCGGCTTCTTGCGGATGAATTAGGTGTTGCGCTACCAAATGAACAATTGCATGGTTACGTGGCCAGTGGTGATACCTACGTCTGGTTGCGAGATCAAATGCAGCAATGCGAACGAGAGTTACTTCGACAAGGGATCGACCTGCGTGTTTATGATCTTCAAGGTGTTGGTAACCCAGTACTACGTAATTGGCTTGCTATGGAAATGCAAAAGTTAGGTCTTTTCGTCACAGTTGAGCAACTCTATTTAGCGTTAGGGGCTATGGATTGTATCGATAAAGTTTTTCGTGGTCTCTGTCAAATATATCGCGGGCAGAACAATACAGCTTCAGCCGTTCTCTTCCCTGAACCCGGCTTCAATGTTCCTGAGTGGCAGGCAAGGTCATTCGGTTATCAGTTGTATCAATTTCGCACACGAGCTGAGGATAATTTCAAACTCACAGCCACCCAACTCGATGACATGTTGCAACAAGCTCCTGATATACGTATTATCTATCTAACGGTTACGAACAATCCCACTGCATTTGCTTATTCAGCAGGTGAACTCACCAAACTTTTTGAAGTTCTCAGAAAATACTGGGAATTCGGACGAGAAATACATATCATCGCCGACCTGGCATATATCGGCACCACGTCACCTGAAGAGGATCAGGAACGTATAGAGGCTTTTGCGGTCACTGATGTATTCTTGCACACGATCTTTGTCAGTACCTTCTCAAAATCACATACTTTGACAGGCGAACGCTTTGGCTGGGTAACGATTGGCGATCCCAAAATTGCTGCTGCTCTCATGCCAAGTTGGTCAAACACGATGGCTTCGTTACCAGCAGAATGGCAATTACGCTTCATGGCTTATGTTCGCCTTATTCAATCCCGCCCCTGGATAGTGGAAAAACTGCGAGAGTTCTATAAGATGCGCCGCCATCGGCTCATTGCACAACTTCAAAAATTCGACGATGAGCAACACTTGTTCGCGAAAATTCATCTTGGTGACGATGCAACCGTCTACAACTGGAGCCAGTTAAGCCCTGGAGAAGATGCTTTTACGCTCTTTGAAAAAACTGGTATTGCCGGTGTACCCGGTTCCGGCTTTGGTTATACAAACGATTACATTCGGCTATCTATTGGCGTAATTCCTGTACCAGTAATAGAGTGAGAACGACATATCACATATGCATCACAAGATCACACTTTGAATGTTGATTGAGACTCAAATGTGACAATCAGCCTTGATGATAGATGCTTCTTAATGATACTCTTTTAGTGGTGGAAAGAAGCCGGATACTTCTTACTCATAATGTTTCACGTGAAACATTATGACGTTTTAACACCCATGCGCTATCCAACTTAAGTGCAGTCTGTCATTTTGTAATTACATCAAAGGAGAATACCTGCGTTATGACTACACGAATAGGCATTAATGGCTTCGGAAGAATTGGACGTCAGTCTTTAAAGGCAATGATGGAGCGATACCCACGCGATCTCGAAGTAGTTGCTGTCAACGACTTGACCGATACCAAAACGAATGCTCACCTATTAAAATATGATTCCACTTATGGACGTTTCCCGGGTGAAGTTGAAGCAACGGCTGATTCACTTATCGTAAACGGCCATACAGTCAAAGTGCTTTCACAGCGCGACCCGGCACAAATACCCTGGGGCGATCTAGGTATTGAGATCGTTTTAGAGTCCACAGGCCTGTTTACTGACGCATCGAAAGCGGCAGCACATTTGCAGGGAGGGGCAAAAAAGGTCATCATTTCTGCTCCAGCCAAGGGAGAAGATATCACGATGGTGCTTGGAGTCAATGAAGATATGTATGACCCCGCCAGACATAACATCATTTCTAATGCTTCCTGCACTACGAACTGTCTCGCACCCGCAGCGAAGGTCATTAATGATGCCTTTGGTATTGAAAAAGGATTAATGAACACCATCCATTCATATACCAATGATCAGCGCATTCTTGATCAGGTACACAAGGATTTACGTCGCGCCCGTACGGCTGGTGTGAATATTATTCCTACCTCCACAGGAGCTGCTCGCGCGCTTGCTCTGGTTATTCCCGAACTCAAGGGACGCTTTGACGGTATGTCGCTGCGTGTGCCCACTGTGACAGTTTCAGTTGTTGATTTTGTAGCAACCTTGCGCAAAGAAACTACTAAAGAAGCAGTTAATGACGCATTTAAACGAGCAGCAGCAGGTCCCCTCAAAGGTATTCTCGAATTTAGCGATGAGCCTCTTGTATCGATGGATTTTCGTGGGGATCCTCATTCTTCGATTATTGACGGACTCTCGACAATGGTTGAAGGCGGTAACCTGGTCAAAGTCCTGGCTTGGTACGATAACGAGTGGGGATACTCATGCCGTATTGCTGATCTCACCAATTTTATCTCACAAAAAGGCTGGTAAGAGTTAGGGATCATCAATTTGGATGACCCCTTTTTAATTTGGGATAAAGATTATGAACAAGAAAACTATCCGCGATATTGATCTCGCTGGAAAAAGAGTTTTGGTGCGTGTCGATTTCAACGTACCATTAGACTCTCAACAGCATATTACCGATGACACTCGTATTAGAGCTGCTCTTCCAACCATCCGCTATATCCTCGATCGAGGTTCATCTGTCATATTGATGTCTCATCTTGGTAGACCAGACGGAAAAGTTGTCGAAAAATTGAGCCTGGCACCAGTAGCACAACACTTGAGTGAGCTACTAGGCAGGAATGTAGAAATGGCGAAAGATTGTATAGGTCCGGAAGTTGAAGCTCAAGCAAAATCACTGCAACCAGGTCATGTGTTGCTTCTTGAGAATCTGCGTTTCCATAAGGAAGAGGAGAAAAATAATCCAGACTTCGCCAGGCAACTCGCAATGCTTGGTGAAGTCTATGTCAATGATGCCTTTGGAACAGCTCACCGCGCGCATGCATCAACAGAAGGAGTAACCCATTACTTACCCGGGGTTGCCGGTTTCCTGATGGAGAAGGAAATCAATTTCCTTGGGTCTGCGCTTGAGAACCCAAAGAGACCTTTCGTAGCGATCATTGGAGGAGCAAAGGTTTCTGATAAGATTGCCGTATTGGAACGCCTTATCAATATGGTTGACACTTTACTGATCGGTGGAGGTATGGCAAACACGTTTCTCAAAGCAGAAGGTTATGAAATTGGAGATTCTCTCTTTGAAGTGAGCAAAATAGATGTAGCTAAAGATCTGATCGCGAAGGCGCGTCAAAGAGATTTAACGTTTCTACTTCCAAGCGATGTGGTAATAGCGGACCATTTCGCTGCTGATGCAAATTACAAGGTTGTTGCTGATAATGAAGTTCCTAAAGGATGGCGTATACTTGATATAGGTCCAAAGGCTGTTGAAGCTTTCCAAAAAGCTCTGTCTAACGCACAGACAATTGTTTGGAATGGAACGCTTGGCGTTGCGGAGATGCCTGCATTTGCAAAAGGGACCGATGCCATTATTGAAATACTCGCCAGTCGCACTCGAGCTGGAGCTATTACGATAATTGGTGGAGGAGATTCCGCAGCAGCAGTTGAAGAGGCTGGAGCAGCCGAAAAGATGACGCACGTATCGACCGGGGGAGGAGCTTCACTTGAATTTCTCGAGGGGCGCGTACTTCCAGGTGTTGCAGCTCTACAGGATAAGTAAGCCATGACTACATCAAATCGCACCGCAATAATTGCGGGTAATTGGAAGATGCATTATGGTCCCATCCAGGCCGCTGATTTTACGGCGGAGATCGTTCCTGAACTGGGGCAGTTGATGCATCTGCATCGTAATATACTAGCGATTCTTTGTCCGCCTTCAATCTCGCTCGCGGCTGTGCGCGAAGTAATGGATGCCCATCCTTTTCCTCGTCTTGAGTTAGGCGCCCAGAACATGTACTTTGAAGAAAAGGGAGCATATACGGGCGAGATTTCACCGACTATGGTGCAAGAACTCTGCTCAACAGTGATACTTGGTCATTCCGAGAGGCGTACTTACTTTGGTGAAACCGATGAGATGGTCAATAAGAAGGCCATTGCTGCTCTCGAGCATAGACTGAGGCCCATTATCTGCATAGGCGAACATCTCGAGCAATACGAGGCAGGCAAGACTGAAGATGTTATTCGCTCGCAGGTAAAACTCAGCCTGAAAAATTTTCCAACGCACCACGCTCAAGAGGTTGTGATTGCCTATGAACCTATTTGGGCAATTGGCACGGGGAAAGCTGCAACAGCCGATGGAGCAGGGAAGGTAATTCATCTTATACGTCAACTGTATGCTGAGATGTATGGCGAAGAAGCAGCAATGGCTATACGCATTCTGTATGGCGGCAGTGTCACCTCTGCCAATATCAGCGAATTCATGACTCACCCGGATATTGATGGGGCGCTTGTAGGCGGAGCTAGCCTCAAGCCTGATTTTGTTGATATTGTACGAAAGACAATAGAAACTATTCAACAGTACTGATGTTACATAATCAATGTAACATTGTAAATGCAGCATTCATAATGTCATATATCTGATATTTAGAGTGCTGCATTAACTTATCATTCACCCAATGGTATAGTTCAAACCCAAATTTATCTGTTATTGATTCTTATGCAGAGAAACTCCTTACACGTATAACAATTACGGGTAAAATCGCAAGTCTCCATAAAATTTGAAAACGGCTCTTTCGCGCATCTGATGCTGTTCGCAAGAGAACATCATTCATAGTCAAGATAAGTTTGATTGATTCATATACAGCTCAATCCCATAAATGTAGACTTTACAATACAAAGGTGAAAAGGGTTCTTTGGTGTTTAATAAGCTTAAATTTACAACACTTTGCATGTAACAGTTAAAGTGGTACATCGAATCCTTTGTTATGGGATAGTTCAAATATGTGAAGCAGTATAACAGGCTATCTATCTCTACCTTGGTGCTCACCCTTTGCTGCTTTTGCTTTCCGCAAACGTCAAGCCTTTGGCAACTAGGGCATTGCGAAGCAGATTGATGGCTTTTAGTCCTACTCCATGGAGTTTCTTGAGTTCGGCTTCGCTAATCCTGGTTAACGGCTCGAGACGCACGTATCCAGCCCCAACGAGCGCCCTCAAAGCAGGAGCAGACAAACCCATAGGTAGATCACTTTCTTGCTGTGTCACCTTATTTTTCTCCTACATTGTGAGCAACAGCAGCGCGAATGAGATCTTGCAAAGCAGACTCATTGACTGCATCACCCTCATGAAAATCGATCGATCTCATTGTTTTAGCATCCAGGCCAGCATTGAAGAGCGTATGCGGATCTTCAAGAAAAACGCCTTGAAAAAAGTTCATCTTTACTATTTTCTTGAAGGCGCCGAGAGCACAAACAAGTCCCTGATGAGACCAGACCGCAGTATTCCACTTCCATTCCTCGGTGATATCGGGGTCTGCATCGTGGATAAGTTTGCGCAGCTGGACATACATCTGGCCTCGCCAATCAGCAAGCTCCGCTATTTGTTTGTCGATTGGATTCATCATTAACGTTTTCTTTCCGTAATACATCCTGAACTACGAACTCTATCAGTATAACAAAAGCTCGCGGCGTTCGAGCCACATTCCGGCAACTAAAGCAAGACCTACGATGTAAACTGCAACAAGGAGCGTTCCTAATACACCTGTTAAACCGATAGTTCCTGCGACACTCACCTGGTAGCATGCTGAAATCGGCCATAGAGGAATACGCACAATCGCCAGTATATTCAGAACAGAGGAGGGATTTGTAAAAATGGGGCTGATGGAGAAGAGGACAACAGCAATCCATGAGAGAAAGAGTATCCGCAACAAGCGGGTTGCGATTGGTGATGAGAGTGCAACGGTTAGTACGGAGACAAGTATTGTAGTGGTTAGCACACCAAGAGCACCTATGAACATCGTATCCACGCTAGGATTGATCAAGCGATGAGTAAGGAGTACGAGTAGTAGAATAAACAAGAAAATTGGAATACGTAACGTAGTGGCAGCAAGCATCAAACCACGACTATAGCTGGCACGTGAGGATAATCGTGCAAGCAGTACATAGGTACGAGGGCTTGTTGCTTGACGTACCATTATAGCCGCCCCTAGCACGGCTATAGCACTTAAATCCCAATTTGAAGTTCCATAAAAATAAGGTACACCTTCTTGAAACGGAAAAAAGAGTGCGGCAAAAAAGAGTTGAGTTATAATATCGCTGGCAATATACTCATCCCTGAGCACGATTTCAATAGCATTCTGAGTATGCACGAGGTCAGAGACAGCACCACTCTGGACGAGTTCACCATGATGCAAGATCCCAACCGTATCGCAAAGCATTTCCACCTCCGCAAGGTAATGCGAGCAGATAAGTATGGTTTTACCTTGTTTGCGCAGCGCAGCAATAATTTGACGTACTTGCCACTGACTATATGGGTCAAGTCCATTGGTTGGTTCATCCAAAATCAGAAACTGTGGATCTGTCAGTAGAGTTTGAGCGATACTCAAACGTTGTAACATACCCTTAGAATATGTAGCGAGGCGTTCATCTGAAGCTGCATATAAATCAACTTGCTCCAGGGTTGATTGCACACGCTGCTTTGCTTGTATATTCCAGTAGCCGGAGAGTTGTGCCATATAAGTGAGATAACTGCGAGCTGTAAAACGTAGCTCCACATTGGGGCGTTCGTGAAGATATCCTATGCGTGAGTGTGCTCGTCGAACCTCTGTCTCGCCAAGTACGCTGAGTTGGCCCTTCGTTGGAAAGATAGAGCCCATGAGCAATTTTACCAGGGTTGATTTGCCCGCGCCATTCTCACCCATCAGGCCAAAACTCATGCCAGGTTCAATAGTGAGTGTCAGATCATTAAGGGCAACGACACCTGATTGATAGATTTTAGTCAGTCCCATGCAGGTTACAACTGTTGGTGAGTTGACCTTCACGATGTTCGCCATGCTCCTTTATTTAGAGAGATTGTCTGCCTTGCTCGACAAGTTTAATATGAACGAATTGGAGGTGAAAGGAAATTAGGATTAGACACAAACATAGAGGGCGTGATGCATATGTCACGCCCTCTATGTTTGTGTCTACAAACTTTAATCCAGATAATCCTTCAATTTGCGGCTGCGGCTGGGGTGACGCAATTTGCGCAAAGCCTTAGCCTCAATTTGACGAATACGCTCGCGGGTAACATGGAACTCTTTGCCGACTTCTTCCAGAGTGCGACTGCGGCCATCATCCAGCCCGAAGCGCAATTGGAGAACTTTGCGCTCGCGCTCCGTCAAGCTTTCAAGCACATCTTCTACCTGCTCTTTCAAGAGTTGGTGGCTGGCAGCATCTGCCGGAGCAAGCGCTGTATGATCCTCAATGAAGTCACCCAGGTGGCTATCTTCTTCCTCGCCAATAGGCGTTTCAAGACTTACAGGCTCCTGGCTCACCTTAATGATCTCGCGTACTTTCTCAGGACTGATCTCCATCTGCTCGGCGATTTCCTCGGATGTGGGTTCACGGCCAAGGTCCTGCAGCAGACGACGACTAATGCGAATCAAGCGATTGATCGTTTCCACCATATGTACAGGAATGCGAATCGTTCGAGCCTGATCCGCGATAGCACGCGTAATCGCCTGACGAATCCACCATGTGGCATATGTGCTAAATTTATAGCCCTTGGTGTAATCGAATTTCTCGACAGCACGAATCAAGCCGATATTACCCTCCTGGATCAAATCCAATAGGCTCATACCACGGCCAATATATTTTTTAGCAACACTGACAACAAGACGCAAATTTGCCTCGGTCAATCGGCGCTGAGCGTCTTCACCGTCCTCAACAATGCGATAATCTCGGCTTAATGGTGATTTGGTAAATTCAAGCCGACCACGCTCCATTCGACGGGCAAGCCGTACTTCTTCCTCAGCAGAAAGAAGAGGCACTCGTCCAATCTCGCGCAGGTACATACGTACCGGATCATCTAAACTACTCTCAAGATCAGCGACTACGATTCCGAGACCATCATGCAGGTCTTCCCACTTGTTTCGAGTTATGACCTCAACATCTATATCATCTTCAGGTCCAGGCTCCCAACCCGCTGGCGGCCCTTTCGTTGGATCCAGAGCGTCCATTGATTCTTCGTCCTGTAGCTTGAACAGGTCAAATGACTCAGCATCACCGGCGGGAGTAACAAAACTTCCTCCGGGAGTACCATGTGCATCACCTATAGTATCAATATCAAAAACATCGTCTTTTCCGCCCAACAGGGACTCATCAAACGATCCAACAACAAACATAGTGTCGTTTAAAGGTTCCGTGTGTACATGTTCATTTTCTACTAGCTCTAATTCAAGCACTTCTTGCTCCTGATTCACCATTCTTTCATCCCCCTTCAGAAAACAGGCGTTATAAAAACGAATAAAAAACGATAAATCCTGTCTCCTGATCATACGTAATAAGGTAAAAATGATTCCACGATTCACAAAGATTGATTTCGAATAAGCAAGCATATTACAGACCATTAACCTTGTAAATGCATTGCCGTGTCAATTGTTCGCAACTGACGATGAATATCCATCAATTGCTGTTGGAGTTGCTGCACAGTTACACCATCCCCAACTTCTTTAGCACCTCCTACGAGATACTGTAGTTCTGTATTCGATTGTAATAAACGTGCACGTTTGAGCCGAGTAGCGCATTGGACTGCGTCTTTTACCAGCCCTGCACCCTCTAAGGGAGATCTCGACTCAACACTCTTCCGCGCTCTGTTTATTGATTCCAGCAAAGCAGAAGGCACAAACTGCTCAAAGGATTGAAATAAGGGGGAAGCATCACGTTGATAGACTGAGTTGAATATGCGGTACAACTCTCGCGTGTCTGTCCCTGCAAAGTCACCATCGGTAATTATACCACAAACATGCGGACATAACTCAGGATTCTGCAAGAGTAGCCCAATTAGGTAGTCCTCCCATTTTATCCTATCTCTAATACGTTTGTCAAGTCCAAAGGTTGTTCGTGATTCTTGCCCTTTTTGATTATTTGCTGGGAAACGCAGAACTGATTCTTCCCCTAATTTCTCGGAACTTGAGAGATCGTCTTCGGATTGCGATTGATTTCCCGATAAGGATTGGCGATCTTTTGATTCCGTCCCACGAATGTAGCGATATTGACCTGCGTGGTCGGAAAATTCCGCAATAACACTGGTAGACTTTTGACCTCGCAGGGTTCTTTGCAACTCCTCGTTTAAGCTGCGTTCATCAATGCTGATCATTGTTGCAAGTCTACGCA
>Ga0116218_1001594_pt1 | contig 13998 bp, 6 predicted proteins | sample Sb_taG_2_FD_88966 | JGI IMG/M metagenome (GOLD analysis project Ga0116218, IMG submission 88966) | Peat soil microbial communities from Weissenstadt, Germany - Sb_50d_5_LS metaG | ecosystem: Environmental > Terrestrial > Soil > Wetlands > Peat | place: Germany: Weissenstadt | collected 2010-09-21 | reverse complement strand
GCTCGAGCGCGTGTCCTCAGACGAGGACATCTACATGTTCCGAGGGGTTGCCCGCGCCAGTCCGCAGGATGAGCGGTTGTTCGCCCTGGCCGAGGTCCGCGACCTGACCGCTCTCCGTGACGAACGGGGTCGCGTCATCGCCCTGCCGGAGCTCGAGCGCGTCCTGGTGTCGGTGCTGGAGGCCATCCGTGCCTTCCAAGCTCGACGGCCGCTGCACCGGCGGCTGATCTGGAACCGCGTCGTGCTGCACGCGTGGCCGGTGATCGAGCTACATCCGGACGAGATCCGCGCGCTGATTGAGCGCCTGGCGCCCAGGACAGCCGGGTTAGGGCTCGAGCTGGTGGAGATACAAGGACGTCTTAGAGAACAGGATGGCTCGATCCATGACCGAGTGCTGCGCTTCTTCGTGCCGACGGGGCACGACGTCGCGGTGGAGGTGGAGGACCCGCCGACCGAGCCGCTGCACCCGCTCGACGAGGGAACGCGGCGTATCAGCTCGGCGCGGCGCCGCGGCACCCTTCACCCCGCCGAGATCGTCAAGCTGCTCGCTCCGGGAGGGGGCTACTCAGCGGCCGGCCGGCCGAGCGGTGAATTCGTCGAGCACGAACTGAGCGAGACTGGCCGGCTCGAGCCGGTCAGCCGTCCACCGGGGACAAACCCCAGCGGCATCGTGGTCGGCACGATCCGCAACTTCACCGAGCGCTACCCCGAAGGGATGCTCCGCGTGATTCTGCTCGGCGACCCGACGCGCGCGCTCGGATCGCTGGCCGAGCCCGAGTGCCGGCGGATCGTCGCGGCGATCGATCTGGCTGAGGAACTGGGCGTTCCGCTCGAGTGGTTCGCGCTGTCGGCCGGCGCGAAGATCGCGATGGACTCGGGTACCGAGACGATGGACTGGATCGCGGCCGGACTGCGGCGGATCGTGCTCTTCACGCAGGCCGGCGGAGAGCTCAACGTGGTCGTCGCCGGCATCAACGTCGGCGCGCAGCCCTATTGCAACGCCGAGGCGACGATGCTGATGCACACGCGCGGGGCCTTGATCATGACGCCCCAAAGCGCGATGGTGCTGGCCGGCAAGGAGGCGCTCGACTACTCGGGCGGCGTGTCGGCCGAGGACAACTTCGGGATCGGGGGCTACGAGCGGATCATGGGGCCGAACGGCCAGGCGCAGTATTGGGCCGGCGACCTCGCCGATGCCTGCCGGGTGCTGCTTCGCTACTACGAGCACACGTATGTCGCGCCTGGAGAGCGCTTTCCGCGGCGTGCGCACACGACCGATCCGGCCGACCGCGACGTATGCGACTCCCCGCACCACGCTCCCGGCTCGGCGCTGAAGCGGATCGCGGACGTGTTCTCGGACGAATTCAACAGCGATCGGAAGCAGCCGTTCGACATCCGGTCGGTGATGAGCGCGGTAATCGACTCCGACCACCGACCGCTGGAGCGCTGGGGGGCGATGCGTGACGCCGAGGTCGCGGTCGTGTGGGACGCGCACCTGGGTGGCTGGCCGGTGTCGGTCATCGGAATCGAGTCCCGGCCGTTACCGCGGCGGGGGACGATCCCCGCCGACGGGCCCGAGCAATGGACCGCGGGCACGCTGTTCCCGCGCGCCGCCAAGAAGATCGCGCGCGCGCTCAACGCGGCGGCCGGGCGCAGGCCGGTGGTCGTGTTGGCGACCCTGGTCGGCTTCGACGGCTCGCCGGAGTCGCTACGCGAGTGGGAGCTCGAGTTCGGCGCCGAGATCGCGCGGGCGGTCGTCAACTTCGACGGCCCGATCGTGTTCTGCGTGCTATCTCGCTATCACGGCGGCGCGTTCGTCGTCTTCTCGCAGAGTCTCAATCCTCAGCTCGAGACGATCGCGCTCAGAGGGGCCCGGGCCTCAGTGATCGGCGGCGCTCCGGCGGCGGCGGTTGTATTCGCCGGCGAGGTCGAGCGGGCTGCGGCCGGCGACGAGCGGATTCAGACGCTCGACGAGCAGGTCGCGCAGGCCGACGGTGCGGAGCGCCAGCGCCTGCGAGTTCGCAGAGCGGCGCTGTGGGACGAGGTGCTCGCGGAGAAGCGCCGAGCGTTCGCGGAGCGGTTCGACCAGCACCACAGCATCGAGCGGGCCGTTCGAATGGGATCCGTCAGGAGCGTCATCGAGCCGGCTTCGTTGCGCAGTTCCCTGATCGAGGCGGTGGAGCGAGGCATCCACCGGATCGACGGTGCCGTCGTCGTGGACGAGCACGCCGCCGCCGTGGGTCCGTAGCAGCCGGCGTCCCGCCGTGGGGCCTGACAACAGAGCGGCCTTGGCCAGCGCCTCCGCCTCCAATGCGGTCGCGGCGAGCGCGGTTGCTGCAATCAGTCCGGTCCAGGCAGGGGCTCCAGTAGCGGGGTCGATCAGGTGGTGGGCGAATTCACCGTCCGGACGCTGCCACAGTCGCGCATCGATGCCAGATGTCGCCACGCCGCCCGAGCGGACGCGAAGCGTTTGGGCGACTGCGCCGGTCAGCGGATGACGCACGCGCACCTCCCACGGCGCCCCGCTCCCGGCAGTCAGACGCAGGTCGCCGCCGCAGTCGACGGCGCAGCGCCCGTGGCGCTCGAGCCGGGCAGCGAGAAGATCGGCCGCCCATCCCTTCACCGACCCTGCAAGGTCCAGCTGGAGGCCGGGCGGCCGGCGAATCACGCCCGCGACATCGTCGACCTCAATCGCGCGCCACTGCGCGGCCGGGTGGGGCCGCCCGGGGCGCCGTGGCGGCGCTGCGCCCAGCGCTCCGAGCAGCGACGGAGGTTGGGTGTGCGCGCGGGACTCACCGTAGCCGGCGCGACGGAGCGCCTCCACCAGGGTCGGATCGACGAGGCCGTCGGTCAACGATGCCACGCGCAACGCGGCTGTGACGGCCGATCTGAGCAGCGGCCCCGCGGGAACGCTCGGCCGTGGATCTGCGTTCAGGCGCGAGAGTTCGCTGCTCGCGTCGAAGCGCGACAGCCGTCGGTCGATCTCGGCAAATACCGACGCGACATCCACCCCGCCGTCGCTGTCGCGTACGACCCGCGCAACCGTGCCCATCGTCGGGAAGATGTCGTCGAGCACGTACGCCCTCGTGCTAACGCTGTCAGCCGCCTGCCGTGCCCACGACGGGCGGCGGCACGGATGGGGCAGCCATGTCGGCGCCGTACGCTTGCTGCAGATCCGCGATCTGGCCGGGACTCGACTGGGTGGTCAACGGCGGCAGCGGCTGCGCCTCGGGCGCCTTGCGCGCCGAGCGCCCGCGGCGGACCAAGGCGCCGGCACCGCCGGCCGCTGCTGCTGCCACGAGCATCCAGCGCGACTGTTTCATCATGTCGCCACGTTAGACGTCCCAGGTTCGATCGGCGAGCGTGCCCGTCCGAACCGCCGGTGCGGAGAACTACGCAATCGTGGAAAACTACGTACGGGCCTAGGCAGCTCCCACGGTTACCAGGCATGTACCCCGGCGCGAAGACTATGGCTCACTCAACGGTTCCAAGCGAAACCGTCGGCGAAATGTCGAGCGTTCTGGAGAGATGTGATGACCACGCAAGTAGAAACCGTCAGCGTCAAGACTCCGGCCGGGGCCCACAAGTGGGTGTACGACTTTGCCGAGGGCTCGCGCCAGATGCGCGACCTCTTGGGTGGGAAGGGCTCCGGGGTGGCCGAGATGACGCGCATCCTCGGACCCAACATGGTCCCCGCGGGATTTACGATCACCACCGAGGCGTGCGTGGCCTACATGCGCAGCGGTCAAACGTGGCCAGAGGGTCTGAAGGAGCAGGTGGAAGCGGGGCTCGCGGCGCTCGAGAAGCGCGCCGGCAAGCGCCTCGGCGACGCACACGATCCGCTGCTGGTGTCGGTGCGGTCAGGCGCGCGCGAGTCGATGCCGGGGATGATGGACACGGTCCTGAATCTCGGCCTGAACGACGAGTCGACCGCCGGCCTGGCCGCGGGCACCGGCGATGAACGCTTCGCCTGGGACTGCTACCGACGACTGGTGCAGATGTTCGGAAACGTGGTGCGGGGGATCCCGGGCGAGCGCTTCCAGGACGAGATAGCGCGCGTGAAGCGCGAGCGCGAAGTCACCCTCGACATCGAGCTCGACGCCGATGCCCTGCGCGAGCTGACCGAGCGCTTCAAGTCTTACTACGACTTCCCCACCGACCCGCAGGAGCAGCTGACGCAGTCGATCCGCGCCGTGTTCGACTCCTGGATGGGCGACCGCGCCGTTCAGTACCGCCGGATCAACCGTCTGCCCGATGACTGGGGCACGGCCGTCAATGTGCAGCAGATGGTGTATGGCAACAAGGGCGAGACGTCGTGCTCGGGCGTGGCCTTCAGCCGCGACGAGGTGACGGGTGCCCAGACACCGTCGGGCGACTTCCTGCCCAACGCCCAGGGCGAGGACGTGGTCTCCGGTGTGCGGACGCCTCGCGACCTCTCCGAGTTTCGCGACTGGATGCCCGACGTGGCCGATCAGCTGACCGAGATCCTGCGCAAGCTCGAGGCCCACTACAAGGACATGCAGGACACCGAGTTCACGGTCGAAGAGGGGCGCCTGTTCATGCTCCAGACCAGGGGCGCGAAGCGGCCGGCGCAGGCCGCGGTGCGTTTCGCGGTGGACGCGTTCGAGGAGCGGCTGTTGACGAAGGCCGAGGCGGTCGCCACGATCGACGCCGGAGCGCTCGACGCGCTCCTGCACCCGTCGTTCGACACGACGGCGCGCTTTACCGCGATCGCCCACGGGGTCGCCGCCTCGCCGGGCGCGGCCAAGGGCACGATCGTGTTCACCGCGCCCGAGGCGGTCGCGCAGGCGGCCGAAGGGAAGGCGGTAATCCTGGTCCGGCCGTTCACCGAGGCCGACGACGTCGCCGGCTTCCACGCCGCGGTCGGAATCCTCACCTCCGAGGGAGGCAAGGCCTCGCACGCGGCACTGGTAGCACGCGGCATGGGCCGTCCGGCGATCACGGGCGCCGCCGCGCTGGACGTCGACCTCAAAAGGGAAGAAGTGCGGATCGACGACCTCGTCCTCTACGCCGGCGACTTCATCGCGATCGACGGCACGAACGGCATCATCACCACCGATGACGTGCCGCTCGTCGAGGCCCACATCGACGCCCGGTTCGAGACCGTGCTGCGCTGGGCCGACGAGCTGCGCCAAATCGGCGTGCGGGCGAACGCCGATACGCCCGAGGACGCCACCCGCGCGCACCGCTTCGGCGCCGAGGGGATCGGTCTGTGCCGTACCGAGCACATGTTCATGGCCGCTGATCGACAGCCCAAGATGCGGGCGATGATCATGGCCGAGGACGAGGCCGGCCGGCAGGCCGCGCTGGATGAGCTGCTCCCGCTCCAGCAGAGCGACTTCGAGGGCCTGTTCGAGGCGATGGCCGGGTGGCCGGTCACGATCCGCCTGCTCGACCCTCCCCTGCACGAGTTCCTGCCGGATCGGTTCGAATTGCACGAGGAGATCGTCCGCGCGCGGATCGATCGCAGCGCGCGCCTCGGTTTTCTCGAGAGCGAGTTCGACCGGGTGCGTTCGCTCGAGGAGACCAACCCGATGCTCGGAACCCGCGGCGTGCGGCTCGGCGTGATGCAGCCGGAGGTGTACGAGATGCAGGTGCGGGCGATCGCCCGAGCCGCGGTGGCCGTGCGCGAGCGGACCGGGCGCGTGCCGCGCCTCGAGATCATGATTCCGCTCGTGGCCTACGAGCGCGAGCTCGAGTTGGTCAAGGACCGCGTCGTGTCGGTGGCCGAGGCGGAGGGGCTCACCCTCGGGACCGACTTCGGCGTCGGGACGATGATCGAGCTCCCGCGCGCCTGCTTCATCGCCGGTCAGATCGCCCGTCACGCCGACTTCTTCTCGTTCGGGACGAACGATCTCACGCAGTGCGCGCTCGGCTTCTCCCGGGACGACATCGAGGCTCGGATCATCCCCCGCTACGTCGAGGAGAAGATCGTCGACGGCTCGCCGTTCGCGACGATCGACGAGGAGGGCGTCGGCGAGCTCGTGCGAACAGCGGTACAGAAGGGACGCGCTGAGAGGCCCGACCTCGAGCTCGGTGTCTGCGGTGAGCATGGCGGAGACCCGCAGTCGATCCGCTTCTTCCACGACTCGGGACTCGACTACGTAAGCTGCTCCCCGTTCCGTCTCCCGATCGCGCGCGTGGCAGCCGCTCAGGCCGCGATCGCCGCCCCGCGGTAGCCGCCGAGAGCCCGCAGACTATGCCTCCCCAACAGCACCGCGTGCAGCGCTCTGATCGCCGGCCGCCGGCCGCGCTTGGCCGCTCGGCCGCGGATATCACGCCCCTGGCCGATCTGGAACATGGACGCTCGCGCACCGGCCCCACGAGGGCTGAGCGGCCGGTGTACGTCGATCTGCTGCCACCCTGCAACGCCGGCTGCCCCGCGGGCGAGAACATCCAGGGCTGGATGGCGCACGTCAAGGCCGGCGAGCACGAGCAGGCGTGGCGACTGCTGACCGCCGAGAACCCGTTCCCCGCGATCCACGGGCGGGTCTGCTACCACCCGTGTGAGAGCGTGTGCAACCGCGCCGAGCTAGACAGCGCCCTGTCGATTCACGCGGTCGAGCGGTTCCTCGGCGATCTCGCGCTCGAGCGGGCGTGGTTGTTCGATCCACCGCGGGCGCGGAGCGGCAAGCGCGTACTCGTGATCGGCGCGGGTCCGAGCGGTCTTTCGGCCGCCTACCATCTCGCGCGCCTCGGCCACGAGGTCGAGATTCGCGATGCCGGCCCCGAGGCGGGCGGGATGATGCGCTACGGGATTCCCGCCTACCGGCTGCCGAGGGAGGTGATGGGCGCGGAGGTCGATCGGATCGCCGCGCTCGGGGTGCGGCTCACCGCTAACTACTGGGTCGAGGACCTCGAGCTCGAGCGCCGCGAGGGCGCCTTCGACGCCGTGTTCGTGGCCGTCGGCGCTCACCTGTCCAAGCGGGTCGACATCCCGGCAGCCGATGCCGGCCATATCGTCGACGCGGTCTCGTTCCTGCGGGGCGTCGCCGCCGGACAGCGGCCGACGATCGGACGTCGCGTCGCCGTGTACGGGGGCGGCAACACCGCCATGGACGCCGCGCGAGTCGCCCGGCGGATGGGCGCCGAGGAGGCGCTGATCGTCTACCGCCGCACCCGCGCGCAGATGCCGGCCCACGAGGACGAGGCCGCGGACGCCGAGCGGGAGGGGGTGCGGATCAACTGGCTGCGCACGATCAAGGCGATGGAGGGTTCCGAGCTGCAGATCGAGGTGATGGAGCTTGACGAGACCGGCTACCCGCAGCCGACCGGCCGGTTCGAGACTCTGGCTGCCGACACCGTGATCCTGGCCTTGGGCCAGGAGAGCGATACCGACTTCCTGCGCGCACTCCCGGGCGTGGAGTTCGACCGCGACGGGACCGTGCGCGTGTCGAGCTCGCTGATGACCGGTTGTCCCGGGGTGTTCGCCGGCGGCGACATGGTTCCCTCCGAGCGGACCGTGACCGTCGGCGTCGGGCACGGCAAGCGGGCCGCGCGAGAGATCGATGCGTGGCTGCGCGGCTCGCGATACGAGCGCTCGCCCAAGCATCCGCAGGCGGACTTCGAGCTCCTGAACCTGTGGTACTTCGGCGATCACGCTCGACGCCAACAGCCGGAGCTGGCGCCGGATGAGCGACTCGGCGGATTCGATGAGGTGGTAGGCGGCCTCTCACAAGAGGAGGCCGTGTTCGAGGCGAGCCGGTGTCTGTCGTGCGGGAACTGCATCGAGTGCGACGGCTGCCTCGGCGCCTGCCCGGAGGACGCAGTGATCAAGCTCGGTCCGGGGCTGCGGTACAGGTTCGACTACGACCGGTGCACCGGGTGTCGGGCGTGCTTCGAGCAGTGCCCGGTGCACTCGATCGAGATGTTCCCTGAGCAAGCACCGGACCCTGCGTACGCGTTCGTGGCGCCCTACGACGCCGTGGAGGGGAGTCGCTGATGCGGGCCACCGTTGACGGCAACGAAGCGACAGCGTGGGTGGCGCACCGGTGCAGCGAGGTCTGCTGCATCTTCCCGATCACCCCCTCCTCGCCGATGGCCGAGTTCGCCGACGAATGGTCGAGCAAGGGGCGTACGAACCTGTGGGGGACGGTGCCGGCGGTGGTCGAGATGCAAAGCGAAGCCGGCGCCGCGGGAGCCCTGCACGGCGCGCTCCAGGGCGGCGCGCTCGGGACGACGTTCACGGCCTCGCAGGGCCTGCTGCTGATGATCCCGAACATGTACAAGATCGCCGGCGAGCTGACGTCGGCCGTGATGCACGTCGCCGCTCGCTCGCTGGCCGCGCAGGGGCTCTCGATCTTCGGTGACCACTCCGACGTGATGGCGGTACGCCAGACCGGCTTTGCCCTTCTGTCGGCGGCGTCGGTGCAGGAGGCGCACGACTTCGCGCTCGTAGCCCACGCCGCGACGCTCCAGACGCGAGTCCCGTTCGTGCACTTCTTCGACGGCTTCCGCACCTCGCACGAGCTGCAGACGATCGAGATGCTCGACGACGACGACGTCCGCGCCTTGATCTCCGACGAGCTCGTCCGGGCCCACCGCGCCCGGGCACTGTCGCCCGACCGGCCGTTCATCCGCGGCACCGCGCAGAACCCCGATATCTACTTCCAGGCGCGTGAGACCGTCAACCCGTTCTACGCGCGCGTGCCCGACGTGGTGCAGACCGCGATGGACCGTCTCGCCGAGCGGACCGGTCGACGCTACGGCCTGGTGGAGTACAGCGGCCACCCGGAGGCCGAGCGCGTGCTCGTGGTGATGGGCTCGGGCGGCGAGACCGCACGCGAGACGGTCGCTTACCTGCAGGCGCAGGGCGAACGCGTAGGCGTCGCGCAGATCAGGCTTTACCGGCCATTCCCCGCGCGAGAACTGGCTGCGGCACTGCCCCAGAGCGTGCGCCGGGTCGCCGTCCTCGATCGCACGAAGGAGCCGGGCTCGCTCGGCGAGCCGCTCTTCCTCGACACGCTCGCGGCGCTGAACGAGGCCAACGGCACCGGGGAGCGCGACGTTATGCCGGTCGTGATCGGCGGGCGTTACGGGCTGTCCTCCAAGGAGTTCACGCCCGGGATGGTCGCCGGGGTGCTCGACGAGTTGGCCCGCGAACAGCCGAGGCGGCGATTCACGATCGGGATCAACGACGACGTCTCCCATACGAGCCTCCCGTACGACGCGTCGCTCGACATCGAGTCCGACGAGACCGTTCGCGCCGTGTTCTTCGGGCTGGGTTCGGACGGCACGGTCGGCGCCAACAAGAACACGATCAAGATCCTCGGCGACGCGGCGAACCTCCATGCCCAGGGGTACTTCGTCTACGACTCCAAGAAGTCCGGCTCGCAGACGGTCTCGCACCTGCGCTTCGGACCACGATCGATCCACGCCCCGTACCTCGTCTCCACGGCGAGCTTCGTCGGATGCCACAAGTTCGGGATGATCGAGCGCGACGAGGTGCTCGATCGCGCCGCGCGCGGCGCGACGCTGTTGCTCAACTGTCCTCACGAGCCGGATCAGGTCTGGGACGCGCTGTCGCACTCCGTGCAGGAGAAGCTCCTCGCCAAGCAGATCGAGTTGTACGCGATCGACGCCGGGAAGATCGCGCGGGAGGCCGGACTGGCGGGACGGACGAACACCGTGCTGCAGACGTGTTTCTTCGCGATCTCCGGCGTGATGGAGCGCGACAGCGCGATCGAGGCGATCAAGGGGTCCATTCAGAAGACGTATGGGAAGCGTGGCGAGGAGGTGGTCAAGCGAAACATCGAGGCTGTCGACCGCTCGCTCGCGGCGCTGCACCGGGTGCCCGTCCCCGATCGGGTCTCGTCGACGCGCGAGGAGCCGGCGCTCGTGCCCGCGGATGCGCCCGAGTTCGTCCGTACCGTGACCGCGGCGATGATGGCCGGCCACGGCGATGAGCTGCCCGTCAGCGTGCTGCCGGTCGACGGCACGTACCCGAGCGGCACGACCAAGTACGAGAAGCGCAACATCTCGGACTTCGTCGCGGTGTGGGACTCCGAGCTCTGCATCCAGTGCGGCAACTGCAGCTTCGTCTGCCCGCACAGCGTGATCAGATCCCGCTACTACGAGCCGGGTCGCCTGGAAGGCGCTCCCGACAGCTTCCCCTCGGCGCCGCTGAACGGCGCCGGGCTCCCCGACGTCCGGTACACCCTGCAGGTGTACGTGGAGGACTGCACCGGGTGCGGGCTGTGCGTCGAGGCATGTCCGGTGTCGGCGGCCAACGAGCCGGGTCACAAGGCGATCAACCTCGACGACCGCGAGCCGCTGGTCGAGAGCGAGCGCCACAACATCGCGTTCTTCGAGCAGCTGCCGGTGAACGATCGCACGCGAGTCGACTTCGGCACCGTGCGTGGAACCCAGTTCCTGGAGCCACTGTTCGAGTTCTCCGGCGCCTGCGCCGGTTGTGGCGAGACGCCGTACCTGAAGCTCCTCTCGCAGCTGTTCGGCGACCGGCTGACGATCGCCAACGCAACCGGCTGCTCGTCGATCTACGGCGGGAACCAGCCGACGACGCCGTGGACGGTCGACGCCGATGGGCACGGCCCGGCGTGGTCGAACTCGCTGTTCGAGGACAACGCGGAGTTCGGGCTGGGGCTGCGACTCGCCGCCGACCGCCACACCGAGCTCGCGCGCCGTCGCCTGTCCGAGTTGCGCGATGCCGTGGGCGCCGAGCTGGTGGACGAGATCCTGTCGGCGCCGCAGGTCCGAGAATCCGAATTGCGCGCTCAGCGCGAGCGGATCGCGGAGCTGGACCGCCGGCTGCCAGAGCTCGACGATCCCGCGGTCGATGACCTGCGCAGCGTTCTCGACCACCTGATTCGGCGGAGCGTGTGGATCGTCGGTGGAGACGGCTGGGCGTACGACATCGGCGCAGGCGGCCTGGATCACGTGCTGGCGAGCGGCAAGGACGTCAACGTTCTGGTGATGGACACCGAGGTGTACTCCAACACCGGTGGGCAGATGTCGAAGGCCACCCCGCTTGGCGCCGTCGCCAAGTTCGCCGCCGCGGGCAAGACTGTCCCGACCAAGGACCTCGCGCTCCAGGCGATCGCGTACGCCAACGTGTACGTGGCGCGCGTGGCGTTCGGTGCCGATCCCCAGCAAACTCTGCGCGCGTTCCGCGAGGCCGAGGCGTACGAGGGCCCATCCCTGATCATCGCCTACAGCCACTGCGTCGCGCACGGGTACGACATGCGCGAGGGGCTGACCCAGCAGTACGGCGCGGTGGCCAGCGGTCATTGGCCGCTGATCCGTTATGACCCGGTCGTGCGCGCGGCCGGCGACAACCCCTTCCTGCTCGACTCGCCGCGGCCACGCATGTCACTGGCCGACTACCGCAAAGGCGAGCTGCGCTTCCGTGCCCTTGCGGCCGCCCACCCGACCGAGGCCGAGCGCCTGCTCGGCATCGCCCAGCAGGTGGCCGACCAGCGCTGGCGACTCTACGAACAGATGGCGACCCGCAGCGCAACCGAGTTCCCGTCCGATCCCCGCGGGGGTGGTAACTGATGGAGCTCTCGACGACATACATGGGTCTCGCGCTGCGCAATCCGCTCGTGGCTTCGCCGTCGCCGGTGTCCTACAGCCTCGACGGCGTCCGCCGGCTGGCGGACGGAGGCGTCGGCGCGATCGTTCTGTTCTCGCTATTCGAGGAGCAACTGCGGGAGCAGACCGCCCGAGCGATCGGTCTCATCGAAGACAGCGCCGAGAGCTTCCCCGAGGCGCTCAGTTACTTTCCCTCCGTAGCCGAGGAGGACGGCAGCCCGCGCGCTTACCTGACGCTGCTCGAACGCGCCGTCGCCGCGGTCGACATTCCCGTGATCGCGAGCCTAAACGGCATCACCCCCGCGGGGTGGACCGAATATGCCCGCGCCATGCAGGACGCCGGGGCCGCCGCGATCGAGCTGAACATCTACTACCTCCCGGGTGATACGGAGACCTCGGGACGCGACGTCGAGCAGCGTCACGTCGATGTACTGGAGCGAATCAAGTCGGCTGTCAGCGTGCCGGTCGCGGTCAAGCTCAGCCCCTACTTCAGCTCCGCCGGCGAGATGGCGCTGCGGCTCGACAGGGCCGGGGCCGACGCGCTCGTGCTGTTCAATCGCTTCCTGCAGCCCGACATCGACACCGAGCAGCTCGTGGTTCTGCCGCGAGTGAACCTCTCGAGCCCAGCCGACGCGCGCCTGGCACGCACCTGGATCGCACTGTTACGGGGCAGACTGACGGCCTCGCTCGCCGCCACCTCGGGCGTGGAGGTGCCGGCCGACGTCGCCCGATACCTGCTCGCGGGCGCCGACGTGGTGATGACGACGTCCGCGCTACTGCGCCACGGTCCGAGCTATGCAACCGACCTCCTCGACGGGCTGCGCCGCTGGATGGCGAGCAAGGGCTTCCAGACGGTGGACGACGTTCGCGGTCTGCTCGCAGTGCCGCGCGACGCCGACGCCGCCGCCTACGAGCGTTCAAGTTACGTCACTGCAATGCGCGCTGCCAATGCAGGCGCCTACAACCCCTGGTGAGTGAACCATGACACAACCGACCCCCCCCAGCGTTGTGATCGTCGGCGGCGGCGTCGCCGGCCTGGAGTCGCTGCTCGCGCTGCGGGCCCTCGTGGGCGATCGCGTAGGCCTGACCCTCGTTTCGAAGGACGATTGGTTCGTCGACCGCCCCATGACCGTGGCGGAGCCGTTTGGACTCGGATCGGCAGCACGCCTTTCGCTCCCGGAAGTCACCGCCGAGCTTGGCGCCGGCTTCGTTCGCGGGAGTGTGACGGCGGTGGACGGCTCGGGTCGCCGGGTCACGTGTGCGGACGGCCAGAACCTCGCCTTCGACACGCTCATCATCGCCCTCGGCGCGCGGGCACGAGCGCCGTTCGCCGATGCGATCACATTCGGGCTCGAAGGTGCGGGCGAGGCGATCAAGGAGATGCTCGCTCGCCTGCGCAACCGAGACGGTCGTAGCGTGTCCTTCGTCGCGCCCACCATGACCGGATGGCTCCTGCCGTTGTACGAGCTTGCACTGATGACGACGCGCGAGCTCGCGCGGAGCAATGTCGATGGCGTCCAGGTGCGTCTCCTCACGCCGGAGGATCGGCCCCTGTCGCTGTTCGGCGGTCGGCTGAGCCAAAGCATCGGCCGCTTGCTCGATCGGGCGGGCATCGAGTTCGTTCACGCGTCGTTCGCAAAGGTCAATGGGGGCGGCCTGACATACGGCGCCCTCGGACAACCGAGCTCCGATTACGTCGTCACGCTACCGCTGTTGAGCGGCCCGGGGCTGGCCGGCGTGCCGGCCAGCGAGCCGCATGAGTTCGTCCCCGTCGACGAGTACGGCCGTGTGACAGGACTTCCCGACGTGTACGCGGCCGGCGACGCGATCGACTACCCCGTCAAGCAGGGCGGAATTGCCACACAGCAGGCGGACGTTGTCGCCGAGCACGTCGCCGCGAGGTACGGCGCGGGCGTCGAACCGGCGCCGTTTCAACCCATGCTGCGAGGAATGCTGTTCACCGGCGACGAGCCGATCTACATGCGCTCGGGCGTGCCCGAGGCCGACCCGGACGTTCCGGGGGCCTGGTATCCGCTGTGGTGGCCGCCGACGAAAGTCGCCGGCCGCTATCTCGGCCCGTACCTGTCCGAACATGGCGACGAAGATCGGTTCGGCGCGCCTCCGGTTGGGTTCATCGACGTCGACGTCCCGCTTGCCGCGCTCACGATGCCGGGTTGAGCCCGGACGCCACAGACCATGTCCCCACTTCAACACGAGGCGGTTATCGCGATGGCGCCCGAGCGATTTGCGTCGGTGCTGTCGCCGGGTGAGTACGAGGCGTTGCTCGGACTCGTCGACCAGGCCGCGCGCGAGCTGCACGGTCGCGTGATCTGGAATGTGAACTCGACCGCCAAGGGCGGTGGCGTGGTCGAGATGTTGCGCCCGTTGCTGGGTTACTGTCGTGGCGCCGGCGTCGACGCGCGCTGG
>Ga0116218_1001591_pt1 | contig 14011 bp, 13 predicted proteins | sample Sb_taG_2_FD_88966 | JGI IMG/M metagenome (GOLD analysis project Ga0116218, IMG submission 88966) | Peat soil microbial communities from Weissenstadt, Germany - Sb_50d_5_LS metaG | ecosystem: Environmental > Terrestrial > Soil > Wetlands > Peat | place: Germany: Weissenstadt | collected 2010-09-21 | reverse complement strand
TGCGATCATCGGCCAGGCAGGCAGCGGGCCGGCCGAGCCGCCGGGCAACGCCATCCCGGCCGCTGCGGCGGCGGCCGTGCCGGGCGATGCGGCTGTGCCGGGCGATGCAGCCGTGCCGGGCGATGCAGCTGCGCCGGGCGATACTGCGATAAGGAGCAGCCGGTGACGGATCTATGCGCTTATGACGCAGTCGCGCTGGCCGGGATGCTGCGCAGCCGGGAGGTGTCGGCGCGTGAGGTCATCGCTGCTCACATCGAACGAATCGAGGCCCTGGACGGGGTCGTCAACGCGGTCATAACCCGCTCGTTCGACAAGGCGCTGTCCGCAGCGGCGGCTGCGGACAACGCGCTGGCCAGCGGCGGGACACTGGGGTTGCTGCACGGGCTGCCAGTCGCGCACAAGGATCTGGCCGATACCGCGGGGGTGCGCACCACCTACGGGTCACCGCTGTTCGCCGATCACGTGCCCGCCACTGACTGCCTGGTGGTGCGCCGGATGTCTGAGGCCGGCGCGATCAGTCTGGGCAAGACCAATACGCCCGAGTTCGGAGCGGGATCGCACACCGTAAACCGCCTGTTCGGCGCCACCAGGAATCCGTACGATCCGAGCCGCAGCGCTGGCGGCAGCAGCGGCGGGGCAGCCGCGGCTCTGGCCGCGCGCATGATCTGCCTCGCGGATGGCAGCGATCTGGGCGGTTCGCTCCGCAACCCGGCGAGCTTCTGCAATGTGGTCGGGCTGCGGCCGTCGCCAGGCCGGGTGCCGGCCTGGCCGTTCACCGATACCGCCGACACGATGTGGGTGGAAGGGCCGATGGCCCGCACCGTGGCGGACGTCGCGCTGCTGCTGGCCGTCCTGTCCGGGCCCGATCGCCGGGTACCGCTTGCCCTGGACGCGCCGCCACCGGCCCTGGCCGACCCGGCTCAGATCGCTGGCCTGCTTGCTCGTGACATTGCCGGGACCAGGGTTGCCTGGAGCCCGGACCTCGGCCTGCCAGTCGAGCCTGTCGTCCGGGCAGTCCTGGCTCCGGCCCGGCAGGTACTCGTCGACCTGGGCTGCGAGGTGATCGACAGTTGCCTCGATCTGTCCGGAGCCGACGAGGTGTTCAGGACATGGCGCGCGTTCCGTTTCGCCACCGTTTTCGGCCAGCTGCTGCGCGACCACCCGGACCAGCTAGGACCCAACGTAGCGTTGAACACCGAGCGCGGACTCGAGCTGACAACCGGTGACCTGAGTCGCGCTACCGTGGCGCGCGCCGAGATCGCCGATCGGGTCAGTGCCTTCTTCGACACCGTTGATCTGATCGCCTGCCCGGCGACCCAGGTGGTGCCCTTCGACGTCACGCTGGACTGGGTACATGACATCGACGGCGTTCGGCAGCACACCTATCTGGACTGGATGGCGTCCGCCTACCTGATCTCGGTGACCGGACTGCCGGCCATCTCGGTGCCGGCCGGCTTCACGCCGGAAGGTCTGCCGGTAGGACTACAACTCGTCGCTGGCAGGCGGGCCGATTGGCCGCTGCTGAGCGTGGCGTACGCCTTCGAGTCAGCGACCGGACACGGCCGGGTCACTCCTGCGCTGCTGCGCTGAGTCCGGCCCATGACGTCGGCCCGGCGCTCCGCCTCGCGGTGGGCCGGCCAGGACGTTCGCGGAAACGAAGTCTTACCGCCTGATGACACGAGCCATTTTGACGCCAGCTATACCGCGAATCTGCGCTACAAAGTCCTGATCAACCTGACCCTCGACATCAATAATGGTATAACCAAGCGTGCCCCGATGATGATTCAGCAATTCAGTGATGTTGAGTCTTCTTGCGGCCAGCTGCGTCGTAATCTGCCCGATCATGTTCGGCACGTTCAGGTGCGCCACGACAACTCTGACACCCTGGATCGTCACGAAGTCACAGTCCGGGAAGTTCACCGAGTTGGCGACGACGCCTTCCTCCAGGTAATCACGCAGCTGCCGCACAGCCATCATCGCGCAGTTGTCTTCTGACTCCGCCGTCGACGCCCCTAGGTGCGGGATCGTAATAATGCGATCGTGACCCAGCAACTCGGCCGATGGGAAATCGGTAACGTAACAAGCGATTAGGTCGTTTGCCAGCGCTGTCAGCAAGTCGCGGTTGTTCACCAGCTCTCCGCGAGCGAGGTTTATGATCCGGATCCCTGGCTTCATTTGGCGAAACGCCTGTGCCGCCAGCATGCCTCTGGTGCTGTCGTCAAGTGGCACGTGCACCGTAATATAGTCGGATCTGCTCAGCAGCTGCTCGAGAGTCGCTGCCCTAGCGACGTTACGCGACAATCCCCATGCCGAGTTAATGGACACGAACGGATCGTAACCCATGACTTCCATGCCGAGCGCAAGCGCATCATTGGCTACCATTACCCCGATGGCGCCGAGCCCGATCACTCCTAGCTGCTTCCCGCTGAGCTCGGGTCCGGCGAACTGCGCCTTGCCCTGCTCCACGAGCTGCACGACCTCGTCGCCCCGCCCGGCCAGAGACTGAGTCCAGCTGATGCCCTGGAAGATTCGCCGGGACGACAGGAGAAGTCCGGCTAGCACCAGTTCCTTCACGCTATTAGCGTTAGCGCCAGGCGTGCTAAACACCGCGATGCCACGGTCGGTGCAGGTGGCGACCGGGATGTTGTTCACGCCCACTCCGGCTCGCGCGATCGCCTTAAGATTCGCCGAGAAATCAAGCTGGTGCAAGTCCGCACTGCGCACCAGGATGGCGTCGGCGTCGGCATCTGATATGTCGCGGGAGACAACATACTCATCATCAGGAAAGAGCGCCAGGCCGGTGGCCGATATCTCGTTCGCCATGCGAATTCTAAACATCCGGCTCCTCAGGCGTTGTCTCGTTCGAACTGCCGCATGAAGTCGGCTAGCTTCTGAACACCAGCCAGCGGCATGGCGTTATAGATGCTGGCCCGCATGCCTCCGACGAGTCGATGACCGCGCAGGGTGGACAGTCCGGCCGCTGCGGCCTCGGCGATGAACTTCTCATTCAGCGTATCGCTCGGTGTGGTAAAGGGTACGTTCATGATCGATCTGTCGGCTGGGTTCACCGCAGTGCTAAACAGCTGTGACTCATCAAGCACGTCGTACAGAACCTGCGCCTTCGACTCATTGAGGGCCGCTATAGTTGGCACGCCTCCTTGCTGCTCTAGCCATTCGAATACGAGTCCGGCAAGATAGACGGCGTAACATGACGGCGTATTGTAAAGCGACTTCGAATCGCAGTGCACGTCATAACGCATCATTGTGGGCACGCCGCTTGCATGCTTACCGACCAGATCGGTCCGCACTATCACCACCGTCAGCCCGGCCGGCCCGATGTTCTTCTGCGCCCCGGCGTAAATCAGGCCGAACCTGGTCACATCAATCTCGCGGGAGAGTACCTCGCTGGACATATCGGCGACCAGGGGCACGTCGGGAGTGTCGAGGAATTCGTTGAATCTCGTTCCCTCAAGCGTATTGTTACTCGTAATATGCAGATAGTCCGCGCCCGGGGATGAGTAATAATCCCGCGGTATGTACGTGTAGTTTCGGTCCTCTGACGACGCGATGACCGTTACCTCGCCGAACAGGCTGGCCTCGGCGATGGCCCGCTCCGACCAGTTGCCGGTGTTAATGTAGTCGGCCTGAGCCGTCGTGCGCATGAGGTTCATGGGCACCATCGCGAACTGAGTGCTTGCCCCACCTTGCAGGAATAGCACCGAATAGTTGTCCGGGATGCCCATCAGCCGTCTCAGGGTGGCTTCGGTGCGCTCGATGATCTGCAGGAATTCCTTCGACCGGTAGCTGAGTTCCATGACCGACATTCCGGTGCCATGGTAGTCGAGCATTTCAGCAGCGGCCTTGCGCAGCACAGCCTCAGGCAGCATGGACGGCCCGGGCGAGAAATTGTAGATTCTGGTCATTCGATCCTCGCTTATGTTGCCTGCAGCCTACCGGTCGTAATCACCTGCGCGGTGGCCGGCATAGGCGGTGGGCGGTACGCCCGATACGGCTTGGCGCCGCTGGGGCGGTCGGCCACGCGGCGGTCCGGCCGGTCCTGCGGTGCGGGCCTGGTGCCCGGCGGGGGCCGGTCCGGCCGGTCCTGCTGGTCCTTCTGTGGCGGGCTTTGGTGTCGTCCCGCTTGCCGGTCTGGCACCGGTGGAGGTCGGTGCCCCGGCCGTCGGCGCGGTGGCGATGGCGCGCTGGGAAGAACTCGTGCCTGGTCACGGTTGGACCAGCTAAGGCCAGCAGTCCCGGCGCGCTGGACTTGGTCCAGGACTTCCGACTCTGGACCCGGCGGGCTGATGGCGAGAGCGTCGAAGAGTGACCATGGCTCGAAGGTCTGGTATAGGTGTGCACCATCCCGGATTTCTGAGGTACCGGCGGGGTTTGCGCGGTGGGTTGGCGACTGGCCGCGCGGCTGTCGCGCACCGGAACGCAGCTCACCAGGATCTCGGCGGCATCGTGTCCGGGCCCGCCTGGCGGCGCGATCTTCCGGACCAACCGATGCCCGGGCTGGGCACCATTGGCGTCATCCCGGTCGCCGCATCGTATTCGTGGCTGACCCGCGGCAATGCCCGCGCGGCGGTGGCCTGGATCTGCGGCGTTGCCGGATTGCTTGCGTACAACTGGTGGGTCCTCGTGCCGCTCAAGCCCGGCCTGATGAGTTCGCCTAACGAACTCTTCAGCAATCTTGAAGTAACCGGCCAGCCGTTCGCGACGGCGATGCAGCACGCCGATCTGCTGGCTGGCCTGCTGCTTGTTGCCGCGTTTCTGGCGGCCGGGAGCAGCAGTATCGTGGCTGGCCGGCGGGAATGGCTGGGAATGATGATCTTCTGTGCCGCCGGCGGGGTGGGCGGACTCTTCCCCGAGGTATGTGCTGACGAGATCAACGCGGCCTGCATGAGGATGGAGCTGCATTTCCAGCTGCCGGTCAATCAGTATCTGCACGTGGTCGCCGGGATAATCGAATTTGGCGGCATCACGGCTGCGCTGCTGTTCGCTGCTCGGCGGACTCGCGGCGACCGGACTCGCATCGCCAGGGTCTACCGGGATCTGGCGGTAGGAGCGTACGTCGGGTATCCGGTCCTGGGTCTGGCCTACCTGCTGAACAAGCTGGGCGGCGCCATGGAGGCGGTGTTCTTCACCGGGTTCACCGTGATGGTGCTGACTCAGCTCGTCGAGCGGACTGAGTCCCTTCGCCGAATTCCACTGACCGGCGGCAGGTCGGGGTCGGCGCCCAGTCCCCGGCTCGGTTTCCAGCTGACCGCGGACCGGCTAGCGCTTTCCTGCTCCACCCGCAGCACAGGCGAGGTGCTGACCCGCAGGCGGAGGAGCCAGCCGGCGGCTGCGGCGCGGGGTAGCGAACCGGCGGCTGCGGCGCGGGGTAGCGAGCCGGCGGCTGCGGCGCGGGGTAGCCAGCAGGCAGCCGCGGTCAGACGTCCTTGTTCGGATTCTGCCCCGTCAGGGGCAGCAGGCGGGCAGGCGGTTCGGGCAGGACTACGGCGGACTCGACGGTCAGGTCGGGGCGGACATGGATGAGCTCGCCCGGTGCAAGCATGCGCCAGCCGAGTTCCCCGTCGAGTTCTTCCGATGCGATGACGACCGTGGGAACGGCGCGCAAGGCCGGCGCATGAACGGCGGAGGTCGCGCTCCGCACGTGCAGTCCGGCCGGCGTCGTCATGGGCAACCGGTCGGCTGGGCTGACCAGCCCGGCCGGGCCAGCTGAGCTGGCCGGATTGGCTGAGCTTGCCGGGCTGGCCAGATGGAGCGAACTGGCTGAGCTACCTGCACGGGACGGTCTGGCCGGACTGGTCGCGCTGGCCGGGATGCTGTCCCCGGCGGGTCGCTCGATGACATGCAATGCGTGCTGGCCGGGATAACGCAGCGCCCAGAGGTCGCCAGCAGTGGCAAGGACCATGTTCAGCGACGAGACCGGCAGATTCGCGGCGATCCAGCGCGCGGCGGCAGCGATTCCGGTGCCGACGTCTCCGCCGTGCCTGTCGATCTGCTGCGTGATCAGGGCGAAGTACCGCTCCGAATCGGTCTCGCCCTGCACGAGCTGCCCGTAGTCACCAAGCTGGGCGTCCAGGCGTGCGACTTCGCCGAAGCCCCCGTTGTGAGCCATGATCCGGCCGCGCATCGCGAACGGGTGCGTGTTCGCAGTGGTCCGGCCGCCTGCGGTAGCCAGGCGGACGTGCGCGACGAAGGTCGTCGAGGTGGCCTGCTTCGCCTCGCTGATGAACTCCTGGTCGCCGAACGCGGGCTCAGGCTGCTTATCCAGGATGGGCAGGCCAGCGGGATCAAAGAATCCGATCCCGCTGCCATCGACGTTGCGCCTGCTCTGCACCTCCAGCGAGTCCGGCGCGTCCAGCAGCCAGAAGGTCGCGGCGACACGCTCGGTCCCTGCGGTCATCGCGAAGAGTCGGCACATCGCCAAGTTCCTCTGCAGGCTAGGAGAGCGCCCGTGGGCTGATTCGCATTGATTTCGGGCGGGTTCGTCCCCAGCTTAGCCAGCCCTCATCGTTTCCCGGCGCCTAGCGGTGCCGGTGCTGTCCTGGGCCGTAGCGCAGCCAGAGGAAGACCAGGAGCGCGATCCAGATCCAGGGGGTGACTGGCCACATCCATGGGCCGAATGACCACATGATGGCACGTCCCGCGACGACGGCGATCGCGACGATCAGTACGAAAAAGAGAACTCGGCTGTATCGGCGCGCGCTATTCGGCCGGGCCACGGTGTTGGACTCCTGCGCTGCGTCAGTGCGTGGCAGGTCGGCAAACAGCCCGCTCAGATCGGAGTAGGTCTTGGCTCGCATTGCCTGATCGAGGCGCTCGTTGAATTCGGCCTGGTCGAGTCGGCCGTCGCCATAGTGCTTGGACAGCAGGTCAGCAACCTCGGCCCGCTCGGCGTCTGAGATCCGCATGTCGCCGTAGCTGGTGCGGCGGCGAGTCGCGGATGAAAGGAGCCAGTGCGGGCTGCTCGGCGCGGTCATGTTGGTGCGACCTCCTTGGTCAGCGCGGGCGGGACTGCAGGGACTGGATGAATTGGCTCGCGATCGACTGGTCGGAACCTTCCTCGGGGATCAGCAGCCAGCAGGCCAGGTAGATAGGAACTCCCGCGCCGCCGACGAAGGCGAGCACGGCCAGGACGATCCGTAGAATTGTCACGTCGACGCCGAGATAACGGGCGAGGCCGGCGGCGACTCCGGCGAGCATCCGGTCCTGGACCGGGCGGCGCAGTGGCTGCGGCCGGAAGGAGAGACCGGCTTCTGGCTCGGTCTCGGTTGAGTCGCTGGTTGGCGGGTTCGGTGCGGTCGTGTTCATAGCTCCAGCGTGACGCAGCCAGCCCGGACAGGTAATCGGGAAGATCACCCATTCGACCCTGATGATTCGCTCGCAGGATCAGGGTCATCCCGGATGGCCGGGTGGGCGTCGCGGGGAGATGATGGACACGTGGAGAAACGAACCGGCTCCCCGCCGCAGTGGCGTACGGCAGGCCAGCAGGACGGCGGGCGGCTGCCATGGCCCGCTGACGGCGACGTGCCGCGGCCCGAGGGCTGGCCGGACCAGCGGCAACTCGGTCGGCACGACATCGGCCGACGGGTTCGTCGGCTCTGCACCGGCGGGCCACCGCAGCGCGGACGCGAGGAACGCCTAGTCGGCGGGGTCGCGGCCGGCCTGGCGGCCCGGACGGGCTTCGACGTCACCGCCGTGCGCACCGTATTCGTGGTGGCTTGCCTGGTGGGCGGCTTCGGCGCCGCCGCCTATGTGGTGGCCTGGCTGCTGATGCCCGCGGATGGGGAGGCTGGCAGCATCGGCGGCAGGGCGCTGACCGACCGGCGGGGCATCGCGCTGGCCGCCGGCCTGTCGTCGCTACTCGTCGTGGTGCTGGTGATCGGCTGGGCGGTCGGCGCAGGCTGGATCTCCAGATTCGCCTGGTCGCTCGTGGTTACGGTGGCCGGCCTGGTGCTGATCTGGCGGAACGCCGACCCGGACGAGCAGGTGATGATGCGGCGCCTGGCCGGGCCGGTGCTTGGCCAGAGTGTGGGTTACCGGCGGTCGCGGTTGGTCTGGCGGGTGCCTGTCGCGCTGCTGCTGCTAATCGGCGGGCTGGTTATGCTGCTGTACCAACACCAGCATGGACAGCCTCTTGATCTGCTGGGCAGCGTGCTGTTGTTGATCGCCGCCGTCGTGGTGATGCTGGGGCCGTGGTGGCTGCGGATCGCCCGTGACCTTGTGATGGAGCGGCAGGCACGGGTGCGGGCCGAGGAGCGGGCCGACATGGCCGCACGAGTGCACGACTCGGTGCTGCAGACGCTGGCGCTGATCCAGCTTCGCGCTGGCGAGCCGCAGCGGGTCATCCAACTGGCCCGGGCCCAGGAGCGGGAGTTGCGGTCGTGGCTGTTCGACGGCCGAGCACCAGGATCTCTTGGCGGGCAGGACATGACCGTGGCGGCGGGAGTGCGGCTCATCCAGCAGGAGGTCGAGGCGCAGCACGGAGTAGCTGTCGAGGCGGTGACCGTCGGGGACTGCGACCTTGACGACAATCTCAGCGCCCTGCTCGCGGCAGCGCGCGAGGCGACGGTCAATGCCGTGAAATGGTCCGGCGCCGACGTCGTATCGCTATTCGCCGAGGTCGAGCCGGCGCAGGTGTCGGTCTTCGTCCGCGATCGCGGCCGCGGGTTCGACCCCGGTGCGGTTCCCGATGACCGCAAGGGCCTGACCGAGTCCGTCCGGGCCCGGATGGCCCGTCGCGGCGGCGCCGCGACCGTCCGCAGTGTCCTCGGCGAGGGCACCGAGGTGTCCCTGACGATGCCTCGCGTCGCGGGAGAACGCCAGCCGAGCCGGACGTGAGCGCGTCCGGCCACCCCGTCTCGGCCGGCGGCCGGCCAAGGGTCTTCATAGTTGACGACCACGGCCTGTTCCGCAGCGGGGTGCGTTCCGAACTCGCGGATCATGTCCAGGTCGTGGGCGAGGCAGACGACGTGCAGCCCGCGATCGCCGGCATCGCCGAGTCCGTCCCTGATGTCGTTCTGCTGGACGTGCACCTGCCTGGCGGAGGCGGCCAGATGGTGGTCTCAGCGGTGAAGGCCACTCTCCCGCAGGTGCGCTTTCTGGCCTTGTCTGCTTCCGATGCGCCCGAGGACGTGATCGCCGTGATCCGCGCGGGTGCGCGCGGATACGTGACGAAGACGATCTCAAGCATCGATCTGGTCGATGCGGTGCGCCGGGTCGCGGCTGGTGACGCGGTCTTCTCGCCTTTGCTGGCCGGCTTCGTCCTGGACGCCTTCGCCGCCTTCCCGCAGGCCGATTCCGGCCGCCCGTCGTTCGACCCCGAGCTTGATCAGCTAACCGCCCGTGAGCGGGAGGTGCTCCGGCTGATTGCCCGCGGCTACACCTACAAGGAGATCGCGCGCGAGCTCTCCATCTCGATCAAGACGGTGGAGACCCACGTCTCCTCGGTGCTGCGCAAGCTCCAGCTATCCACCCGCCACCAGCTGACCAGGTGGGCGGCAGAGCGCCGCCTGACCTAGCCAAACGTGGCCCGCTGAGCGCTGTTGTCGTGGCGCGGAGGTTGAGCGGGTTGTGGCCTGGCCGAGAGCGGGTGGCGCGGTGGCGGCGCGGCCGTCGAGCGGATGGCAGATTAGCGGATGATCAGGCTGAGACCCTCGTGGTCTGCGAAGTCCTCGAAGTCCTTGCCGTTGAGGGTCGCGAGTGTACCTGGCTCATGGATGATCAGGCGAGGTCCGCGTGACGCATCGCGGCGACGTGAGCGAGAAAGGCGTCCAGTTCCTCGTCGGTGTCGAAGACGTCGTCCTGAGCGAGATCATCGGCAGCCGCGATCGGGCGTACGCCCTTACGCCTCGCCTGCTCGTCGATCGACTCGACGCTGCCGTTCGGCGGGACCGCCGTGTCGTCAGCCCTGTTCGTGGTCATTGTCACCTCAGTGCTCGTCCTTGCCAGTATCCCATGCCGACTGTCGTGTAAGCGACCGGGCGGAGGAGGGCCTCAACACCGAACTGAGATCGGACGTACCTCAGCGGGTTGGGGCCGGTTTCCGGCCGGGGCGGGGTAGGACCGACGCAATACGTGCGGTTTTCCCAGGTTCGTCGCCGCGCTGCGGTACGTAGTGTGCGCGTCATACCGCAATACACCCAGGAGGCGGCGATGGCGACGACCATCCGGTTTCCGCGCACCATGTTGCTCGCTAGCTCGGCCGCCATGCTGGTGTCCGCGACCGGACTGGCAGCTGCGCAGGCTACGACTCCGACCGGTTGGCGAGTCGGCGCCACCATCTCGATATCCGGCGAGAACATCGACCTGCACAGCGTGGCGGCGGTCGCGGCGGCTGACGCATGGGCGGTGGGGAGCGCGACCGGGAAAGTCACCGGCGAGTCCACGCCGATTGTCGTGCACTGGAATGGCCGGCATTGGCTGCGGGTCAGCCTGCCCGCAAGGATTCTCCGGGTGATCGGCCCGAGCGATACGGTCAGCGTCATCGGCGCCAGATCCGGCCGCGGCGCACTACAACGGGCACTCCTGGCACGTCGCATTCCTGCCCGCCACGCCGACCCCGGCCTCGTATGAGCTGGTCAGCATGGTTCCCGACGGTCACGGCGGGCTGTGGGCGCTGGCCTCCTCGGGGACCAGAACTGGCGGCTGTGGCATTACGCGGCCGGCGGCTGGGCGATGAAGCCGGCCCAAGTCAGCGGCCCGGCCGACCTGACCGGGCTGGCCAGCAGCTTGGCCAGCGTGCCGGGTGGCACGTCCGCGTGGGCGGCCGGCGGGGCCGGCAGCTACCCGAACCAGGGCGGCTTGATCTTGGTGGAAGGGCGAATCCCGACCTGAGCGCGCGCTGGCACCAGTGCCCGGCGACTGATACTCCGGGTGCCGGGTCCGTCACTTGGCATCGGCATAGCAGTCGACGACTGCGGTGGTCAGCGGGAACGCGACCTGTGTCGGCCCGAAGACCAGGCGGGCCGCCTCTTCGCCGGCCTGCGCAACGGCTGCGACCACAGCCTCGGCCTGGTCCTGGTGGCAGTGCACGATCACCTCGTCATGCTGGAAGAACACCAGGTGCGGGCCAGGCGGCCGCTGCGGGTCGTGCGGGTCATCCGGGTCCGGTGGGGTTGTTGACCGGGCGCCGAGTGGCAATGGCTGGGCGGGGGGCATGGCGTCGGGCTGCCCGTTATGCGGGTCGATCTTTGCCAGTCGTGCCCGCAGAGCCGCCAGCATGACGAGGGCCCAGTCCGCGGCGCTCGCTTGCACGACGAAATTGCGGGTGAACCTGCCACGAGCCCGCGAGGCTCGGCCCGCGCGCGGATCTCGCTCGGTGTCCGGGTCACCGGACTCCTCGGTGATCGCCCGCCAGCCAGCCGACGGCGGCGGGCAGGTTCGGCCGAGAACGGACCTGACGACCCGGCCTTCCTCCCCGGCTCGTGCCGCGGCCTCGACATAGCCGGACGCATCGGGAAAGCGCTGCCTGAGTACGGCGAGCAACTGGCCGGCCTCGCCGCCGGCCCCGCCGTACATGGCCGAAAGCAGGGCCAGCTTCGCCTTCCCGCGGTCGCCGCCGAATGCCCCGGCCAGCGCAGCGTACAGGTCGCCGCCGGCTGCCGCCGCAGCGAACGCCCGGTCGCCGGCCAGCGCGGCGAGTATGCGTGGCTCCAGCTGGGCGGCGTCGGCGACGACGAGGGCCCAGCCCGGATCGGCTACTACCGCGCGGCGCAGCAGCCTGGGGATCTGCAGCGCGCCACCGCCGCGCGAGGCCCAGCGCCCGGACACGACGCCGCCGACCACGTACTCGGGCCGGAACCTGCCATCTGACACCCAGGTGTCAAGCCAGGACCAGCCGAACGCGGCATGCAGCCTGGACAGCTCCTTGTACTCGAGCAGCGGCGGGATCACCGGATGATCGATTTCCTTGAGCACGGCAAGCCTGGTGGACGGTACCCGGATTCCGGCCGCGGCCAGGGCGCGGATCAGCTGGGCCGGTGAGTCAGGGTTGACCGGGTGGCGTCCGCCGAGAGCCACCGAGATCTGCGCGGCGAGTTCGGCCAGCCGGGTCGGCCGGGGCGCCGGCCCTGGGCCGGCCCTGGCGGTTAGGCCCGCGGCACCTGGTGGTCGCGGGCCGAGCAGGCCGGTGAGCAGCTCGTCGTGCACCTCAGCTCGCCACGGCAGCCCGGCCTGGCTCATCTCAGCGGCGGCCAGCGCGCCGGCCGACTCGGCAGCCACCAGCAGGCGGAACCGCGCCGGATGCTCATCCGCGGCGACCCGCGCTTGCTGGTCCGCATGAACGGCGATCAGAGCGTCCAGCGACTGGCCGGCTTGCACCTCATGGTGACCGGCGGTCAGCGCAGGGTCGAACAGCGCCTGCTGACTCGGCTGCCGTCCGGACGGCGCCTGAGCGGGGCCGGGCAACGGACGCAGCGTGGCCCATGCGTCTGCCAGCGCGACTGACTCTCCTGGCTGGCCGTCACGGCTGAACAGCAGTGCCTGCGCCAGCGTCACGTCGTGGCAGCGCGACACCCGAACTCCGGCCCGCAGCAGCGCCGGGTAGATGGTCGCGGTGGCAGGCCAGACCCAGCGGATCCCACCAGTGCCCTCGTACTCGCGCACCGCGGCAGCAAGATCATCTGCGTGCACGGGCTGCCCGCGGCGGCTGCCGTCCTCATCAAGCTGGCAGAGCAGCCCGGACTGCCCGGGCCCCGGCGCGACAGCGATCCGCACGGACCCGATTGTCCCGCACGCTGCCGACAGTCGCGCCAGCACGCGAGTACTCGGCCGCAATGCCATGAGCAATGCTATTTACCCTTTGTCTGGCGTTCACTTCGATGCCGGTGATCGGCCACGGCCGGGACATAGGTTCCGGAGTATGACCTCGCGCATGACTCCGGAGCAGGCCAAGCGGCTGAATCTCGCCGAGCAGCACGACTGGTACCGCCGTGCGACCCGCCGCCGCTCGCTGTTGCGTGGCACGCTCATGGGGACCGGCGCGGTCGCGGCCATGCCCGCCTTGCGCGATGGGACGGCGCGGGGGCCTGCGACCTGCCGCCCAGTGCCGCTGCTGGCGACATCAGGCTGCGGTCCGCCTGGTTCGGTGCTGCCACCATTTGGACGGCACGTCGCCTACGGCGCCGACCCGACCACACAGATCTCGGTGGCCTGGCAGGTGGCCGCGCCGGTGAGCCATCCGTTCCTGCGGCTGGGAACCTCACCGCGGGACCTGGGTGAACAGATCCCCGCCGAGGTCAGGTCGCTGGCGACGCCAGTCGGTGATATCTCGGCGGTGAGCTCGGCGCCCCGGTCGGCGCCAGGCATGGTCCGGCAGTATTACCTGCACGCCGTCCTCGACGGGCTGCGGCCAGGCCAGACCTACTTCTACCTGACCGGGCACCGGGGCTGGGACCAGCTGCCCGGCGAGCCGGTCGGCACCTTCACGACCGCTCCGAGCGGTCGGGTGCCCTTTACCTTCACCGCATTTGGCGACCACGGCGTCAGCGACGACGCGGTACGCACGTCCGCGTTGGTTCGGGCCCAGCACCCGGGATTCCACCTGCACGCCGGCGACATCTCTTATGCGGAATCCGGCGGCCGGGGCCTGATCACCGACTCCTACGACCCGCGGGTCTGGGACTCGTTCTTCACCGAGATCGAGCCGGCCGCCGGCCACATCCCCTGGCAGGTCGCCGTGGGCAACCACGAGATGGAGCCCTGGTACTCACCCGACGGCTACGGCGGGCAGTACGCGCGTTTCGACTTCCCCGGTGCGGGGTCCAGCTCGGCCCCGCCGACCTACTATTCGTTCTGCTACGGCAACGTCGGGATCGTCAGCCTGGACGCCAACGACGTATCGCAGGAGATCCCCGCCAATCTCGGCTACTCCGCCGGAGCGCAGACCAGCTGGCTGGCGAACACGCTCGCCGCGCTGCGCGGCAATCCCGACATCGACTTCATCGTTGCTTACTTCCACCACTGCGCCTACTGCACCTGCACGGCGCACGGCTCGGAC
>Ga0116218_1001590_pt1 | contig 14030 bp, 8 predicted proteins | sample Sb_taG_2_FD_88966 | JGI IMG/M metagenome (GOLD analysis project Ga0116218, IMG submission 88966) | Peat soil microbial communities from Weissenstadt, Germany - Sb_50d_5_LS metaG | ecosystem: Environmental > Terrestrial > Soil > Wetlands > Peat | place: Germany: Weissenstadt | collected 2010-09-21 | reverse complement strand
TCGTGGGCCGGCGCGGTGCTGGGACTGGCGGCGCATCCCGTGCTGGTCGCGGCTTCCGATCAGCAGGTGGAGGAGGCGCGGCTGCGGCTGGCCCGCGTGGGCGTTGAGGCTCTGGATGGATATCTTGACGGTGGGGTTACGGCGTGGACGCAGGCAGGGCTTCCCGTGGCGACGATGGCGCAGGTGAAGGTCGACGAGCTAGCAGGACAGCTGCGGCGTGGCGACGTGCAGGTGCTCGACGTGCGTCGCGCGCCCGAGTGGGAAGCGGCTCACATTGAGGGAGCGACGTGGTGGCCGCTGGACAATTTCAGAATCTCTCCGCCAGAGATTGACCAGGATGCTCCCATCGCCGTGCACTGCAAGAGCGGGTACCGCAGCATGATCGCGTGCAGCCTGCTGCAGCGGGCCGGGTTCAAGCACGTGACCAACGTGATCGGCGGATTCGATGCCTGGCAGCAGGCCAACCAACCCTCGCTCACTGCGCGAGCGGTCGGGCTGTAACTCTCTGATGGGAGGGCGCTTAGGTGGGTTTTCCACAGGTGTTCCTGTAGGAACACTTGCATGTACAGGGTTGTATGTACAGTGGTATGACAGTTGGCTAAGTGCTGCGGGCGCAATCGGTTAGCTTCTGGTCCTTGTCGGAAGGATGCGGTTTGCGTACACTCTGGGCGCGGGAAGACTTCTTCTTCCTTCGCATCTCGGCCCATACAACTTCGTCTTTGGAAACCTTGAACAAAGCAGTCATGCCTTCTTCAAAGTTCTCTTTTGCTTCCGGCCCTCGACGTATTCAGGTTGCTTCATAGGTACACCTTATGTCACACAAGTCGAAACACAACAAAAACAACCCAGCCTCCAAGCAAGAACACTCCGAAGGCCGCGAAGAAACCACAAACCGCCACGTTTACGTTGAGCCTGGAGTCCAGATAGACCTTGTCAAGGACCTTAAAGAGAAGTATGAATCCAGCCAAACACAAAGCAGCACCCATAATGACAAGGTTCTTCTTTGGAGCAAGATCGGAGCCGGATTGATCTTCGTTTACGCTGCTATAACCCTTTTGCAAACCTGTTTGGTCTACCGGGATGAAGGCGACCGACCGTGGGTTGGGATTGAAACCTTTACCACAAATGGAATCCAAGAAGGCCAAAAGTTTGTATTTACGATGCTGATTCTCAATCGAGGTAGGCGCCCAGCAAAAGTGGCTGTGAAGGGTCCAAAAATGCAGGACTATGATAAATTCCCGAAAAATCCCACCTATGAGAAACAAACCACAAGTATTGGACTGATCCTTCCGGATGGGCATTTGAAAGTGTCGTTGCCCCTGACGGTTATTCAGCCTGGCTTGCATGAGACCCTGAAAAATAGTGGGCACACACTCTACATTCATACTGCTATCGAATACGAAGATGTCACTACCCACGAAAGGCACTGGACTCACTGGTGCGTCCAATATTCGCCAGAAAGTTACTTGACTCGTCCAGAAGACACTTTCAACCAGTGTTTGACTTACAATGACGCTAACTAGCCCTGTCACGGCAATGGGAGTCTGCCGTGAACTACCCAGTAGTCGAGGGCACCGATAATCATTGCTAGGACTAAACTCGAAATCACCCAAATGCTCAATCTGGCTCGCTTCCCTCGCACCAGCCCAACCACGACACACCACAGAGCCAGCACTCCAAAGGGATACGAACACCAAAACAAGATTCTTCCAAGGAGAAGATGGCCAGTCACGCATAGGCCACCTCCAGCAAGGCCGAAGGCGACGAAGACGCTAGTTGCGCCCCAAAACTTGGTTTTCTCGTGCCACTCAGTCGGAGGGGATGGGTTGACGATTTGCATAAACACCACCCAACCCACCGCGAGCAGTAAAATTTCTTTAGACACGCCGATCCCTCCGCCACCAATTGGGGCAGAAATTGCAACGTGTGCCAAGTATATAAATGCCAACACTTCTATGTATAGGATTGTATGTACAGTGGTAGGATATTTGGCTAAGTGTTGCGGCTGCAATGGGTTAGCTTCTGGCCCTTGCGCATGGCTCCTCGCTGACTGCAGTTTCCCTCAGCGGCTAAAGCCGGCATTGAAAATAGTCCCCTTCGCTGCGCGCTTGGAGACTGTGCGTGAGAACTGGTGCCGTCCCTCCGGGACTTGCCCTCACTTCTCCCACTTACCCGGGGCTTACGCCCCGGGCTAATGAATGCCGCCACTTTGCGGCTGGGATTTTGCGGGTCCTGATCTCCGGTTCGCATCAAATTCCGGTTTTCACGCGGACTCTAAAAGCGCTGTGCCAACCAGGATCAGCGCCGAAGCGAGCTTTCAGCACCTGTAAAGGCCTCCCTTGAAAATGAGCCGGTTATCGGAGCGCTGAAAGTGTGTGCATGAGAACCGGTGGCGTCCCTCCGGGACTTGCCCTCACTTCCCCACCTTACCCGGGGCTTACGCCCCGGGCTAATGAATGCCGCCGCTTTGCGGCTGGGGTTTTCTGGGTCTTGTTCCACGTTTCGCATCAAATTCCGGTCCTTTCAAAAACGGCAGCCCGCCCTTCCCGAACGGTACAAGTAGCCCGCGTAGGTGGGCGAGGTCCGAAATTTGCGTCGGGACTTGCGCCGCCGCGGCAACGCCGTCTCAAAACCGCGGGCGTGCCCTTTCAAGACGGCCACAGCGCGCGCGTTCGGGATCAACCTGCTAATGTTGTCGTCAGGAGTTACCTTCCGTGAAGACTGACAAACTGGCGAAAGCGTATCGGGTTGAAAATGGCAAACATTTCCGGCTGAAGGGTTTTGACCCGGCGGATACCGGGCACTGGCGGTCGAAAGAACACGCCGAAGAGGCTTTGCAGCAGGGAATTGCGCGCACGGCCGAACTGCAGTCCATGCTCTATGCCCAGGACCGCTGGGCTTTGCTGCTGATTTTTCAGGCTATGGACGCGGCGGGGAAGGACGGCATCATCAAGCACGTGATGTCGGGGGTCAATCCGCAGGGATGCCAGGTGTATTCGTTCAAGGCTCCGTCGGACCTGGAATTGCAGCACGATTTTTTGTGGCGCACCACGCGCTGCCTGCCGGAGCGCGGGCACATCGGGATTTTCAACCGGTCGTACTACGAAGAGGTGCTGGTGGTGCGGGTGCATCCCCAGATTCTGCAGAGCCAGAAGACGCCGCCGGTGCTTTGTGGGAAGAACATCTGGGAGGAACGGTTCGAAGACATTCGCAGCTTCGAGCGGCACATGGCACGGAGCGGGACCGTCATCCGCAAGTTCTTCCTGCACGTGTCAAAGAAGGAGCAGAAGAAACGCTTTCTGGCACGGCTGGATGAGCCGGAGAAGAATTGGAAGTTCTCGGCGTCGGACATAAAAGAGCGGCAGTATTGGGACGACTACCAGGGTGCTTACGAAGACATGATTCGAAATACGGCGAGCGAACATGCGCCGTGGTATGTGGTGCCCGCCGACAATAAGTGGTTCACGCGGATTGTGGTTTCTGGGGTGATTGTGGAGACGCTGGAGTCTCTTGATCTGGCGTATCCCAAGGTGGATGAGCAGAAGAGGCGGGAACTGGAGGCGGCGAAGAAGCAGCTCATGGCGAAGAAATAGCGTCTGCGCCGGAAGTCTGCTCAGGGAGCGGGTTTCCAGGCAGCCCAACGTGCTCCCTGTATTCCGCAGCCGGACACTGTCTTCCGTACCCGGGGTTTGTGATTGCAATCACACGTCGCCGAAATGAGGCATGGAATACTCAGCCGCATGCACGAAACCCGAAGTTAAAGGAGTGGCAGTATGGAGTCCAATGGGGAGATATACGAGTCGCACTGTATGCTGGCGCACGACATGATCAATCGGTTCGCGGTGATTGTGGGGTATTGTGACCTTCTTTTGGAACAGCCGCCGGCGGATCCGAAGGTGTCCAAGCGTCTGCTGTTGATGCGGGAGATCGCAAAGTCCGCGGCTGGGGAGTTGATCCAGCGTGAGTGCCCATTCGGTAGTTCAGCACAGAAGGTGGTTACTCGGCAGGAGTCGCAGCAGCGGCGGGTGTGACGCATTGGGACGGTTGATCGGGAAGCGAGGTTGGGCCCTCCCCCTCCGAATGGCTCTCTCTTTTCATGCGGCCTCCACGGGATTAGTATTGTTTCCTGTTTAAAACCCTTCCCGGAGACAATTCCCATGGTCGGCCCCAATGGCTGTCGCAGAATCACGTTGCTTGCAGGACGATTGATTGTCGCAGTGGTGTTTGCCCTTGTTGCCACGGTTACGCTTTGTTCGCCGGCGCCAGCCCAGACCAAAGCCGATAAGAAGCAGGCGAAGTCGGCGGATAGTGCCCAGACCACTGCCGCCAGCGCGTCGGCCGAGAGTGGTTCGACAAAATCAGAGGACGAAAAGGCGGAAGAGAAGCCATTCAAGGGGATGAAGTATCGGCTGATCGGGCCGTTCCGCGGTGGGCGATCGCTGACGGCGGCGGGCGTTCCGGGCGATCCCAACACCTACTATTTCGGCGCGACGGGCGGCGGCGTGTGGAAATCGAGCGACGGCGCCATGACGTGGACGTCGGTGTTTGACAAGGAAGGCTCAGGATCGATCGGCAGCATTGCGGTGGCGACCTCCAACCCTAACGTGGTTTATGTGGGGACGGGCGAGGCGTGCATCCGCGGCAACATCTCGCACGGCGACGGCGTTTACAAAACGCTGGATGGCGGCAAGACGTGGAAGAACGTGGGGCTGCATGATTCGCGGGCCATCGGCAAGGTCATTGTCAATCCCATGAATCCCGACATCGCCTTCGTGGCGGCCCTGGGGCATGTGTTCGGGCCGAATGCGGAGCGCGGCATCTTCCGCACCACGGACGGCGGCAAGACCTGGGAGAAGGTGCTGTACAAGGACGAGAACACGGGCGGCGTCGATGTGGCCTTCGATCCGCGCAATCCAAACATCCTGTTCGCGGCGCTGTGGCAGGCGCGGCGCACTTCGTGGAGTATGGACGATGGCGGCCCAGGCAGCGGGCTTTACCGGTCCGGGGACGGCGGCACGACTTGGAAGCATATTGAGGAGCACGGCTTGCCCAAGGGACCGTACGGCAAAATCGGCGTGGCCGTGGCCGCGAATTCGGACCGAGTCTATGCGCTGATCGAGGCGCACAATCCCGACGGCGGGCTCTATCGCTCCGACGACGGCGGCGAGAACTGGCGGCTGGTGAACGAGGACCACAGCCTGTGGCAGCGGCCGTGGTACTACATGCACATCATCGCCGACCCGCGCGACGCGGACGTGCTCTACATCATGGACGTCGAGGCCTACAAGTCGACCGACGGCGGACACCTGTTCAACAAGGTTCACGTGCCGCACGGCGATAATCACGGGCTGTGGATCGATCCGATGGATACGCGGCGGATGATCGCCTCGAACGACGGTGGCGTGACGGTGACGGTCGACGGCGGAAAGAACTGGACGGCGGAGGACAACCAGCCGACGGCGCAGTTCTATCACGTGATCATCGACAACGAGACGCCTTACCGGGTGTACGGTTCGCAGCAGGACAGCGGCACGGTGGCTATCGCGAGCCGCAGCGACAATGGATCGATCGATCGCACCGACTGGTATGACGTAGGCGGAGGCGAGGCCGGCTATATCGCGCCCGATCCGCGCGATCCCGACATCGTTTATGGGGCCGAGTACCAGGGGAACATCACGCGCTATGACCGGCACATCGGGCAGGTGAAGGCCATCACGGTGCAACCCGAGCTTTCTGATGCGCATGGGGCGGCCAATCTCGAGCATCGCTTTCAGTGGACGGCGCCGGTGCTGATTTCACAGCACGATCCCAACACTCTGTATCACGCGGGCGAAATGTTGTTCAAAACAACGGACGGCGGAGTGCATTGGACCGCTATCAGTCCGGACCTGACGCGAAACGACAAGAGCAAGCAGAAGGTTTCGGGCGGGGACATCACGCTCGACGATTCGGGCACGGAATACTACGACACGATATTTGCCCTGGCGGAGTCGCCGCTCAAGAAGGGATTGCTATGGGTCGGGACCGACGACGGCTTGATCCAGCTCACGCAGGACGAAGGCAAGACCTGGACCAACATTACGCCGAAGGACATGCCGGAGTGGAGCCGCATCAGCCTGATTGATCCGTCGCCGCACGATGCGGGGACGGCGTACGTGGCGGTCGATCGGCATCAGTTTGACGATCTGCGCCCTTACATTTACAAGACCAGCGACTACGGCAAGAGCTGGACGAAGCTGACGCAAGGGATTCCCGACAACGTGTTCGTGCGGGCGGTGCGGGAGGATCCGAAAAAGCGCGGGTTGCTCTATGCGGGAACCGAGTCGGGAGTGTACGTGTCGTTCAATGATGGGGCGAATTGGCGTCCGCTGAAGTTGAACCTGCCAACCACTCCGGTGCACGACCTAACGGTGAAGGATGATGATCTGGTGGTGGCGACGCATGGGCGTGCCTTCTGGATTCTCGATGACGTTACGCCGCTGCGGCAATACAGCGATGAGATTGCGCAGAAAGATGTGTTTCTGTACAAGCCGGCGACGGCCTATCGCATTCAGGCGGGAGAGGCCAGAGAGCGGCGGCCTTCGAAGAAAACGGGGCAGAATCCGCCGGTGGGCGCGACCATTTATTTCTATCTGAAAGATGCGCCCAAGGCGGACACGGAGACGAAGATCGAGATTCTTGATGCTTCGGGCAAAGTGATTCGCAGGTATTCGAGCGCGGAGCTGGTGTCGCTGGAGGAGCCGCTTGGTCCGGACGACAAGAAACCGGAGAAAGAGATCAAGCCGGAAGCGGGGCTGAATCGCTTTGAGTGGGATTTGCGCTACGAGGAGGCGCGCCGCGTGCCGGGATACTATCTGTGGGAGTACGGCGGCGGGGCGCGGGGACCGGTGGCGGTGCCGGGCCAATATCAGGCGCGGCTGACCGTGGGCGGGCAAAGCCAGACGGCGCCCTTCGAGTTGAAGCTGGATCCGCGGGTGCATGTGAGCCAGGCCGATTTGGAGCAGCAACTGAATCTGCTGCTCGCGACCCGTGATGAACTGAGTCGCGTGTACGACACGGTGAATCAGATTCAGGATGTGCGATCGCAGCTGGCGGGCCTGAAGCGGCGACTGCCGGAGAATGCCAGCGCCAAGACGATTGGCAGCGCGGCTGACGATCTGGAGAAAAAGCTGGTGGCGGTGCGCGAGGATCTGATTAACCTGACCATCAGCGCGAATGAGGACTCGCTGGCGTATCCTCCGCAGCTGGATGCGAAGCTGGCGTATCTGGCGATGGATGCGGGCACGGCTGATTCCGCGCCGACTGAAGCCGAGCAGCGTGAGTTCGAAAAGCTGAAACGGCAGAGCGGGGAACTGATCGGGCGCTGGGAGGACCTGCAGCGGAGGGATCTGGCAGCCTTCCAGAAGCTGGCGGCTGAGGGCAGCCTGTCGACGGTAGTGGTGCCGCCGGCAGGGCGGGCGACGGACGAGGTGGTGGTGGCGCACTGAGCTTCGCTGCGTTTTGACAGAGTGAGAAAGGGCCCTCCACGAGGGTCCTTTTTCTTTGTGTGGCAGGTCGGGGTTGACTTTGCACATTACTGCTATTACTTCCGTGCCACTTTGATGGCACGGATGTGCCTTGTCTGAGGTGATAGGCGTTGCTATTGTGCCGATAGAGTTTTATGTAGTTTCTCCCCTGTGGATCGACCCAGCCGGTCGGGGGTGTGTATGCGAATGATGCATCTGTGCTACGCGGCGATTGGCTTTGCGGTGGCTCGTTGGCTGTTCCGGCGAGAGGTAGTGCCAGTCGCAGATCCAGTCACTCGTTTTCGGTCTCAGGGGTTGCTGTAGAACGTTTTTTCTGGGCTTGGGCGCGCTTCCCGTTGCGTCTCCATTTCGTCTGCGCGCCCATTGCTTCCTTCCTTTTGCGGTTCCGGGTACCTTGGTCATCTCTGCCTTGGTGACCTCTCTCCATACAATCTGAGTAAGGGCTTGATTCGTGCTGCGGCTTTCCACAATGCGGCGAACGCTGTTGCTGGCGGCCATGCTGGCGGTTTTGACGCCAGTGGGCGTGGTTGCGCAGGACGATCCGAATGACGCTCCTCTAGGAGATGTCGCACGCAATATGCGGCGCAAGACGGCATCGGGTGACGACGTCATCGACAACGACAACCTGACGCAGGTGATGGACCGGTCGGAGAGCCGCCACCCGGCCAGTTCAGCGATGCGCTTTTTGATGGCTGGAGGAGGCAAGGGATTTCAGGTCGCATCCCCGGATGTGACCTGCAGTCTTTCCTTCAATGCCAATGCCAAGGCTTTGCTGTCGAGCCAGTACGCGCAAATGGGGCTTCCCCCAAACGAAGTGCTCAAGCTGCAAGGGCCGGCCGTCATCGAAGGCGACGCGTTGACGGTTTCGATCTTCAACGCCACGGAATGGCATGTCAGCGAAGTTGCCGTTGCGTTGACGATTGTGAAAAGGGCCGGATTACAGGAGAGCGCGCCGTACGGGATGGCGATGGGCGGGACAACGTCGAATGGGACGATGAAGGCGGACGGGCAAAGCCTGGCCCTCGAGGCGCAGGAATCCGAAGTGCGGCCCGAGCGGAAACCGGATCTGACAGTTATCTACCGGATGCGGGCGGCGGCTGCGCCATTTGCAACCACGGTATTCAGTGCGCCGCTGAATCTGGAACTCGGTCCCGGTCAGGAATGGCACTGGGCGATCGTAGAAGCGAAAGGGTATCCGCCGCAAAGTTACACCGGGACCGCAGCGCAGACCGCACAAAGTCAGGACGCTGCCCCGATCTCTATCCGACCCGCTGTGCCGGCATTGACGCCGCCGCAAGACTCCAGCATGAGCGCGGCTCCTCAAGCTCCTCGATAGGCTCATCTCTAGCAGGGTGCTGAAAAAATAATTTTGCCCACCGATCTGACTTCAGCGGCTAAAGCCGGCATTGAAAAACAAGCCAGTTATCGCAGCGCTGAAGCGCTGCGCCACCCAAAATCAAGCGCCCCGAAGCCAGTTTTTCAGTAGCCTTTTAGAAATGGCGCGGAGCTGGTTAGGAAGCGCGTCTTTCGCATCCTGATTTCTGATATACGCCTGATTCTTGATGTGCGATTGCTGGCCGGGAACACATGGCTACTTCGCTGTGCCCGGCTTGAGGACTGCGGTGTTGCGCTCGTCGCCGGCAATGATGCGGTAGAACTTCTTCAGGTCGTCCATCTTGCTGAGTGGCACGCTGAGTTCCTTCACCTCGAAGGTGCGGCTGTAGTGGATAACGTTGCCCTGCACCACGGTTTTGGCGTGATAGCTGGCGAAGCTGTAGTCGGCGTCAACCGGAGGCGGCACGTCGTCGACGACGTAACCGTCGGGGATGGTGATGTCGAAGGTGTCGGTGTCATGCGCGGGGCCCTCGAATTCAACAGGGAACTTACGAGGGTCCTTGGTCTCCAACAGCCCACTGGACTTCACGCCAATCACGCGCGGGCGGACCAGCAGCAGCCCACCAGCATTCTTGGCGTAGTTCTCGGCATTGAAAGAGTAACGGAAGCCGAAGGGCTGATCGGTCTGGTTGAGATTCACCAAGTTTGCTTGCGAGATGTGGAAAAGGGACAGGGAACCAGCGAGCAGATCTTCAATGGGTTTGATCTGATCGGTACTCTTGGTGACTGTGCGCAGGCGCCAGCGTTCCGACGAGGCGCGATCTCCCATCCGGCTTTCGCTGATTTCTCCTTTTAGCGTGCCGGCGGGATCGACGGCCAGCTTGCCGGTGCGCTGGATGCCGTTCATCGCTGGAGGCTGCATCGGTAATTCGACCAGCTCGCCGCCTTCAGGTGCAACTAACAAGCCGTAGTTTGCCTGGAGGTATCCTCCAATTTGTCCGAAAGGGGTCAGTTCGTTGGTGGGATCAAAGTAAAGAAGCGTTCCTAACTTTGGGTCTTTTACGGTTGCGGTCAACGATGGATCAGAAACATTGGCCGGAAGCTTGATGGCTATGATGGCGTGATCGAATACACCGGCGCTGGCGGGCGTTTCTTGCGTCACCGATCCACGCTCCGAATTGATGACTACGTAGTAGGACTCAATGCCGATCTGGCTCAACATCGAGCTCATCAAGGTGGCTTTGTCCTTGCAGTCCCCATAGCGGTGCACAAACACATCGGCCGCAGGATGAGGCTGCCAGCCGCCAATTCCGAGCTCGATGGCCACATAGCGGATGTCGTGCTGCACGAACTGAGCCAGAGCCTTCATCTTTTCCAGCGGCGTGCTGGCCGAAGTGGTGAGGGTAGCGACCTGCTGCTTAATCTCCGGGGAGGCATCCCGACGCCCCTCGGTCAGATTGCGGTACCAATTGCCCATCTCGTGCCAGTTGGTAAAACCCTTTGTGGAAGCGCCGCCCTGGGGAAAATAGTTGACCACCATTTGGCCGGAGATTCCATCCAGGGGAGGCATTTCCGGCTCCGGGCGCATGCTCTTCACATCGCTCACAGTCCACTGCAACTGGCCGCCGGCCTCGCCAGGCTTGGATTCCGGATAGTTAATCCAGAGTGCCTTGTAGGCCCAACCAGGGGGAAGCTGAAGCGAGTAGTGCGCCTCGCGTACGGGGATCTCGCGCTGAAAGTCCCAAACCTCCTGGAGCACCAGCGGTTGCTTGTCTTCCTCGTATTCGTAGCCGACGACGTTGCCGGGATCGGGAGCCGGGATTCGCAAGAACTTCACCCGTACATCAGAGATCAGCTCACTGCCTTCGACCTTTGGAAGCGCGAGCTCCACCGCTTCTTTGTCCTTCACTTCGTAATCCTTGCCTTGGGCGGGAATGCACCATGCGTGGAGGTTGTTGATCTTCTCGTGAGCGTTGAACGGCACTACGGCCGCACCGTACTCGCGGCCGCCGGGCCGAAGAATCTTGTAGGCTTCGCGAACCTGGGTCTTGATCTTGTCTGCGGATAGGACGTTAACGATCCTCTCCGAATAGAGAAGCACCGCGTCGGTTTTCTCGTCGTGGGGCGGCAACGGCGCCGAGGCGGCGGAGTGCATCCATTGGGGGGCATCACCGGCCTGCGCCGGTCGCGCAGCAACCAAAGCACAGAAAGCGGCGAACGTGAGCAGACGACGGGTTCGTGAACTAGTTGCTTGCATTGGTTCCTGCCGGTTGTAAGACGACCTGTTCTTCGTCGGCTGTCCGGACGACCTGGAAGAAGGTGCGCAAGGCGGGGTAGTACTTCGCTTCCAGCAAGAGAACGTCGACGTTCAAGGTGCGATTCAGATGCAGCGTGCCTTTGTCGTTTTCCGCCTGCAAGGTGTAGGTGATGATATGGCCGTCGTGCTTTTGCGGCGCCGGCAGGGTGGAAATCTGCCAGCCCAAAGGCAAGTCAATGCTCACGTCGTCGGTCCGAGCGAAGGGAAACGGAAAATAGATGGGATGTTCGCGGCTGCCGTGGTCGAAAAGATGTTTCTCAGGCGCGCTGAAGAGACCAACCGGTAAAAGCGCGCGCCGCCCCGCGCCTGAGACCCAGCCCGGAATCTTCACGGTAAATTCCGCAACCATCGAGGGAGCCGAGCTTTTCCACTCGGGCCGGTTCGTTAGCTCGACCTCGGAAGCAACGGGAATGGAGTCCTTGACCCCATCTTCCAGCGACTTCTTGCGCTCGGTATCGTCGGCCAGGCGTTCCTCCACGCGGCGTTGGGCCGCTTCGAGTCCGGTGAACGTTACCGTCAGCTTGCCCTCCAGATCGCCCGTATCGGAGAGTTTCAGCTGAGCCTTGCGCTGGATGCCGGACTGGCTGCTGTCGGGCAGAGAAGTCTGCAGCCAGGCGCCGCCGTCTTTGTCGAGGCGCAGGCCTTTCACTCCGGTTTCGACCCAAGGCAGCATGCCAAAGGGCACGAATTCAGCCCCGGGATCACAAAAGATATCCTTGCCGTCGAGCTTGACCACCACGACATTAGCATCGAGCCGGCGGCCGTCCATGGTTTGAGGGACGAAGAAGTAGTTGTGCCGGTCCGAGACCCACATGCCGTCCGCAGGCACCCCCGCGGCGCGAGCCAGGGCCAGGAAAAGCCAGGTTAATTGCATACCGTTTCCGGATTGTTGCTTCCATACAGCTTCCACGTTGTCCGGGGCTTTTTCTTTGTTGCGCTTCTCCTCCTGCTCCGTCTTCTCTTCTTCGTATGAGGTGTTGCGGAGTTGCTGCACGCGGGCATAGATCTTGCGGAGCTTCACCTCCGGCGAGTCGCTGGGAGAAACGATGCCAGCGAGGGCCTCGTCCATCGCTTTCCGCTTGCCGATGAAACCTTCCATCTGGTCGTAGCGTTTCTTTCCTGTTTTTTTCCAGTACTTGTCCATGTCCTTCTCGAACATCTCGTCGCTGTAGATGAAGTCAACGCGAGATTTCAGTTCGTTCTCCGGAGGCATGTAATCCTCGGTCTGGAAAGCAGGAATATCGTTGGCTTCAAGTCTGACCACATGATCCGCTCCCTCAGTTGGTTGAGGGGTTCCGGGAGGAAGTGCATTCCACGACCATCGGACGTAGAACGGCTGGTAATCGCTGGTGTACGGGTGGAGAGAAAACTTCGCGTTCCGCGTGAACAACTCGTAGCTGAGGATCCAATGGGAGTCGAAGACAAAGTTTTCCGCGAGGTCAGTGGTGTAGTAATACTCGAGGATGCCGCCGACCTCGACGTCGGGCAGGGTGAAGGTCTTGGCCAGGTACTTGACCCCGCGCGCCTTGACGATCGACTTGTCGAAGGCCTTTCCGTTGAAAGGAACGATGGATCCGTCAGGCTTGATGGTGCGGGCGTGGATGTTGACGACGTTTTCCTGCTCCTTGAAGTAGGGGATCTCGATATCGGCGTACTTGCGGCCTTCCTCGGTCAGGATCTTGACGCGGAAGTAGACGTCCTCGTGAGCCGTTCGGCCGCGGTCGTCGCGATCCACCTCGCGGAAAAGAATGATGGCCGGGGCACCTGGGGCTTTGGGCTCGGCGGTCATCTTCAATTCGTCGGGGGAGACGGGCTGGAAGCCAATGGCGTACGCGGGCGTGGACGCGGCAAATGCGCAGGCGACGAAGAATGCAGCCAGAGATGGAGCAGAGAGACGGAGCGACATGGCACAGTTCACCTAAGGGCGTTCTCTTGACCGCTGTACTCGCTGGCCTGAGGGGGAATGCAGAGGCCACGCCGAGCAGGACGGCGCCAACGGAACGAAAATGTCTAGATCACACCTTCTGGGCCGCGAGAATACAATTGGCGCCCTCGAGTGTCAAGAAAATCCGCTGGCCGCATCAGAGCACTGCAAATCGAATCGTGTCTGTGATTCCTGTCACCTGAGAGGTGAATATCTACGAACATAACTGCAAAACATAACATCGTAAGTCCCCGTGACAGCCGTGCTAGACTAACGGGAAATCCAACACCAGAGGTCGACATGAAATTTGGCGTCATCATCTTTCCCGGGTCGAACTGCGATCACGATGCTTACTGGACGATTGAGCATGTGGTCAAGCAGCCGGTTACTTTCTTGTGGCATGAATCACACGACCTGGAGAACTGCGACGCGGTGATTGTTCCCGGAGGCTTTGCCTATGGGGACTATCTGCGAACGGGAGCGATTGCCAGGTTTTCGCCGGTGATGGATTCGGTGCGCAAGTTCGCGGCCGGGGGTGGGTTGGTTCTGGGGATCTGCAACGGCTTCCAGATCCTGTGCGAGTCGGGTTTGCTGCCGGGCGCGCTGATGTGCAACGTGGGGCTGAAGTACGTGTGCAAGCCGGTGCAGGTGCGGGTGGAAAACGCCGAGACTCCGTTCACCAACGCATGTGCGAAGGGAGACGTGCTGACGATCCCGATCGGTCACATGTCGGGGAACTACTTCTGCGATGCGGCGACGCTGGACGAGTTACGTCGAGAAAACCGGGTCGTGTTTCGCTATTGCTCGCCCGCCGGGGGAATTACGGCGGCAGCCAATCCTAATGGCTCGCTGGAAAACATCGCCGGCATCTGTAGTCCGGGAGGCAACGTCGTCGGCATGATGCCGCACCCCGAGCGCTCATCCGAAG
>Ga0116218_1001585_pt1 | contig 14042 bp, 15 predicted proteins | sample Sb_taG_2_FD_88966 | JGI IMG/M metagenome (GOLD analysis project Ga0116218, IMG submission 88966) | Peat soil microbial communities from Weissenstadt, Germany - Sb_50d_5_LS metaG | ecosystem: Environmental > Terrestrial > Soil > Wetlands > Peat | place: Germany: Weissenstadt | collected 2010-09-21 | reverse complement strand
GCGCGTTCGTTTAAGAAGGCGGCGGAACTGGATCCGAAACTGGCGATGGCTTACTGGGGGATGGCGGAGGCGGTGGGGCCGAACTACAACGATCCGGCGAGCGCGGACCGCTTCAAGCAGGCGCACCAGGCGATCCAGAAGGCGGTGGACCTAGGTGGCAATGCCTCCGAGGCCGAACGTGGCTACATTCTCGCGCTGGCGAAACGCTTTCCGGCGGATCCGAAGGCTGATCTGCGGAAGGCTGCGGAAGAGTATCGGGACGCGATGCGGGAAGTAGTAAAGAAATATCCTGACGATCTTGACGCGGCGACGTTGTTCGCGGAGTCGGGGATGAACCTTCACCCGTGGGGACTGTGGCATCGCGATGGGACGCCCGAGGAGGGCACGGAGGAGATTGTCGCGACTTTGGAGTCGGTGATCAAACGCGATCCCAATCATCTGGGTGCGCTCCATTACTACATTCATGCGGTGGAAGCGTCGAATACTCCGGAGCGGGCTCTGGCGGACGCGAACCGCCTGGCTGCGCTGGCGCCGGGTGCGGGACATATCGTGCATATGCCGGCGCACGTTTACATCCGCACAGGAGATTATGCGGCAGCGGTGAAGACGAACGAGGAAGCGGCGGCGGTCGATCGCGCGTACATCAAGAGCAGCGGCGTGCAGGGCATTTATCCGATGATGTACTATAGCCACAATCTGCATTTCATCGCGATGTGTTCGGCCATGACCGGAGACTACACGGAGGCGACCAAGGCGGCGGAGATGCTCGCGGCCCATGTGGGACCGGCGGTAAAGGACATGCCGCCGATCGAGGGATTCATGACGATCCCCATGGCGGTGAATGTGCGCTTCCACAAGTGGGACGCGATTCTGGCCACGAAGGCGCCCGATGCGGAGATGAAGACCACGACTGGGTTCTGGCACTTTGCGCGCGGGATGGCGCTGGCGGGAAAAGGCAGGACGAGCGAGGCGGAAGCGGAATACAAGATCGTGGCCGAGGCCGAGAAAGCAACGCCGCCGGATGCGATTTTCAATATGCCGATTAATAACAAGACCAAAGACATTCTGAAGATAGCGGAGAACGTCCTGGGCGCGCAGGTGGCGTTGGCGAAAAAGGATAACGCGGCCGCGGTGGCTATGCTGCGCGAGGCCGTGGCGGTGCAGGACACGCTGCTCTATGGAGAGCCTCCCGATTGGTTTTTCCCGGTGCGGGAGTCGCTCGGGGGAGTGATGCTGATGAGCGGCGATGCTAAAGGAGCGGAGCAGGTGTTCCGAGATGACCTGGCGAAGAATCCTCGGAATCCGCGGTCGTTGTTTGGCTTGCATCGGGCGCTGAGGGAGCAGGATCGCAATTCCGATGCCTGGTTTGTGGAGCAGGAGTTTCGCAAGGCGTGGAAGGGTGGCGCGGAAGAGTTGAAGGTGGAGGATCTGGTGTAGGGGCCTCTGGCCCGCTTACGACCAATTCGCATGCCGAAGATGAAGATCGTAACTACGCGGGCATATTTTCTGGGCTACGGCACGATGATCGCGCTTTTCTCGATGGAATAGACGCAATGCTGAAGGCCGCGCCAGTTCACTTCTTTCCAAAAGGTCATGCCGTTGCGCTCGGCGACCCGGCGTGAGGGCAGATTCTCGGGACGAATCAGGGAAATCAGGCGCTCAGTTTTCAGGTGCGCGAAGGCCCAGTCGCGGCAGGCGATGGCGGCTTCGGTCGCGAGACCTTGTCCCCAGAAGTCGCGGCGTAAGTGATATCCGATTTCGTAGAGATACTCGCCTGCGACCTGCTGGCGGGTGATGCCGCAATCGCCGATCATTGTATGAGACTCGAAACCTTGCACGTCAGAGTCTTGGATGTTTTTCAACTCCATGGCCCAGAGGCCGACGCCGTCGTCCTGGTAGCGCTGGCGGTTGCGCTCAATCCAGTGCTCGACACCGGCGCGGTCGTAGGGCGCGGGGTAGTAGCGCATGGTTTCGGGATCGGAGATGACCAAGGCGAGAGCGTCGGCGTCTTGCGGGGTGAACTCGCGCAGCAGGAGCCGGGGCGTTTGGAGAATCGTCATGCGTCGGGTCGGCGCGAAGCGTGGGGAAATAAAAGAACCGCGACATTGGTTACGCTCTAGCCGCCAGCTCCTGCGAAGGAGCGGGGCGACGTGGATACGTGCACCGTCGCGGTCCCTGATGCGATCGCTGCTTTCGCAGTACCAGACCCCGGCGTCTCCTCGCAGATTCGTCGGTTTTTTCGGGTCTGGCCGTGGAGCGAGTCGCCTCGCCCTACGAATCACCCAGCCTACTTCGGGTTGGCAACGATTTTGTAGCCAATCCTTTCAGCCATCGATGGAGAGAAGCTTACTTTGTCTGGCGAAGTTGTCAACGCCCGTTTTCTGTGCAATCAGCGAATCGGCGCTGGATCTGACAGCGAACCAAATTGCCCGTCAGTCAAGGGTTTTGTGAAGAAGGAGGAAATTCACTTCAGAATTGATTTTATAGGCCTGTGGAAATCTTCGGGACATGAACACAAGGAACCACGAAAGCTCTTGCGCCGCACGCAGTTTTCACGCATGGTGGTGTCAGGGCCGAAAAAACGACATGTGCAACCTGGTAGCCTACGTGGACGGCAGCTCGCATGGGAGTCCTGGTCCGTCGGGTATCGGGGTCATCGTCGAAGATTCTGCGGGAGGCTGCGTCCGAATTGCCAAGTGGATCGGCTGGCAAGATAACAACGTGGCCGAATACGTGGCGCTGCTGGAAGCTCTGCAATGCGCCCTGGACAGGCGAGCGCTTTCCCTTCATGTTTATTCGGATTCCGAAGTAGTAGTGCGGCAAATGCGCGGCGACTATGCTTGCCGGAGTTCGAGGCTGTATTCCTTGCACTGGATCTGTCGCAAACTGGCTCGGAGCCTGGAGTTCGCGATTACTCGAATTCCCCGGGAGCGCAACCTCGAAGCCAACTACCTGGCCAATAGCGTCGCCAGGCTGTGCCGGGACATTCCGACGGTTGGCTGAGAAATCCTCTACCCTCCCTTACAGCAAGTACCCCCAGTGTAGATTCGCAATCTGCAGAGTTAAACTCGAAGCATGGTGGAGATCGGACGGATGCTGGTGATGCTTGGCATTGCCCTGGTGGTGATCGGTGGCATTGTCATGCTGCTGGGGCGGACGGGGTTGCCGCTTGGACGGCTGCCCGGGGACGTTCTGTATCGGGGGAAGAATTCTACTTTCTATTTTCCGCTGGCTAGTTCCATCCTGATTAGTATCGTGCTTTCCATTGTTCTCTTTCTGATAGGGCGGCTGAAGCGGTAGCAGGCTCGGAGGAATCGGTAGTCGGTGCCCGGCCCCTAAAAGGGGCGCCTGAAGCCGAGCTTTTGGCATCGCTGAAGCGATGCCCTGATACGAAACCCCAGTTTTTCCGCGGACGCCGCCGAGCTGCGCTCGGCTGGACAGCCGAGGCGGCCGTCCCTACGCGGGTCTCTTGTAAACTGAGATTTCATGGAGATGGCGGACCAACTCGGATTTCAGTTTCGTCCTCCGGAGCGGCGTGTGTGGACGGTGCGGGCGCTAGTCTCGGCGGTGCGGTCGCACATCGAGCGTGAGTATTCCGATTGCTGGGTGGAAGGCGAAATTTCGAATCTTCGCATTCCCGATTCTGGACATTTGTATTTCACGCTGAAGGAAGAGAGCGCCCAGATTCGCGTGGTGATGTTCCGCTCGTCGGCGAAACTGCTGCGGTTTCGACCGGAGAACGGATTGCAGGTCACGGTTCGCGGGCGCATCACCGTGTATGAAGATCGCGGGGAACTGCAGATCTCCGCCGAATTCATGGAGCCGAAGGGCGCGGGCGCGCTGCAGTTGGCGTTCGAACAATTGAAGGCGCGATTGCAGGCGGAAGGATTGTTCGACGCGGCGCGAAAAAAGCCGATCCCGCCGTTGCCGCAAAGAATTGGCCTCATCACTTCACCGCAGGGAGCGGCGCTCCGAGACGTTCTGAACATTCTGGCGCGGCGACATCACTCGGCGAATGTGCTGATCTATCCGGCGCAGGTGCAGGGTGACGCGGCGCCGGGTGAGGTGATGGCCGGGCTCCGACACTTTCATCTTCATCAGGAACATCGTCACGGCCGCGCGGTGGAAGTCATCATCATTGCGCGCGGAGGAGGCTCGGCTGAAGACCTGGCTTGCTTCAATCATGAGGGGTTGGCTCGCGCGGTCGCAGATTCGAAGATCCCAGTGATCTCGGCGATTGGGCACGAGACGGATTTCACCATTGTGGATTTTGTCGCCGATCTGCGGGCGCCTACGCCTTCGGCGGCGGCGGAACTGGTGATCCGGTCGCGGCAGGAGATAGAAGGGCAGGCGGAGGATCTGTATCGGCGGCTGGAGCGAGCGGTGCGATATCGCCTGCTGATGGCGCGTCAGGAGTTGACGGAGCGGGCGCAGCACGGAGCGTTTGCGCGCATGATGGACGGCATCCACCGTCGGCAGCAGAAGCTGGATGAACAGCGTTTCCGGCTGGAGAAGGCGGAACGGCAACTCCTGGAGAGATGTCGGCGGCGCTCGGAAAATATTTCCGCTGCCGTCCGTCACTATGACGCTCGACGGCTTATGGCTGCGGTGCGGCAGCGATTGGAGGCGCAGGTTGCGAACCTGGCTGCTGCCACGCACACTCGGTTGTTGCAGAACCAGGGAGCGCTGGAACGCCAGACCGCGAGCCTGGAGGCGCTTTCGCCGGTGGCGATTCTGAATCGCGGATACGCGCTGGTGTTCGATGCGAAGGGTCAGCTGGTGAAAGATGCGGAGCGACTCGAAGCTGGGGATGAAGTGTCGGCGCGCCTGTCTCGGGGACGGGTTCGCGCGCGAGTGACCGCGACTGAGCACGGCGAAACGGAATCGAAGAGTCCTACATTAGAATGATTACTAGAGAATGACTGCTAGAGAATGATTGCTGGAATTGGAACAGGCTAATTCGCTGATGTGAGGGTAGAGTGACAGCGTCGCTGGTTTGGCCGCACATCTCGGTCATTTCGATCATCGATATCGTGCTGGTCGCGATCTTGATCTACCAGTTTCTGGCGCTGGTGCGGGGCACGCGGGCGGCGCCGATGCTGGTTGGTGTCGCGACGCTGGGGCTGGCCTTTTATTTCGCACGGCTGGGGGAATTGCGCACCCTCAACTGGCTGCTCAGCACGCTGCTGCCGTACGTTGTGTTTGCGCTCATCGTTGTCTTCCAGTCGGAGATCCGGCACGCCCTGGCAAACCTCGGGAGCCGCATTTCGCTGATGCGGTCATCGCGTTCGGTGGCCGACGTTTATGACGACATTGTTCTGGCGGCCAATCTTTTTTCGCAAAACCAGACGGGTGCGCTGATCGTGATCGAACGCGAGATTGGGCTGCGCACTTACATCGAAAGCGGCGTGGCCCTCGATGCCCGGCTATCGTACGATCTGCTGGCCACGGTATTTCGTCCGAGCGCTCCCTTGCATGACGGCGCCGTGATTGTGCAGCGGGACCGCATTGCGGCTGCCGCCTGTTTTCTTCCGCTGTCGATGAACCCGGTGCTCTCGACGCAACTGGGAACGCGTCATCGCGCAGCCATCGGGATCACGGAAGAAACCGACGCGGTCGCGGTCATTATTTCCGAAGAGACGGGGACGATCAGCCTTGCGGTGGCAGGGAGCATTGAGCGCGAGTTGACGGTGGAGCGCCTGCGTGAGCGGTTGAGCGCCCTACTGAGCCGCTACGCTCCCGCGCCCACGCTGCCGAGTCCGGTGGAGGAACCCTTTATCGAAGAGGAGCCGCCCAGTTCGCTCGCTCGCAGGCAGGATGCCGGGGTGCGCCCCGGAAGGGACAACTGACGATGTCGGGCTTTGTGCAGCGCATGTTCGCGCAGAATATCGGACTCAAACTGGTTTCCCTGTTGCTCGCGATCGGCCTGTGGATGGTGGTGGCGCGCGATCCCGTCGCTGAAGTCGAAATGAGAGTTCCGATCGAGTTCCGAAACCTTCCCAGCAATCTGGAGATCGATTCCGCCAACTTTACCGAGGCGCAGATCAGGATACGGGGACCGGAGCGAGTGATTCATCGCCTGCAGGCGGGGGATGTGCGTGCGGAGATTGACCTGACAAACGTACGGCCAGGAGAACAGACTTTCGATTTGACCGGGCGGGAGGTTCATGTGCCGCAGGATCTGGAAGTGGTGCAGATCATCCCCGGGCAGTTCCATCTCTCCTTCGACAATCGCGCGACTCGCGTTGTCGAAGTTCGACCACGTGTGACCGGAAATTTTGCGAGCGGCATGCGAGTGGCCCAGGTGACCGCCGATCCGCCGACGGTCGTGATCACTGGGCCTCAGCGCCGCGTCGATGCGGTGGAGGCCGCCACCACCGATCCGGTAGACGTTAGCGGAGCCATGGCGCGATATTCTTCGGTGACGCAAGCCTATGTCCCCGATCCTCTGATCCAAGTTGTGCACCCCACCCCGATTCGAGTGACGGTTATCATGGAGGGTTCGGGCGACGGGAAAAGATAGGGAGTACACCTCTCCGCGGTCCTTGCATGACGCAAACCAGACAACTTTTCGGTACGGATGGGATTCGTGGCGTGGCGGGCGAATTCCCGCTGACGCGCGACAGTGTTTATTGGATTGGGCGGGCGCTGGGGCACGATCTGGTGCGGGTGAATACCAAGGCGCGGGTGGTAATTGGGCAGGACACGCGCGTCTCCAGTCGCTGGATTGCCGACCGATTTCTGCAAGGGCTGGCGTCGGTGGGCGTGGAGACTTGCAGTGCGGGCGTGATTACCACCCCGGGCGTCGCGTTTCTGGCGCGCTCGCAAAGGTTCGATGCCGGAGTGGTGATTTCGGCTTCGCACAATCCTTGGACCGATAACGGGATCAAAGTTTTTTCCGGCGACGGCTACAAACTGCCGGACGCGCGCGAACTGGCGATTGAAAAGGAGATTTTCGCGCTGTTGCAGGATCCAGATGCGGTTCCGGCGGCGGATTCTACTGCAGCGGTTTCGAGCCTTCCCGGGGAGGAAACCCTACGCCAGGCTTATGTTCGCTGGCTTGCGGGCGGCGTTTCCACCGACTTGAGCGGGCTGCGCGTGGCGGTCGATTGCGCCAATGGCGCGGCGGCGGCGGAAGCTCCGGAACTGTTCGGGGCGCTCAAGATCAAGACGACTTTTCTACACTGCGCGCCGGATGGAGAGAACATTAATGAGAATTGCGGCGCGCTGCATCCGGAAATAGTGGCCCGCTTTGTCTACGAGAACTCAGCTGCCGACGTTGTCGGGAAAAGGCAAGGACGCTTCGATGTGGGCGTTACTTTTGATGGCGATGCCGATCGCGCTCTTTTTTGCGACGCCAATGGACGAGTGGTAAACGGGGATGCGGTTCTGCTGCTAGCGGCGCGCGAAATGCAGTCGCGCGGGACGCTCGCCAATGCCACCGTGGTGGCGACCACCATGTCAAATATGGGACTGGAGTTGGCGCTTAAGCGATCTGGCATTCGGATGCTGCGGGCCAATGTCGGCGATAAGTACGTGCTCGAAGAAATGCAGCGCGTGGGCGCGACGCTGGGCGGCGAACAGTCGGGGCACATCCTGTTTCGCGATGGGGAGGCGACGACTGGCGACGGACTGCTCACCGCGCTCCGTGTGCTGGAGGTTATGGTGCGGACGGGCAAGCCGTTGGCCGATTTAGTAGCCCATCTGAAGGTGTTTCCACAGATTATTCGTAACGTTCGGGTGCGAAATAAAACGCCGTTTGCGGAGATTCCGACAGTGCGGGCGGCAATTGCGGCGGCTGAACGGGAACTCGCCGGTAATGGCCGCGTGGTCGTACGTTACTCTGGCACCGAAGAGTTGGCGCGAGTGATGATTGAAGCCGAATCCAAGGAGCAGATCGATCGGCTGGCGGAAGCGATCGTCGGCGCGATTCGGTCAGCGCTCGGCGCGTAACCCTGATATAGAGTCTCCAACGGATCAAGTGCAGAAGCAGGGCTGCGCCCCGCTTGGACGGGCGGGGCGCCCGTCCCCACACCAGCCTCACCACACGATTCCTATCTGTTTTGCAACTCCCTCTTTCAACAGCTTGAAGTACGTCCATTTGTACGGGCTGGTTATCTTGTGCGCGGGGGCGGGTCAGTCGAGAATGAGAATCGGTTCAGAGTTCATCGACTTAGAACAAACTCATGAGAATTCTTATAGTGGAAGACGATGCGGCGCTCTCGAGCTTTATCCGCAAAGGGCTGGAAGCGGAACATCATGCAGTGGATGTTGCCAACGAGGGGAACCAGGGTCGCGCGATGGCGATGGAGTTCGACTACGACCTGGTGGTGCTTGACCTGAACCTGCCGGGGGTTGACGGGTTGGTGGTTCTGAGAAGTTTGCGGCAGCGCAAGGCGAACTTGCCGGTGATGATTCTCACCGCGCGCAGCCGGATCGAGGACCGCGTGCAGTGTCTCGATTCGGGCGCGGACGATTACCTGGTAAAGCCTTTTTCCTATCTCGAACTGTCGGCGCGGGCGCGGGCGTTGTTGCGACGCAGTCATCTGCCGTCCGAATCCGTGCTCACCGTCCGCGACCTCTGTCTGGATCGCGTGGAACGCAAAGTGGAGCGCGCCGGGCGTCACATTGAATTGACGGTCAAGGAATTTGCGCTGCTCGAATACCTGATGCGCAATGCGGGGCGCCGGCTGACGCGGGCGATGATCATCGAACACGTCTGGAACCTGACCTTTGATTCCACAACGAACGTGGTGGATGTTTACATCAACTACCTGCGGCGCAAGGTGGACGACGGCTTCTCGCCATGTTTGATTCAAACGGTTCGCGGGGTGGGGTATCAGATGAGCGCCAACGGGGCATCGGCATGAGCGCGAGTTCACATTTGCTGAAGCTGCCGGGAGATCCCGACGTGCTCGGCGAATTGCTGCACTCGTTGAGCCAGCCGCTCACCAGCTTACGGTGCTCGCTCGAACTTTCTCTCGACGACGTCAGGGAACAACAGCAGGAGAGCGTCTCAGTCGCTCTGCAACAGACCGAAAGAGTCATTGGCATGATCCAGTTGATGCGGGAGTATCTGGACGCCGATCAGTCCGGGCCCGGAGGGAGTCTGGCCGCGCTGGCGTCGACCTTGCGGAGCGTGGTCGAGGAACTGTCGTCGATCGCGGCGGTGCGCGGTGTGCGGTTGTGCTTGGTGGGCACATGCGCGGCGAAGATGCCGGTGCCGGAATTGCGGTTGCGGCTGGCTTTGCAGTACTTGATTACGGCGATGATCGAAGCGCAACCGGTGAGCGGTAGAGTGATGCTTCTGCTGGGCGAGGGCCCGGCCGGAACAGTGCTGCGGGCTGAAGGCGAACGCGGCTTTCGCGAGATGGATTTTCGCGAGATGGATTTTCGCGAGCCGAATCTTCGCGAGATGGAACAGAGCGCGCCGAGCCCGACGCGCGATGCTGCCACAGCGACATCCGCAGCTGGAACAACTTTGTGCAAGGTGAGGCTTGCGATCGCCGGCCGTGTGTTCGAAAGCGCGGGAGCGTCGCTGGTATTCAACAACGGCCACGTTGGTCCTACTGGATTCGTTCTACGCATTCCGCGCCCGATTGGCGCTCCTGCCTGGTGACTTCACTCTGAAGTTTCGCCAGAGGGCGCCTGCTGCGAGGAGTACAATCCAGCCTTTCCGGAAATCATTCCAGAACGATCAGTAGAAAATTGAAGGCTTCACCGCAATCTCTGCCTTTGTTATGAAGGACGGCAAGATATTCAAGAACGATCTAGTATTGAAGGGCGAAGTCCTCAAGGATCAGGCGGGGCCAAGAAGGTGAGCGATGAACATCCTGGAAATGTGTGATTGGGAAACGGCAACAGTTCCGGTGGACGCGACCGCCGAGCAGGCAATCCGGACGATGCTGGATCGAAACGTGGGAGCGGTTGCCGTAATTGATGAAAACCATCGCGTCGCCGGCATTTTTACGGAACGAGATGTGCTGCACCGGTTGTCACTGGGTGAGCACGACCCGCGAACCACCTTGGTTCGCGAAGTCATGACGGCGCCGGTCGAGATGGCGACACGGGCTACCACTGCGGGCGAAGCCCTGGCCACGATGGTGGAGCGCCACTACCGGCACTTGCCGATCGTCGATGATGATGGTCAGTTGCTGGGGATGCTTTCCATACGCAACCTTCTACAGGTGCAGATTGACACGCTGAGGCGTCAACTGGATCAGGCGCGATCGACGGTGCTTTAAGAAGGCGCCTTTCAGGATTTGCGCGCGAGGCGGAGCGGAACAAGCCAGCCGGTATCAGTGCGCGTGCGGACTCTGGGCGGGGTTACTTCTCGGCGGTGGTGGAGCCTTTGCGATCTTCACATCAAAGCTGACCGGCAATTGCTTTGGTGGATAACAGGCTGAGTTATCGCAGGCCTGGTATTTTAAAGTTCCCCGGACAATATACTTGCCGGGCTGCACGGAGTGCAGAGGCCGCACCAGCACGTCGACTTTGAAATCTCCGGTGTAGACATTGAGCTTTTCATCGGGAGCAAAGGCAAAACTCATATCCTGGCCATCGGGGTAAGTAGTCTTGCCGATGACGATGTCGGTGGTCGCTTCCACCTTGAGCACGGTGGGAATCAGGAACTCTGACTTCGGCTGGTTGGAATTGATGTGGTATCCCCGGGCGACCCGGAATGAGAGTGGGACGGTCGCTGGTTTGCCCTGTACGGCGGTCACGAGCGGAGCGGGCGCCATCTTCACGGCGGCACCTTGCGGGCCGACATCGTCCTGCGCCGAGGCCCATGCGGAGAGAAAGACAAGAGCGATGGCGAGAAGGATTTGCATTGGACGCAGAGTACTCCAGCTCTAGAGTAACCGAGCTCTAGAGTAACCCAGTTCAGGCGCGCCTCGTAGTTACTTCTGAGCCTGTACCGCCTGGCCCTGGCTTAGCGCCCTTTTGATGTGGTCGACGAAGACACTGCGGCTCTGCAGGCCGAATTCGCGGGCGATGAGCTTGCCGTCGCGATCCAGGAAAAAGGTGGTGGGCAGCGCATTGACGCCGCCGTAGCTCTGTCCAACGGACTCTGTGCCGAGCAGGATAGGGTAGTTGACGCCCATTTCCTTGGCGAATTTGGCGATGTCTTCGTTGCTGGCGTCGTCCATGGCAACGCCGACGATCTGGAATCCCTGCGGGCCGTATTCTTTTTGCAGCTCGACAAACCATGGCATCTCGATTTTGCAGGGGCCGCAATATGTCGCCCAGAAATTGAGCAAAACGGCTTTGCCGCGCAGGTCGGAGAGTTTGAGGTTCTTGCCGTCGAGAGTTTGCAGTTCGAAGTCAGGGGCCAAATTGCCCATGAGTCCATGCGCGGGACCGCTGGCGCGGTTGTGGCGGGCGATGCGAATGCCGGCGAATAACATGGCCGCAACGATGGCGGCGACGAAGAACAGAATCAGGGGATTTCTTTTCACTGGTAACCTCTCGTTGACAACCTCGAATTTCAGCTCTTGAAGGCGCGTTGCGTAGGGGTTGCTCCCGGCAGGCCCCAAGCTGGCATCAGCCGAGCTATTTCTGCGGGCTGACCGTGAGTTCCCAAAACTTTTTCGGTGGCTGAGAACCTATCGTTAGGTCACCGAGTTCCGTCCACTCGCCCTTCTCGTTGATGCGCAATACGGAGCTGGTTTTGAATTCTCCTGAAACGAACCCCCACGCGATCCCTTTGCCGTTCTCGGCCAGCTTCAGATCGGTCTCTAGGTAGCGGCCGTTGTTGTAGGCGCGCATACGGTAGGATGCAGCTTCGTCATCGTACGAAATAATCGCGAACGCTTGCAGCGCTACCTTGCCATCGGATTTGCTCCGTCCAATCCCTTCGATCATCAGGATCAAGCCGTCCAATTTGTATTGGGCATCCTCGGTCTGGATTAACTCCAGCGGCTCACCTGGCCGGCGCAGAAGGCGAGCTTCGCCGGACCATTTTCCGACTAGGAAGCCGAGCTTCGCCATCTCTATGCGCTGCGCTTCCATATCCGGTGCTCGCGGTGGTTGAGCCATGCATGGGACCAACGATAATATGCAGACGAACAGAGACCGTAGCATACCGAAAACTATACCGCGTCAATAACCGCATCGTGCTACAACGCAAAGCGATTCAAGAACGAGAAATAGCCGGAGATGAGCGCGAAGCGGCCCATCACCAGCAGAATGCCCAGTACGATCAGCAAGCCTCCACTCGCTACCTCAACGGCGTGCATGTGGAATTTAAACCGGTTGTAGAACTTTAAAAAGCGCTCGATGCCGAGGGAAGTCAGCAGGAAAGGCACGGCCAATCCGGCCGAATAGATGGCCAGAAGGAAGATGCCTTTCCAGACAGTGTCCTGAGCGGCGGCAAAGCCGAGCACCACCGCGAGGATCGGACCAACGCACGGCGTCCAGCCAAACGCGAAAGCAAATCCAATCACAAACGCGCCCCATGCCGAAGAGCTGCCTTTGAGGCCATGCAGTCGCGTGTCGGCCAGCAGCCACTTGATCTGAAACAGGCCCGTCAAGTGGAGACCGAAAAGAATGATGACCGCTCCGGCGATGCGCGCCAGCAGCGATTTGTACTGCGCGAGGACCTGGCCGACTTCCGTCGAGATCGCGCCCAGCGTGATGAAGACGATGCTGAAGCCGACGATGAACGCGGCCGAATTAAACATCACCTTGCGGAAGAGCTCACCTTCCTTCAACTTCAACTGCTCGACGCCTACGCCGGAGATCAGGGAGACGTATCCGGGGACGAGCGGAAGCACGCAGGGCGATAGGAACGAGATCAACCCTGCGACGAAAGCGGCTAGCGGCAATGGCAAACTCGTCATATCTCTATTGTAGCGAGCCGGTCAGAAGTCGACAGCGTTCCAGCCCCTAAAAGGGGGCGTCCGATCCCGGTGAACTGCGGCATCGCTAAAGCGATGCCCTGATACGAAACCCGAGCTTCGCCGGGCTACTTACAAGATGCTACGGACGCTGGAATTGTTCCAACAATTCCGCCTCGGTACGTTGTTTCGTAACGTTGTTTCGTACTTTGGACGAGATCATTCGATGATCGTTATCGCGACACGGGTGCCTGTGCCCGCTTTGGGGCGGGCGGCTCCTTGGGCGGCGTGGCAGGCGCGGTTGGAGATGCGGTATCGGGCGGAGCTTCGCTCAACACCTTTTTGATGAAGCCCGGGGGCACGGTGGCGGTGAGAATCGCGCGATCTCCGGACTGTTCGACTTTGAGGCTGTCGAAGAACGTCTTTACGTCTGCATCGGTACCATGTGCTCCTACGCTGCCTTCGGCGGCGTGGAAGATGCTTAGAAACGCGGCAGTCTTCTCGGTGATGGCTTGCGCGTCCGCATCACTGTTGGTGAAGGCTTCGGCCCGCAAGTGGAGAGCGCGGAGATAGCGCGCGGAAATCACGGCGACCGCGGGGTGGGGAAACAAAAGGCTCCAGCTGCCCAGTCCGCCCAGGGAAGTCATTTCGGGCCGCACGCGCAGGATGGCAAAAGACAGACTTGCCAGAGGAACTTTTCCGAAGAACCTGCGAAGCAACCTGGGTCCGCCGAAGGGCGAGGCCAGTTTGCGTGAGCGGTCGAGCATGCCACGAATCACGGCGGGGTCGGGGTGGTTCGAAACCGCGACGCTGTCATACGAAAGAATCACAACACGAAGCGTGCGGCCCTCGAGGGGGATACTGTAGATGTCAAAACCGCGATAGTCGTCGATTGAAGATGAGATTTTCTTGAGGCAGGCAGTCAGCCGGCCGGCGTCGATCTTGCCGACGAAGACCTCGGAGAAACGCGGCTCCGGGGCTGATCCGGCGGTTCCGTCTCCCCAACTCTGCGGATAGTGGATGGCAAAAGCAGCCTGGTCCAGATCGCGCTCGAACTGAAAGCCGGTCTCCTCGACGAACTTCTGGTATTCGGGATCGCGGGAGACCGCCGGCAGTTGGCCGGTAGCGTTGAAGGTGCGAATCCACTTCAGATTGATGTAGAAGAATCCGTCCGCGCCCGGGAGCAGGCGAGCCGCTTAAGGC
>Ga0116218_1001582_pt1 | contig 14066 bp, 15 predicted proteins | sample Sb_taG_2_FD_88966 | JGI IMG/M metagenome (GOLD analysis project Ga0116218, IMG submission 88966) | Peat soil microbial communities from Weissenstadt, Germany - Sb_50d_5_LS metaG | ecosystem: Environmental > Terrestrial > Soil > Wetlands > Peat | place: Germany: Weissenstadt | collected 2010-09-21 | reverse complement strand
GTTGAGTTGCTGGTAGCTCCTGTATTAATAGGGGAACGCTATTTGCACAAACCTGTTTATTTTTCTGATGTCATCGTGCGCCGTGATAGCCCATATACTAGCTTTGATGATCTAGGAGGATGCGTATGGGCATATAACGAGCGTGTATCACATTCTGGATGCAATCTGGTTTGTTACAGTTTGCTTGAACGAGGTAAATCACCTGATTACTTTGGAAAAACAGTAAAGTCGGGTTCCCATCTGCGGTCACTTGAAATGGTATTGGAAGGAGAAGCAGATGCAGCAGCAATCGATTCGCATCTGTCAGATATTTTACGTTCAAGGGATGAGCTACTTACTGGAAGACTACGAGTCGTTGATGTGCTAGGACCCTCCAGTATTCCGCCTGTGGTTGTATCCAAGAGGCTTGACAACGAATTGAAATACAAGCTACGAGAGACGCTGATTACCATGCACCTCGATAGCTGTGGTGCCAGGGAGTTGCAGGAAGGCTTGATTGAGCGATTTGTAGCTGTTGCAGATGAGGATTATGAGAATATTCGAGAGATGTTAGAGAAAGTGAATGGGACGGAGTTTCCTTTCGAGTGAGATTCGTGTTGACGAAAAACAGCACAATCTTCTGTGATCATGCTGTGAGATTCAAGCGCAATTTGGTGATGCCTCAGTGATGTCAATGCGCTATTTTCGATACTAGAATGCTTTGAACAAGATGCAAAAGAATGATATGGGAGAAGATGGGAGGCAGGATGAGTAAGCAACATGATACATACCAGATAGTCCCCTATACGAAGCTCCGGCGCACACTGGCGCTCACGCTTCATTCAGCCCAATCCAGATCAATGATCCGTGGCTTGATTGAAGTCGATGTGACGAAAGCTCGCGAGTTCTTACGGGAATATCTCAGTGTGACACTGAGCTTTGATCACACCATTATTGATGGTTCTCCAGCAGCACGCTTCACCAGGTGGCTGAAAGAGTTGATCGAAAGTGGCTATGGTCTCCTCGAAGGTGAGGTTAGATATGCAACCCCTTCTCATACCTGACTCGCACCGAGGTTTGTTTGATGGGGACGCCTGCGTGGCACTGACAACTATCATGCCCGATGGGCGGCCTCAAATCACTCCCGTCTGGTGCAACCTTGATAGAGAATACGTGTTGATCAACTCAATGCGCGGATTTCGCAAAGAAAAGAACATGCGAGAGATTCCAAAGGTGACGCTCCTGGTATTCAATCCAAAACAGCCGCTTCATGCCGTCGAGATTCGTGGGATTGTTGTCGAAATGACGGAAGAGGGTGCATTAGAACATCTCGATCAACTTACCCGGTTGTACATGCACAAGTCAGATGCCAGGTTCTTCGGAGACAGCATACCAGCTGAGTTGCAAACGGCGTACATTCCGGTCAAGATCAAGATTGCTCCTATCTCTATAAGAGTGGAAGGGTAGTGTAGCATGACAGTTCCTATTCCTGATTCCCATCGTGATTTACTGACTGAGCCTATACATGGTGTCTTATCGACTATAATGCCTGATGGGCAGCCACAATCGAGTATTGTCTGGACAGACTATGATGGCACCTATGTACTCATTAATACGACACTTGAAAGGCAGAAAGGGCGAAATATGTGTTCCAATCCAAAAGTGGCGCTTCTTGTGATTGATCCCAAAGATACCAGCCGCTGGATCGAAATACGAGGCAATGTGGTGAAGATAAGCCGAGATGGTGCAGAAGTCCATGCCAACAAACTCACGCAACTCTACACTGGCAAACAACGCTTTTATGGCGACATTTACCCTGTGGAACAAAAACAAAAGGAAACTCGCGTCATCGTCAAAATTGAGCCGCTTAAAATATCGCTGGATGCGATTTTCAAATAGATTTAGCAACAACACGATGAGGAGCTTGGTTTAACCCCAGCAGGCATTCGTCGTAGGATCGAGCAGTTTTTGAACAACTAACCTATAGAAAAATTGGCACTCCGCGGAGTGCCAATTTTTCTATAGGTTAGTTGTTTATTTACCCTTGAGAATTTGCGCTATTTGATGCAGATCGTTACCCGCCTGCTTGAGGGCTGTGTGGATTGTATGTTCTGCTTTATCCAGATTACTCAAAGTAGTCTGATAGGTGGAACGGTTGTAATTGAAATTCGCAGGTGTCAAGGCAGGGAAAGCCGCCTGCGCCACGTCGAATTGGGATTCTGCTGTGGATAGTTGATTTTTATAATCGCTGAAGAGTGTGTTGAGTTGTGCTTGCTCTCCAGCAGGCGCTTTGCTGATGGCGTCCTGAACTTTAGGGCCGAGACTTCTCAATTTGATGTCAACATTGACAGCTATATCAAGGTAGAGCCGTCGATAATCTCGTGGTAGCACGACAGCAAAAATGCGGAACTGAAAGAAGATATTCACTACATCCTGGCGTGCTGCCTTTGGATCAGTCTCAGCATCGAGCTTTGACTTCAGCGCGGCAAGGCCACTCTGGTTGGTACTTATATCAGACTGTAGAACATTTGATTGGTCACTAGAAATCAAATGCTGATTCTCACGAGCTATAACCTTGCCGCTCAAAGTTGTCAGAGCAGCCTGGCGTAAAACAATCAACTGGTCACCCGCTGTGATGAAGCATTGTGTATCGGTTTGAGCGCATGTATGTGTAGAATTTGTTGCCGCGAAAGCTGTCGATGGAACAAGTATGGCAAGTGCCACAATACTTAAAATGGTGAATATGACAAAACGTTGTGGGTTATGTCCTAGACGTGTTAAAAGGCTCATTTACTATTTCCTCCATTACGAATACAAAACTACATGTTCAACCTGAAACCCGAGAAGATTGGGGTTCAAATCATTCAAGGCTGTTGCCCGTTATCCTGAGAAGAAGCTGCATTGCTACTGTTAACATCATTGCGCGCACTATCGAGTTGGCCCAGGATACTTTGCACTTGTTGATCAGTGCTCTGAAGATTGGTATTGGAATTGGTATTACTCGAGTGAGTTGGTTGATTGGGCTGGTATTGTTGTTGCTGGGAAAACGTGTTGCTATTCGAAGTGTTAGAAGTGTTAGTGTCGCTGGCGTTCACGTGTTCGCTACATGCAGCTAATGAGAGTGAAAGCACAAGCGTGATGAGTAACAGTAACCATACAGACCTTTTGCGCGATTTGGTTATCCAGGTCATTTGTTTCTCCTTATACATTTTTTGCGTAGAGTCGAATAGGGAAGTTGTTCTTTGATCTTCGATCTCTTACAAGAATGAAGTCTACAGCCCAAACTTCAAGAATACCTCAAGATGAGATAAATATTTGCTCTATATTTTGGGAGAATGATGACCAAAAACTTTGGTTCTGAAGAAAGACAACTCATGTGGGAATTATGAGATCAAGAACTGGTAGATCTATGCATCCGAGCATTTGACAAGTATTACATTGGTGTCACAATAGCGTAAAAACCTTCCCACCACTGTAGAAATTGTGCTCGCGAAAGTGATTGGCGATTCCATAGAGACGAGTCAGCAAGTTTGACAACACTGCTATTTCCGCCAGTTACAACTAGTAAATGTCCACCAGCATATCTATCAGGTGGGAAACTTACAATCACAGGTCGTCCCTGATTGGCAATATTGATAATTTGATCGAGGGAAAGATTATGCCCCCAGGTGGTTTTAAAGCCAAACTGTACGGCGGTTTGTTGGATTCCCGCTTCATTCAACAAGCCGAGTTGCGGAGTAATTTCACCTATGCTGGCTTCTACTTTCAATACATCTGTTACACGAAAATGGTGCCCATAAGCATTCAAGACCTCTGTCAAAGCAGTAGTAGAGCATGCTGAATATGCCCAGGTTGTAAATTCCTGATGCGATGCATACTGAGTTGGATCGAGCTGGCTCAGGCGTACTAGACTCTTTGATGCGTTGAATTGTGGAAGATTTTGGCCGGACTGGGCTATTGAAGGAGAACTCCCGTAAAACATTATCAAGTTCCAATTTGTATGATGAGGAAACACGAAATTTAAGGTGTAGAGACCGAAAAGGAAAATAGCGATTAAGCCAATAATTAAGCGCATCCAGGGTACAGGTTTATCTATTTGAATCTGTTCAAAACCGCTATCGATCGTAATTGGCATTGCAACCGAGGCTCTAGCATACCCCTCTATCTCTATCGGTGCACGGCGCACAATGAGCTGTTTCGATTGAACCTCAGAGCGAGTTCGAGGCGGTAAGGACTCTACTATTACAACGCTTTGGCTCATATGGGTAGTTGGCCCTAAGTGCTGGCTTCGCACACGGGGTTTGTAAGAAAGAAGTAGACCCGCTACTACAACTACCAATGAGATAGTGAGAAGTATGACCAGGAGAGATGGCACAGGCGATTGACTCCCAGCTAATTGAAATATTCCCCCAAAATCAGGGTTAAACAGTGGCAGCTAAATAAGCAAGTTATTAGAACTTTTGTTCTTTTTGATATTATAATTAGTTAGGTAGCGTCTGTCAAGGGCTTGTTTTACCGCAGTTTTCCAGGTACTGAGGCGCAGAGAAACTCTTTACAATCGCATCCATATGGCATATACTGGCAAACAGTCAGAGATCAGAGATTCCACTTGTGCCGGTATCGATTAGAGTATATTGACTGAGGTTTGAGGTTTTATTACATGAGACAATTTAAAGTGATCGTTGAGAAGCATCCTGATGGTTATGTGGCTTATCCACTTGGCCTGAAGGGAGTTGTGGTAGGAGAGGGTGCTACTTACGAAGAAGCTTTAGCTGATGTAAAATCAGCCATTCAGTTCCACATTGATACTTTTGGCCAGGAAGTTTTTGATGCAGAATCGGAGTCACCTGTTCTGGAAGCTTTTGTAGCTGAAGCTGGGGTAGCGATTTAGTGCCCAAATTTCCTATTGATGCTCCCAAGCGGAGAGTTATCCAGGCTTTTGAGATACTTGGGTTTCGTATGGTTCGAGAGCGTGAGCATATCGCAATGGAACGAGAGAACTCCGATGGAACTCGTACACCTTTGACAATGCCAAACCATGCCCGAATCAAAGGATCGACGTTGAGAACGATATGTACCCAGGCAGGAATCTCACGGGATGAATTTTTAAGGGCTTACAACGAAACGTGACAGTTCAGCTCGTCCACACACCATGTGGATCATACTCCCTGATAACCTTTAATTCTTCCTCGCTTGGGGGAATGGTTTCCCGACAATCTTGTGCCAGTCTCAACTCCCAGCCAGTTTGCTCCTGTACTTCCTCGATGGTAGTACCTGGATGAAAGGATTGAAGCATTGCTTCTCCGTTTTCAGGATCGAAAGTAAAGAATCCTAATGTTGTGATCAAGGCGGAGGGACCACCTCTTGGCAATCCAACTCGTCGACGCCACGCAATGCCAGCAGGTCCTTCTTCACTTGGATATCCATAACCAGGACTTGTTACGAAGTCTACACGTTCTCGCAACCTGCGGCGGTCATGTTGCATGATGATAGCGAGTCTCTGCGAAAATGAGGCGATATCGGCTGCACCGCCGCTACCAGGTAAACGCACGGAGGGATGTTTCCAGTCACCTATAAGGGATGTATTCAGATTGCCATAACGATCCACTTCTGCCCCGCCAATGAAGCCTAAGTGTGCCTCGCCGACTGCCAGTAGACCCATAACATTCAAAGTGCTCGTCGTCCATAACGAGCCAGCGATATTGGGGGCATCACCCATTGTATACAGCAACTCTGTAGAAGGGACATCGCGTAGAATACCACCTTCAAAAAGTCCAATGCAATTGGGAGCGTGGGTCTGTTTTGCTAATGCGAATGCAATCAAAGGGAGACGCATGCCGACAAAAACATGTTCTCCATCATGTATTTGTCGAGACGCGCATACTACCATTAATTCTCTCGGCGTATACTCCATGAAATACTTTTTCTGCTTTCTAAAATGTAGTAAAACATATTCACAACACTGTCGTACCTGCTTCGCAGCAGAAAGTTTCACTCGTCGTCCGAGCCAGAGCTTCCCACTCCACAGGCGAATTTGTGTCCCGATGAAGCCACTACCGGGACATCCGTTATCAAACGGACGGCTTCAGTTTCGACCATGATAGCGGCATTCAGATCGCGGTCATGAATAGTACCACACTGTTCGCACGTCCACGCACGGTCAGCAAGGGTTAAATCTTCCTTGACCCAGCCACAGGCATGGCAGGTCTTCGATGAGGGAAACCAACGATCTACCAGTTGCACAAAGCCGCCGTAATGTTCAGACTTGTAGAGCAGTTGCCGCTTGACCTCAAAGAAGCTGGCATCGCTCACTGCTCGCGCTAAGCAGTGATTGGCAAGCATGCCTTTCGTGTTGAGGTCCTCCAGGCCAATCAGCGCATAGGTTTGCGCCACGCGGGTGGTCATCTTGTGCAGGGTATCCTGTCGCCGACAGGCAACGCGATAGTGCGCCTTTGCCAGCTTCCTGGTATTTTTCCACCAGTTCTGACTGCCCACTACTTTGCGGGACAATCCCTTGCTCAAGCCCTGAATGCGTCCTAAGCCATGGCGAAAGTGCTTTTGGTTCTCAACCACTGTGCCGTCGCTGAACGTTGCTAAGGTCTTCAAGCCCAGGTCTATCCCAACGGTTCCTCCAGGATGAGCTGGCGTCTCATGCTCCACTTCGACCGCAATGGAGACGAACCACCAGCCTGCGCGATAGGAAATAGTTGCGCTCATGATCTTGCCCTGGAAACGGACTTCCTCGGTCATGTTGACATCGCCCAGCCTGGGCACATGCAGGGTATGCCCGTCAGCCGAAAATTTATCGTTGGCCAGGTAGAAGCTCAATGTGTCTCGTTTCTTACTCTTGAAGCGCGGAAAGCCCGCTTCCTCTCCATCCTTGCGTGGGTGTTTGAGCTTGGGCTGGGTTCCTTCCTTTTTCATGCGCCAGTAGTTGGCAAAGGCTTGCCCAAGATCGGCAAATGCCTGTTCCGGAGCGCATTTGCTTTTCATTTCAACCTTGTTCATGATGCACATAGTTCCTGATAGAGTTGGTATTTTCTGTCCAAGTAGACTGTACTGTCTTGATAGAGATACTGAAGCACTCTACGAGAAAGAGGCGCACCAGAAAAGCGTATAGTAAAGATGTTGTGGTGAGGGAGAACTTGAGCATGAGAATGGATACACGTGGAGAGGAAAACCCGAAATCCTTCTGCGATGTCATAGGTTCCCACCATACCTACAATCCATTTCTTGCCTTGATTGGGACAAATGAATCCGTCCCCATCAAACACCCCTCGCCAATAGTGAACAACTAAGTATTCAGGTACAGAATGACAAGGTTTGCATATGGCTGACTTGCGTGATGTCACCCCAAGATCAGATAAAGATGCCGCAAGTCGATGAGACCCAATAAAGATTCTGCACGTTTGGTGCATTTTCCCTTTCACTGATACTACTTCATTCTTGATAGGATGTGCCGAGCCTAGTGCTGTTCTCAACTTCCCTAGATGGTTGATATCACTCAGTTTGAGCGCAACTATCAAGCCCTTTTCAAGGATGGTGGCATCAGCCGTAAGAAAACCGAGCCAATATGCCTTCTCCTCTGTATCAACGACATCGAAGAAGGACTCATCTACCTGGTGCTTTCGGTGTGTTTCTCCGTTTGAACGTGTAGTGATCCCAGCTACCCTAAGAATTTTGCTACAGGCAGTCTGAGCACATTCAAATTTAGTAGCAATTTGAGCCTGAGTCATACCTTGTAGGTAATCCTGAACCATCTGTGCTTTGTCCTCTGGTGAAATTACTCTACTAGGCATAACTGACTCCTTTCAATTTGGTCACTTCGTAGCACCAGGGAAATTGGTCACCCTTGATCTGGTTGTATTCCGCCTTGAGATCGTTCATCTTGACCCGTTTGCCCTCTGCACGTGCTTCTTTCCAGCGTGCAAGTGCCCAGTTAAAGGCGTGTCGTTTCACGCCGCAGGCTTTGCGGAAGTACTCCTCCTGTTCTGGCGTAGCATGTAATCTGATCACGTGCGCACGATGCATGTTAGCCCTCCGGCTTTCCCTGTCTTTTCTCAAGACGAGCCAGCTCTTGCCGTGCCTCGTCTTGTCTCCATTGTTCAACAGTTCTGCCCCTTTTGTCAGCGTTACACTGCTTACAAGTTGGAACAACATTGCTCAGAGTTGTTCGACCGCCTAGAGCGAGAGGCACAAGATGGTCAAGAACAAGGACTTCTTCTCCGATGAAGAAGTGACGATGGAAGCAGTAACCATTTGATTGCTCTAGCACGTCTATCCACTGTTCTACAGTAAGATCAGCAAGTGACACAAACCTTTTCTTCGAGGAGAAGGTTCAGAGTTGCTCCTTTCTGATCTGTAATCGCTCGATCTCGGCCTGTGCCAATCGCTCTACGGTGTCTTGCATCGTTTCGCCCTGATGGGCGGCAATGATCTTTAAATTCTTACGTGTCTGTGGATAGACCCTGATAACAGGGTTTCCCTTGTGTTCTTTCATAGTATGCATTATATGCCTTTGCATACTAGATGTCAAGTCCTTGTATGCACCCTGTCAAATGGGTGAAACGGGGTCTCAACAAACACGTGTGAGGATGTTTCACCACATTTTAACAACTGTCGTTTTCTCCTCAATATCCATAGTCGACGGGGGCAGCATAGAGATGCTTCTTCACACCCAGATTTAACAGACGTTCTTCACCTAGTTTCTGCACATACGCAATCCGATTCGGCACGTTTATCACCCATTCATCAAGCCATTGCCGAAAGCCCTCGGTTGTTCGTGTTCCTGTATGATATTCATGGTAAAACTCGTGATCGCGGTTATAGTAACCCGATACTGCGGAGGGATGTGCGCCCCATGGTTCATACACAACAGCGCGCACTTTGAAGGACGGACCCACAACGCGATTTGGATCGCTCAAAATAACCTCACGAGAAACGATCTCTTCAGCAACCAGGATGACGTTACGGGCTGCAAGCATGGCTTCTTCACATACTCCCAGGCTACCCCAAAGATGAGCATTGCCATCAATGTCGCTGCGTTGTACTTGGATAATTGTCACATCAGGCTGCAAAGCAGGCACGAGCAGCACAGGTGAGGAATCCTGAGGTGCTTGTTGTTGGTAAAATACCGGGTTCTGTCGCGGAAGATCGCTACCCAACAATGAGCGTGTTGGAATATAAGGTACTCCCAGGCTCCCAGCCAGTAAAGCAAGGCCAATGGTGAAATTGCTGTATTCCTCGGTCACCAGTGAATGAGGTATTGACTGCTCGATGGCGCGTCGATAGCAATGGGCTAACCCTTCACTAACGTTGCCTACCCAGGCAGCTTTGACTGTATCGACACAGCCTGCTCCAATCAACTGATCGAAGAGAATATCCGAGATTGGTCCTATCAACGTGAGATTGCGCCTCTGCTGGCGAATAATTTCGTGGCTTGCTGCAAAGGGGATAAACGGTTCAAGCGCTAACCCAATAGCAACCGATGAACCATCGCGAACATACTGCGCAATTGCGTCAGCCATAGATGTAAGCTTACTCATAGAGGTTTGAACTCCACAATTTTATTTGCGTAATCATCTGATACATAGATATTATCATTTCCATCTACTACAAGGCCTTGAGGCTCTATAAAGCCATTGCTAGCCAGTATTTCGTGTTTGCCCGTTGATTGGCGAATTCGAATAAGGGCATGAATCGAAGGAAGCAGATCGATAAGGAGCAAGTTGCCGTGGTGATCGAAAGCAACATCATCAGGTTGTCCAAATCCTGTGATACGAGTACTTCTTCCATCAGGTGTAATACGCACGATAGCTCCCCCACATTCATCGGCAACATAAATCGTTCCTTGCGCATCAACTGCTGCGCCAACAGGACGCACGATGCCAGAAGTGATTAAGGTTAATTTTTTGCCATCCAGGCTTAAGCGATACACATTGCCTGTTGGACTATCAGGGACAATCAGCGTATTTGTTGTTGTATCCAGTGCTATTCCATCTATGCCATCTTTACAGGGCGCTGAACTTGGAGTACCAGGAATAGCTCGCAAAACTGTGAGTGATTTCGCTCCCGGTGCAAGGGCCAGGATACGATTGGTACGCTGTTCTGCGATAATCAATGCACCATTAGAGAGTACAACCAGGCCCTCTGGCCCGGCCAGGCCAGTGACTATCCTTGTCACTGATCCGTCCGTGTTCAGTCGACTGACTGTACCATTATAGAAATCGCTGAAGAGCAAGTGACCCTGTAGATCGAATGCCAGATCATCCGGGCGTCCAATACCGGACAGTAAAACTTGAGAGGTATAGTGAGTTGGGGTTGTATCTGGCGTATTGGTGAATGTGGGGGTCAAAGTCGGTGATGTATTTGTGACAGTTGAGGTTGACCTGGTTGAAACTGGAGATGGAGTTGGGGTTGAAGTTGTTGAGTTAGCACAGGATGTAAACATTACAAAACAAAAAAGAGTAGCGGTGAAGATAGCACTAACGCGTTTGGCAGACATCGAGTATCCTTCCTAAGAAACCAATCATGGGATTTCGCGGATTTATGACATTCAGCGGCAAAGCAGGCATGCTTTGATATGTACAATAATCCTTCGAACTAATGTTATAAACGTTTTTGGGGGTCAAAGGTTACGGGGCGATTAATTGATTGTAAGTGTCACATTCACTGTTACTGGGACGCCGACCGATGGGGTAATGATTACAGTTGCAGTATGTGTGCCTGCCGTCAAACCTGTAACATTCACATTAAAAGTGATCGGAGTGACTTGCCCAGGGGCGTCACTGCCTGTTGTTGGAGAGACAACTAACCAGGATTGCGAGGGAGTGCCTACTGACCATGTTAATGTATTTCCACCTGTATTCTGAACATTGATTGACTGTGCAGAAGGATTAGTGCCTGCCGTCGTTGTAAATGCCAGAGAGGTTGTGCTTACGATCGGTTGGGGCGTCGATGTCGGTTGAGGAGAAGGTGTTGGTTGAGGAGAAGGCGTCGGTGTCGGTTGATGAGAGGGTGGTATGGTGATAGTTATGGGTATAGTGACAGGACTTCCTGCCACAGGTTGCCCACTAAGGGGATCAATTGCGCTGATAACTACGTTCGTTGTAACCGTTGTGCCTCCCGCCAACCCGGTTGTATTGACAATCACGCCTATGGAAGTCGTTGTGCCTCCCACCAAATTCGTACCCGAAGTTGTCGGGAGTGAGAAATAACTCGGAGCGCCTGTGGCAAGCGCAGCAGTCCAGCTTAATGCGGATCCACCATTATTTGTGATTATAATCGGTTGGGAAATCGTTCCGGCTGAAACATTGGTCACTGCCGAACCTGTCCCAGCTTTCAGCGCAGGTTGAGCCAGGACATTTAACGTAATTCCGATAGTCTGCGGATTACCACTTACTGCACCAACACTATTTACCGCAGCAATTGAGGCAGTGAGTGAGATTGAGCCAGTATATTTTCCAATAGCAAGACCAGCCGATTTAACAGACACGATAAATTGTGTGCTAGCTCCACTGAGAATTGTCGCTGAAGCAGGTGACACAGCTAGCCAGCCGGTCCCGCTCACCATAGTTCCGGTTGGAGTCACGGTTACTTTGCCTGTGCAATTGCCGGTGACACCAACGGTAAAGGCCTGCGTCTTGGGATTTGAGCCAGCCTCAGCGGAGAAGGTTTCTGCCGCGACCGATGGAGCCTGTAGTACACATAAAGGTGCCTGCACGACGAAGTTCACTGGAATCGAAATCGGACTTCCGTATACTGGATTACCTACACTATCAGTACCAGCTATGTTTATTGCACCTGTATAGGTACCAGCCGTAAGAGTTCCCAACATAGTCCTTGTAACTGTAATAAAACTCGATAGGTGCGGAGGGATAGTTCCCGACACAGGCGAAACCGCAAGCCAGGCACCACCTCTTGTCGTCACAGCCGACGCATGCCATACCAGGGTTCCTCCTCCGGGATTTGTGATTGTAACTGTTTGAGCGAGCGGAGCAGTTTGGCCAATAACGGCTCTCAATGCTATTGTGGCAGGTGCAGCAGCAACAATCGGTGTTGTCGCCTGCCCCACAGTGAATGTAATTGGTAAGCTCTGCGTACCAGCAGGCCAGTTAAAGAGTATTGAACCATTATATACACCCGGTTTTAAACCTGTAGAGTTAACATTTACCACGGGATTGGCAGGTGTCACACCTCCTGTTGGACTGATGCTGAGCCATCTGCCACCACTACTGGTTGTTACCGTTGTGCTCCAGGGTAATGAGGCAGAACAACCTTGTGAAACACCTAAGCTAATCACTTTTCCTGTGGGTGATGGCTGCAAATATGCGCTGGCGAAGGTCAACCCCCCGGGTGAAATCTGGATTGAGCACTGAGGCATGACAATCAGGCTGACAAAAATCGTTTGAGGACTGTCCTTGGCAGCTACTACGCCCTGGCTGGTAAAAGTTAAGGATCCACTATAAACTCCAGGTAGCATTGTACTCGTATCTACACTGATTGTTACTGTTTGGCTGCTACCTTTAGTTACCGTGCCAAATAGTGGATAGATGGATAGCCAGTTAGAACCATCATTGGTTATACTTGTGGCGGACCACTGCAAAGGTAGTACACCCGGATTGCTGACAGCGACTTCTTGAGATAGAGGATTTGCAGCTCCATCTGTTCCCGTGAATGAAAGTAACGCAGGTGATAGTTGTAGTACAGCCTCGTGTCCAGGTTGAAGTTGAGTAACAATCATCTTCACTGGAAGTGTCACCTGTCCCGTATTTGAAGTGAATACTAAACCGGCAGCATAAGCTCCAACTTTCAGATTTGTACGATCAACTGCAACCTCTATATTCATCTCCTGGTTATAGGATAGAGTTCCGCTTTTAGGGCTTACCAACAGCCATGGCTGCGATGGCATTGCTTGCCAGCTAATTTGTCCACTGCCAGTATTAGAAAGTGTAACAGTCTGCGAGGTATTCGTGGCTTGATCTCCTGAACTGAGATTTATGGCATTCGGTGAAAAAAGCAGGTGTGATGGACGAAGTGAGATGCCTTGCCCTGTAACAAATATAGTGAAACTGGCTGACTTATGCAATTTTGCATCTTCAGCGTGTATGATATGTGCACCTGCTCCCCACGATGGAGCGACGATGACTGTATCGCTAAAGGAGCCCTGTGAGTCTGCATGAATGATATTCATACCGCCTGTATCAATGAGTGTAATATTCGCGTCACGAGTCAGGCCGACTCTTCCATTTGGACTAAATGCAGTGCCCTGCAGTGTAACAATTCCACCTATAGCAGCATTGGATGGAGTGGCTTTCAAAGCGAAGATGTGATTTGCATGAGAAGCCTGGGTTAGGATCCCACGACCGTAAGAGACTGCAAGACCAAAAACGCCTCCCAATAATAAGCCTAATAAAACTAAAATACTCATCCATGAAACAAAGCGCGTTGATAGGCGAGGCGGCTTTTTGGGTGGAGATTTTCGAATGCTGATTAGAGACGGGGGTGTTGCCCCTGCCAGAGGTTTGTAAACGACTGGCACAGCAGGAGGAGTCATTAACACGGGGGTGACGCGAGGAGTCTTATGGGTAACAACTTTCTCCCAGTTTGCGCGATGTTGCAACTCATCATCGATCACTTCTTGTTCGCTCAATCGCAGTTGCGTCGCTGGAAGTGTTTGACTTGATGAAACTAGATCATGACTTCGAGGTCGCTGTACCGTTGCGGTGACGCTTGAACTGGCATGTTGAGCACTTGCACTGTTATCAGTATTCATAGCATAAATACGAGTTACTTTCAAAGCCCCGGACCTGTCAGCTATCTTAATGGTCGGATCAACGAGATCTTCATCGACCATATTCAGGGAATATGCAGGTGTTGACAAATGCTCACCACATTTGGCACAAAATTTTGCAGCCCCTGGAAGCGGCTCTTGACAGTTTGGGCAACGTATAACTCTCACAGTACATCACCTTACTGAGTATAAACTTTTCCCCCGATAAAGTGTACGTGAAAGATCGGTCGTTTGTCAATCAAACAACAAATCAATATTCCTTATCATCTGATTCTAATCTCTAAACTGTGACACT
>Ga0116218_1001580_pt1 | contig 14072 bp, 14 predicted proteins | sample Sb_taG_2_FD_88966 | JGI IMG/M metagenome (GOLD analysis project Ga0116218, IMG submission 88966) | Peat soil microbial communities from Weissenstadt, Germany - Sb_50d_5_LS metaG | ecosystem: Environmental > Terrestrial > Soil > Wetlands > Peat | place: Germany: Weissenstadt | collected 2010-09-21 | reverse complement strand
CAGATTCTTGCTCGCACGCTCTCTCCAGAGCGCACAAGCCTCATTCTTGACAGGAACTGTTGTGGACGCCTGCGCGTCTCTCCAGTTGCTGTTCTGCTTTCCACTCTTCAATTGTCAAAGTACATGATTGAGCAGTTATTTCGCTCACTTCAGTCAACACAGGCATTATTACATATCTCAGGCATTGTGTCAAGCCTTTATCTCTCAATCATAACTCTTTTCACAAAAACACTGGTCGCTTGTTACTTTAGACAAAGCAACTTAGCCTGGCTCATTGAGTTTTTGAACACAAATGATCCATTTGTGAAGTTTCATGCTCTTGGAAAAACAATCCTTGAGGATGCCACGTTAACGTGGCCTAAGATGCCAATAACCCTATAGACAGGAGCACCTAGCCATAGTTGACCAGGTGATTGTCTTGTGGTGACCAAGGAAGTATGGCATAGGCACTTTAAAATGTCAAGTGATTTTTCGCGAATACAGGACTTTTATGTATTACTGATGAGATCGCATTTCTCAGCAGTTTGATATATACAAGTCAAAACGCCTTTTACATCTCGCCTTGCCATCAGGAGTAAACAATGTAAAAACAACAATTTATTCCGATCCATTGCTTCCTAAAGGTTACTGGTTAGCAACCTGGGTTGCTTGCCACTGCTCGCGTAACTCCTTAGACCTATTAAATGTCTGGATCAGATTACTGTCATGTAGCATAAGTTGATCGCGAAAGGTACTCAATTCAATAATATATTCACCAAGCCAGCGAGATAGGGCCTCACTATTTGTCAGGCAAATATCTCGATAGACTTCAGGGTGGTTGTTGGACAATTGGGACATCTCGTACATACTTTTTTCTGCTACGAAAGCAGCATCTATCCAGGACGGACTTCCAACAACCGTATTCAGAAGGATTGTGGATATCACAAACGGCATGTGATTCACGCCAGCAACCAGGCCATCATGTTCAGCAGGCTCCAAAAAACGTACTTGGGCATCAAGTATTTCAATAAGTTTCATTACTGTATCAAGCGCTGCTGAAGAAGTTCGTTTTGTTGGAGTAAGGCAATAGACACGATTCTTGAAGAGGGCAGCTGATGCTAACCTATCTTCGTTAATATCTTTGTTGATGATGGGATGTCCTCCAACAAAAAACACTGAAGTAGGTAAATACTCTTCTGCCCAACTAATTACCTGCGCTTTTGTACTGGCTACATCTGTAATAACAGTCCCAGACGAGGCAATAGTAGCAATATCTTGAAAACAAGAACGCATTGAGTTAATAGGGATGGTTAGAATAATGAATTCAGAACCACGAATTGCATCAGCCAGTAAAGAATAGGATTGATCGATTGCTCCGCTCTTTCGAGCATCATGAGCCAGGTGCTTATTAGAATCGTATCCCACAATCTGTTGTGCAGCATTGGCAGTATGAAGAGCCAGACCAATTGAATTACCAATAAGTCCAAGGCCAATTATTGCTACTCGTTGAAACATAAAGACTCCTTTCAGATCACCAATAGCCAGATTCCCAAACCGATCAACAGAAACGCGCTCTTAGCATTCTGCCAAGAGTGATACCGATTAATGTCATCAAAAATCCCTGAATGCCAATCAAAATACACATCATAATGGGATGAATAGTTACCACACTTTCATGGAGAACAGCAACCGTTCCCAAAGAAAAACCGATTGCCAGTTCGTCAAGACTGAGACTCAATGCAAGCAGTAATTGGCGCCTCCACTGAAACTGTTCTTCAGCACCCTAATGGTAAGATAAAAAGGAGCTGGGATAAAAGAGGCATAGTTCATCCAATAAGATGAAACTAGATCATCTCGACCTTAGAAATAGACGAGGTTTTCGAGCCACTCGGCTCCACCAGGTCCTAGTATACTTGCAAGCATATCTGTTATATCATCGCTTAGTAACACACTACAATCGGTGCGATAAAGATCAAGGAAACGGGGCAATATTTCAGAACTATACTTTTTCTGTAAATCAGCAGCAAATTGCTCGAGTAAAAGATTGAAGATTAGATAGTCTTCATCTGAGGTATCCTCATACCAGTCAAAACCTCGTATAGTGACAGGTGTTTTGCCATCCAATTCTGGTTCGAAAATTTCGGCATATTGCTCGTGAAGATCTTTCATAACAATCCCTGATTGCTCGTTTATCTGTTGCATAAGCAAGAGTGCCGCGAATTGGATTTGCCACTCGTCAGCCCAAAGAGGGCTTTCCTCAGGCCAGGGTCGCGGATCATGCTCAAGAAAGGCTAGTGTTAGAACAGTATAGATGAGATAAATCAGCTTTTCCTGAGTTGGTAGACCTATGACTGTATCAAGTTGGGAGGGGATGACAAGAGAAGGAGGGTGTGTAACATTGGTCCAATATGGTAATGCATTCCCTGGTTCATCTGGATCATCACGAGGTGTAGCATGCCATTCATCCGGTGCAACAAGAATAACTTGCAAATTTGGTCCCGGCTGGTCCAGTAGTTGCATCAGCCTTTGGCTTGCCTGTTCGACAGATTGAATTATCAAATGAACCAGAGAGTCTTGACCCTCCGAATAATAGACAGAGAATGGCTCTGCTAGTCGCTGATATTTTTCATATGGGAACAACAAAATTAACCTCAAGCAATCGTTATGGAAGTTACTTTACCCGGGTGCCTCAAGTTGCAAGGGAGGTTCCTGGCCTTCGTAGACATATTGACTCGTCTCTTGTGAAACTTGTTGTCTGCGATAACGAGAATAAAAATCATGATATAACATCCGCAAACGCTGAGGGCTGATATTTTTCCCACTTTCATAATATTCCAGTATGACCTGACCCATTGCCCAGGTGCCAGCGCCCGCAATAGCTCCAGAAATGAAATCACCACCAAATGGGATAGCCTTTGCTGCTTGTTCCGCAAGATAACGAAGACCTAACCCCCCAGCCATTACCGCAATGAGTTCTCGAAGATGCCGAGTTGTATTTGCTGAGTCAACGGGTTCACCATACAATGCGGCCAAACGTAATACGAGTCGTATCTGGTTTCCAAGCAAAATTGGTATATCTACTAAAGGCAATGGCTCTAATCCTGCTGCCAGACTAATCAATGTCGCGTTACGGATAATGCGTTGAGCAGCGTTACGCCTATATGCCGGCAACTCACGCCCAATCACTAATGCAGCTTCCGGACTTGCATCGATCATAGCAGGTATAAGTTCTTCCGCAATATTCACACCTGTACGACCAGAAACAGGAATAACACCCGCTACACCAAGAGAGACTGCTACTTCATTTGCTACCTTATCACCCGATTCCTCTCCAGATAGAGCATCGATTTTGTTTACTCCAATGATCGTAGGTTTGTTCAATTTTTTGATAGTTTCGTACAATTCGCGGTCTTTAGCTTGCAAACCCTTTGTGCCATCAATGAGAAACACAATTACACTCGCCAGGTCCATGCCACTTTCCATAAGTTCTGGCAAATGTCCAGGAGTATCAATTAAGGTAAAAGGTCCAAAATCGGTTCGCACTAAAGTACGAGTTGTACCAGCATCAGGTGAAACAGGAGAGAGCTGCTGACCTTTCAAGTAATTAAACAGAGTACTCTTCCCGGTATTTGGCAGACCAACAATTACTACTGTGCTCTTAAGCCCCTCCAGAACCTCGCCCTGTGCCTCATTCCAGTTAAGAGCTTTCATGAAACTGCGTATTATCCCAATATTGGTAGGTAAACTTAAAAGTGCATTGATACCGAGTTCTCGCAAATTTTGTGTACTATTCGTCTTACGCATGATACTCTCAAGCATTCGCTGAACCAAATTCTCTTTTGTTGTCTCGTTTAGTGGTTTATCCTGATTATTAGTAGCCACATTCGTATTCCTCCCAGATCTAAATGTTAAATGTTGGGACCAATGATATGTATTACGTCCATTATAGCTGCCTCATGTACTCAAGAGCAACACGTATTATATCAAGTATTCGATTACAAAGATTTATTACGGTTGCTGCTTTAATTTTTGCCTCTACATGAGATTACTTATTTTTGTTACAATACCTAATATAACACTAGAGAACAGGGATGGAGAACACTATGGATAAGACACAAACCAATAGCACGGCAAAAAAATTGCAGGAAGAAACTATTACATACTCAGGATACCACAGCATCATTACAGGCGTTAACCGTTCCTGGGAATATGGAGGTTTTCCATTGCCCGATGGCTCGTTCTGGCGATATAGAGAACCCAATGCAGTCATCGTAGTAGAAGGGGAGCGCATGCGCGCGACTGCAAAGCTGAGCCGCGCCAACGATCAGGTACAAATACTGGACAATGCGAAGAATATGTTCTTCTCTACCAGGAGATTTGAGATACCAGAAAAAGGGCACATCTCTTTTGAATGGGATATGAAGGCACTTTGCTCAGGTACAAAGCCTCACGATTTGTACGATGGGTTTGTCTCTGTCAACCTACTCGATTTCACTACTGGCGTCGCACTCGACTTTTTTGCTTGTAATGATGTAATCGCAAGTGTTTACGCTCTACTGCCTTTTCCAGGTGTACCAGAGCCAGCAGATATTGAAAATGTAGTGAAGCCAAAATACTTCTGCGACTTTAATGAACTATCTTTATCAACTTCACCTGGACAACAACATCGATATCGTATTAGTTATCACCGAGGTAAAGATGAAGTGTACTTTTTTGTTGATGGACAAGAAGTTGGAATGTATGCAGAAGTACCTGTTAAAATCAATGGTTTCATAATAGCGTTGGGCTTGATGACTGAGAAACTAATTGAGCAAGGCAAAAGTGTCTCTGTTCATGGCCAGATATTAAGCGGTATTTGGGGTACATTTACGATAACTATCGGGGCTGAGTAAGACACAATTAAGTACAGCTCTTTGTTAACCTATGGGTACATAGTTCTGGACACTTTTTTCATTTAAACACTAGTTATTGAGAATCTTCGTTTCCTGATAATCACAAAGTTATGACTTCTATTCTAATTCCTCTAAACATTCCAGGAGACGATCGATCTCGTCGATCGTGTTATAGTGTGCCATCCCAAGTCGAAGTGCCCCTCCTTTTGATTCGAGTTCCAAACGTTCCATAATACCAAGGGCATAATAGTTACCATCCCATGCAAAAATACCTTGAGAAGCCAGGTATCGAGCAAGTTCACGAGGCGAGTATCCCTCAATAATACAAGCAAAAGTAGGTACTCTTAACGCCAGTTGTTGTGCATCAGTAACTCCAAATACCTTGAGACCTTTTATCTCACGTAAACCTTTCAACAATTGTGCTGATAGTCCTCGTTCGTAATCCATCAGAGCGTGCATGGCAACTTTCAGTTCGAGTTGTCTACCATGATATGAACTTGCTTCGTTTGTACTGAACAATTCGTGATATCGGCTACTGTTTTCTCGACCAATCATCGCCAGGTAATCAATCACTCCTACCAATCCGGCTAAACCTTCATGATTCTGCGTTCCCGTTTCCCATCGATCAGGAATATTATTACCAGCAGGGCGCACTTTGTAAGCCGGAAATTTTTCTAGAAGTTCAGCTTTTCCATAAAGAATGCCTAGATGTGGTCCAAAAAACTTATAAGAAGAACAGACTAAAAAATCTGCATCAAGTTCTTGCACATCGATCGGGCCGTGAGGAGCAAATTGGACGCCATCAATCCACGCTAATGCACCTACGTCATGAGCCCAACGAATGATTGTGGAAATATCATTAATTGTACCCACAGCATTGGATGCATATCCCACCGCTACAACCCTGGTACGATTAGTAATCTTTGCGCGCATATCTTCCATATCAAGTGTCACGTTTTCAGGATGTACATCGACTGTGCGTATGATCACTCCGCGCTCTTGCAAAGCCATCCAGGGCGCAACATTCGCATCATGATCAAGAATTGTTACAACGATCTCGTCACCAGGCTGAAGCGTTTTACCTATTGCTCGACTAAAAGAGAAAGTCAAAGTGGTCATATTTGGGCCGAACACGATCTCATTGGGACTCGCAGCATGTAAAAAGTCGGCCATAGAACTGCGTGCCTCTGCAATAACTTGATCTGTCCGATTACTAGTTAAAAAAGCCCCATGTGTATTGGCATTAGCCTCACGGAAATACGTTACCATCGCATCTATCACATGTTGTGCTACCTGAGTTCCGCCAGGATTGTCGAAATAGATAGCTTTCCTACCTTCAAATTCAAGATTGAGAGAAGGGAAGAAACGACGATAGTAGCTTAAATCGGGGATTTGAGGCATGGAATGGGTCTCCTTTGAATAATTTTCTGCACGAGAAGAAACGATCGGTATGTCAAATATGAACCCAAAAACACATCACCACACTACCTTGCAAGCAGATTATATCATTACAGTATCGGAAACTCATGGCCACTGCTAACATGAGCCTCGTTTAGACGGCAAGCCGTCTGGGCCGAACTGCGGTGGCCTCTATCCCTCGACCATTGAAGGCTGTCGGGAATACTTTTCTGCCAATGTTGTAACAGCCGTTGATATCGGAGTGGATGGGAGCACGTCCTTTGACGCGGTACCAGCGTCCTTCTCTACGGCCTGAGAAACGCGGCTTGTCCTCTTGTTCCGATCCTTGGCTAGGGTCGTATCTCGGGAGTTCATCGCGATCCAAGAAGCTGGCACAGCTAGTGTAGGACTCTTCCGTGAGAAGCACCGTTACGCCGACGAGTTCCGCTTTGTAGGTGAGCATCTCGATGAACTTCGCGTGGGGAATGTGCACAAATTCCTGATTGTGCTTGCGGCCTAACTCGACCTCCTGTTTCCAGAAAGGATTCTTGCCAATGATGAGCATGCCTATGCCTTCCTCCACTAACAGATCTATGATGCGACGGCTGGCCGTATGCAGATAGTGCATGACTCGGCGATTGCGCTTCGTCGTGATTTGATCTAAGCGGCGCGATGTGAAACGCTGCTCTTTTCCTTTCGCAAGGTGCTTCTGCTCATGTTCCCGCTGCTTGTTATACAGTTGATTGGTGGCTTTGAGCGGACCACCTGGAACCAGGCGAGGGGAAAAGCCCGGTTTGTTGGAAGTGAGGGCGGCAAGCACGCTCACGCCAGGATCAAGCGCGACAAAGAGGTCCTTGTCGACGTGTGCTGGTTTCGCTTCGACCTGATAGACCACCTCGACAGCATAGTGATCCGCCTTCGGTACAATTCTGACCTGCTTGATGTGCTTGGGGTTCTGCTTGGTTTCGACCAGCCACCCAAGCTGTGAGACGGCTATTTCTCGATGAGCTAAATGGGTCTTCCAGATCGCTCCCAGTTCAAAAACGAGCAGATTACGCCCCTCAGTTTTGTGTTTGTACTTGGGGAGCCTTGGCTGGCCGGTGAACTGCTCTGGATGCTTCCGAAACGCTTCCGCCGCTTCAAAGAAGGCGTTCCAAGACATATCGAGTTGGATCAAGACTTGATTGCCGACTTTTCTAGGCAGAGCTTTGTAAGCATCAGAGGTCTTCACCAGATGATAGACGGCTTTGTTGTTGAGGTAAATGCGCCCGAAGATGAAGGACTGGCGCACATAGTAGTTGGCCAGGTTCCAAAGGTTTTTGGAGGCTAAAGCCATCTCATCAATACTCTGGAAGCGTGGGTCACTCTTTGTGATAATATGCTGCTCGACCAGTTGCATTCTGTGCCTTCCCATGATTGGTCCACATCTGTCACGTGTACTCACAGGTATCTTCGGGATAGATGCATACTCTTGCAGAACAGACCCCACTTTAGAATCAGAGCTATTGTCCCATCCGGTCCAATCTATCCTGCTACTGCTCAACCCTTATACAGGTGATGCTCGTTTCTTTCAGCTCATCCTGAAGTTTCGGAAAGCTATCGTTCACGCCACATGCAATCTCGTTGAGCACCTGCAAGAACAGTTAACCCTGCGCTTAGCACTTTGGCATGAGCCATTCTGCTTAACATTCTAAGTTTGTCTGATGAACAGTAGGTGAGACACGAGCACAAATGGCAATCTTCTGAATGATTTGTTGTGGCTTCTCGACTGTCGCAATGATGGTGCCTGATGACCATCAATAATTCCAGTACAGAACCAACGAAAGGCAGTACGATAACTAATGCCAAGCAGTTTGGCATACCAACTTAACTTCATAGAGGTAGTATAGAACGGATGTTCGTGTTTGTCAACGCTTGAGATCATTTCTTTGGAACGTTCCACGCACTCCGAAAGCTGATCTATAACAATGTAGCCCTTGACTTTTGCCTGGCCCACATGTAACCTATATACAACAACCTACAGGAGAGACCAGTGAAAACCTTCATATAACCAGATATCTCGATTGCGGATCATGTCAAACTACGTTTGATACTGCTTGAAACAGTATGAGAATGCTGTTTTGCATTTGATATATGGCGAAGAAGGTTTTTGTTGTTGAGCAACATAGATTTAAAAATCTGCATTTACAATTGCTACCATAGCATCTTTCAATCACATCACCTTTTTCTCCTTGTTAATACGTGAAAGCAGCTCGATCTAAAGCCATATGCTGGCATAGATGTTTTCCAAAACTAACAACCTGATTTGTAATGCTATCTGATTCTTGGAGTCTAACCTGATATGACTGAACACCCTATCCATTCCGAAAGCTCAGAAAATTTGTCTAGAACTTTGCTTTCTAACGCACCCGGGCGTGCTATCCTTGTGGGTATTGATCTACCAAACAACGATTGGCCTGTAGAAGAAGCGCTAGATGAACTTGAACGTCTAGCATTTACCGCTGGTGTCGCCTGTAATGACCGTGTCATTCAACGCCTTGCTCGTCCTCACCCTGGCACTTTACTCGGATCCGGAAAACTACAAGAAATTGCAGAGTTGGTGAAGTTTTATGTTTGTGATGCAGTCATTTTTGACCTCGAATTGACTCCCAGGCAACATCGTAATCTCGAAAATGTACTTGAAGTACAGGTACTCGATCGAACAGCATTGATCCTCATCATTTTTGGTCAACGTGCCCTTACAAGAGAAGGACGTCTACAAGTTGAACTGGCACAAATCGAATATGACTTGCCGCGTCTTGCGAGACAATGGTCACATCTTTCCCGTCAAAAGGGCAGCGTGCAGCAGCGTGGCGAGGGCGAGAAGCAGATCGAGGTTGACCGCCGCTTGCTTCGTCGCCAGAAGGATGCACTCGAAGAAGAGTTGGAAAAGGTGAGGACACACCGCCACCTACACCGCGAGCGCCGCAAGAGTGTGGGTGCGCCGGTAATCGCCCTGGTTGGCTATACGAACGCCGGTAAGTCAACGCTGCTGAACGCGCTCTCCGGAGCGGGAGTGCTAGCCGAAGACAAGCTCTTCGCCACGCTCGATCCAACCACGCGGCGTATCCGGCTCACAGGCGGTCAGGAGTTCTTGCTGACGGATACGGTCGGTTTCGTACAGCGATTACCCACAACACTTGTGGCGGCCTTTCGCGCGACGCTAGAGGAGGTAGCCCAAGCCGACCTGCTCGTCCACGTTGTTGATGCCGCCAGCCCTGCGATGCAGCGCCAGGTAGAGGCGGTCGAGCAAGTATTGGGGAAGATCGGCGCGGGGGAATGCCCGGTGATCATCGCTCTGAACAAGGTGGATCTGCGACGTGGAGTTGAACTGCCGTGCTTGACTGGTACTGCTGCAACACTGCCCTCAGTGCAGGTGTCAGCATTGCGGGGAAGTGGTATCGATGCCCTGTTACGCTGCATCAGCGAGAACCTCCTCCGGCAGTTCATTGCGCTCGATGTGCGTATTCCCTACGATCGGGGCGATCTTGTGGCTTTATTCCATAAGTACGGAGTCATTGAACACGAATCGTATGAGGAAAGCTGTGTGCATTTGTGCGGATCTCTACCGCAGAATCAGAGTGGGCCACTTCAAGCGTTCCAGAAGAAGCACCTTGCGAAACGCCAGCGCTAATGGTGGGCAGGGAATCTAGCAAAGGCAAAGCATATTGTAGCCTAGAACAGTTTTAGGTGGGTAGAAGGCATGATTCCCCACGTATTTCGCCTGGATTATACCCAGAATCGTAAGTATGAACGCGGATAGGGTTGCGATCTTACACAGTTGGGGGTGAGCTACCACATCCCCCCTCTTTACAAGTCTTCTTCAAGCAGGGGTAAGATGGCACGATTGTGGCCTTTTACAAAGACCGAAAGGGAAATGAAGAATAGGTGCGCTAGTCAATGTGCCCTGTGCGATATTTGGCGAGGAATTTTTCATAATCCGCGCGCCTGATGCGATATTGCCCCAACCCAAAGGCGGGTAATTTCCCACTTCTAATCCAACGCCTGACTGTCCCCTCACTGACTCGTAAATCTTCTGCGATTTCTTCAACAGTGAGTACCCCTTTATCCTTGTCTGATGGGCGCTCCTGCATAACTATAGCTCCAAAACGTGTATTTTAACCAGTATACCAATCTCGTACAATCTAGTCAAGAGATCGAAACAATGTACAGGCTAGATAAAACGCACGTTATATGCTAAAATATTTTAAATCGTTCTAAGTATAACAATTCGTCCATCATGAACTGCTAAGAGTGGATATTCGCCATGCAACGCCAGAGGATTGAGACAACAAAGGCTATCCTGATGCAAACGGGCGAGTTTCAACAGGGCGCCGGACATAGAGCCGGATGGATTGGATTGGGAGTTTTGTCGAGCAAGGAGTTCAATGATGGACAGTCTTCGAAGAGGTACGATTAGCCAAACTGCTGTTCTCAATCGACTGGTCGAATTAGGCTTAGAGGTTTTACTGCCCTGGGAACCTTATTTAAGATATGATCTGGCCTATTATGTAACGGAAGAGCAACGCCACTTCGGGTTCTTTGTTCACAGAGAATGCCGACTTGTTCGCATCCAGGTTAAGAGCGGGCGGTTAAAGCCTGATGGTGGCTCTTTTGTGTTTTCCACACAGTCTCTTCACTATAAGAGCAAGACAGAGAACGTTCGCAGGGGATATGCCGGATAACAGTAAGGTCTATATGGTACCAACAAATCAGGCACCGAAGTCTGATATGGAACTCCATTTCAAATCAGCGGGTGTTAATTTTGGAGGTCGTCATGGGCGCGTAAGCCATTACACCTATGAGGAGGCACTTTCAATGAAGTTTACTGTATATTGGGCCCAGGACTATGAAATTTAGCTCCTTCCTTTGTAGTTCGCTAGAAATCCCCCCTTTTTAGAAGACCAGCGCCAGAAAGGTAGTGTGCAACAGCGTGGCGAGGGTGAGAAACAGATTGAGGTAGATCGGCGACTACTTCGCCGCCAAAAAGATCAACTCGAGGAAGAACTAGAACATGTTCGTACGCATCGACAACTCCATCGGTCGAGGCGAAAAAATACGGGTGCACCGGTAGTTGCGTTAGTTGGTTATACAAATGCTGGCAAATCAACACTTTTGAATCGACTTGCTCACGTGAAAAGTGTTGCTGAAGACAAACTTTTTGCCACACTTGACCCGATGACAAAACGGGTGCGGTTGGAGGGTGGGCAGGAGATTTTACTAACTGACACAGTGGGTTTTGTACATCGATTACCCACAACCCTGGTAGCTGCCTTTCGTGCTACACTGGAAGAAGTTGCTGAAGCTGATCTTATAGTCCATGTCGTAGATCTATCGAGTCATAGTATGCAGCGTCAGGTAACCGCTGTTGAAGAGGTGTTAGAAGAGATTGGTGCTGGAGGTCGTCCAAAGCTTGTGGCATTGAATAAAATAGATGTTACGTCATCTGAAATGACCTTACAATTACCAGATGACGTAGCTACATTACCTACAGTACGAGTATCAGCCCTGAATGGAGAGGGTATTGATGAACGACTTGCGTGCATTGGTGAAAACCTGCTCTTACAATTCGTCGCACTTGATGTACTCATCCCTTATAACCATGGTGAATTAGTAGCGTTGTTTCATAAATACGGGACTATTGAACACGAAGGTTACGAAGAAGGCGGCACTCACTTACGCGGCTATATGCCTCTCAATCATAGTGGTCCATTTTCACCCTTTCAGAATGTAGTCACACAAAATACATATATTTGAATCATTCGCGCATAATTTCATAATCGATTCCATCTATCATTAGAAAGAAGTTGGCATGAATGGAACAAACACTGACATTCTGATAGTTGGGGGCGGTGTTATTGGGAGTTCGATTGCCTATCACCTGGCACGTCAAGGACGCCAGGTACTCGTCATAGACAGATCAAACATTGCCGATTCGCCTTCAGCTTCCTGGGCAAGTGCAGGTGGAGTGCGACGGCAAGGGCGTCATCCTGCAGAAGCAAAGTTAGCAATAGAGGCAATTCAACGCTGGAAGACCTTAGAACAGGAACTTGAAGCAGATATAGGTTATCGCCGAGGTGGTAACCTGCTACTCGCTGAGAGCGATATCGAGATCAACCATATTCATACATTCGTAAACCAACAACATGAGATGGGTTTTATAGATGTCCAAATTGTTGATCGTAAAGAGGCGCTTTCGATAGTCCCTGGATTAAATGAACGCGTCGTGGCTGGAAGTTATAGTCCCGATGATGGACAGGCAGATCCTATACTCACAACGCGCGCATTTGCTCTAGCTGCCCAACGTTATGGAGCAAGTTATTGGACGGGTGTCTACACTACGAGTCTATTCATGCATCACAACCATATTGAGGGAGCAAATACAGAACGCGGCGATGTAAAAGCTGCACATATCATACTGACAACTGGTGCATGGAGCGATGAATTAGCAAATAGCATCGGTTTGCGTCTCCCAATACGAACACGCGCTTTGCAAATGATTCTTTCGACTCCATCACACAACTATCAACTCAAGCCTGTTATAAGCTCAATTGGTCGTACTCTTTCGCTGAAACAAGTTGCAAATGGCGGATTTCTTTTGGGAGGAGGGTGGCTTGGCGATCCATCTCATGATCGTCGCTCTTATTCTATGCGCTCAAGCAGCATCCAGGGTAACTGGACAGCGGCCATGGAACTACTCCCTGTTGTGGGAGAACAACGCATTGCTCGCTCCTGGTGCGGTCTTGAAGCGCAAAGCATTGATGACATCCCTTTCATTGGCCAGATTCCAGGTTTAAATGGATTGACTCTGGCATTAGGGTTTTCAGGTCATGGATTTGCGCTTTCTCCAGCCGTTGGTAGATGTGTCGCGGATCAAATCAATGGCTTGCCAACTCCTGAACTAGATGAATTACATCCATCGCGTATTGCCACCTTTACAACTGAGTCAATCGAAGCTTTTATCTCCGAGGAGATTAGAGGTGATTTGCTTGCATAAATTGAAATCCTTTCGCTTGCAAACGTTGACACCTTTCAGCTTTTTTGACATAATTTCATTGGTGATCGCAAAAGCATATTATTGCTAATTTCAGTCCAAGTGAGAAAAATATTATGCAGCAACTGCCTACAAAAGGGGAAACCGATCAAGAATACCTTGATGGGTATACTTATGTAATGAAATTTGCCGAATACGCTCACACCAAGGGATGGCGACTGAGTGATCGGCAACTTGTGCATGAGATTGTACAACATGAACGAGCAGCCCAGATAAGAGAAAAAAGCTCATTACCAATTGTCGGGCTAAGAACTCGCTCTGCCGCCTACAACCGAGGTCAAGCAGACGCCTTACGACATATTTTGCAGCAGCAACGTGAGAAGGCCTAGAGTATGGGCAGCATCAAATGAGCTTTATAACAGTAAAAAGATAAGAAAATAAATATGGAACTTTTATCAGAGTCCCAGGGAACCTATACAGGCCCTAAGCCGGGTTCGCCTGAGCAAGTTCGGGCCATTACCGCAGAGTTACGGCGCCTTTACCCCGATGCGAAATGTTCTCTCGATTTCTCAAATCCTCTTGAATTGCTGGTTGCAACACAGCTTTCGGCACAGTGTACAGATGAACGTGTAAATCTTGTCACCCACGACCTGTTTCAAAAATATCGCAGTGCCGAAGATTTTGCGACAGTTAGCCAGGAAGAGTTAGAGCAGGATATTCGATCAACTGGCTTTTATCGAAACAAAGCTAAAAATATACGCGCAGCGTGT
>Ga0116218_1001577_pt1 | contig 14086 bp, 9 predicted proteins | sample Sb_taG_2_FD_88966 | JGI IMG/M metagenome (GOLD analysis project Ga0116218, IMG submission 88966) | Peat soil microbial communities from Weissenstadt, Germany - Sb_50d_5_LS metaG | ecosystem: Environmental > Terrestrial > Soil > Wetlands > Peat | place: Germany: Weissenstadt | collected 2010-09-21 | reverse complement strand
TACTTGCCCTGCACATCGTAGAGGAGGGCCAGGTTGTTAAGGCTTTGGGCCGTATCAGGATGCTCTGGCCCCAACTGCTGCTCACTGATCGCCAGGGCACGCACAAACAACGGCTCGGCTTGCTCGTACTTGCCCTGCGCCTGGTAGAGTCCGGCCAGATTGTTGAGGCTGCTGGCTGTGCCAGGATGCTCTAGCCCCAACTGCTGCTCATAGATCGCCAGGGCGCGCACCGACAACGGCTCAGCCTGCTCGTACTTACCCTGCACGCGGTAGAGTTCGGCCAGGCTGCTGAGGCTGGTGGCCGTGTGAGGATGCTCTGGCCCCAACTGCTGCTCATAGATCGCCAGGGCACGCACCGACAACGGCTCGGCCTGCTCATACTTGCCCTGCTCATAGTAGACATACGCCAGAGTGGATGCATCCCTTGCCGTGTCCAGGTGCTCTGCTCCCTGCTCCTGTTTACTTACCTGGTACGCTCGCTCTAAAAGCGGTTCGGCCTCGCTATAGCGGGCACGCTCGGTCAAATACAACCCGGTCTGCTGCAGTAATCGGGCAGCTTCCCGAAGATGGATCTCTTGTGGCTCCATCCATGCAGCACAGGCTTGTGCATGCGCCAGCAGTCGTTCCCACTCTGACCAGTTCGCATGCTCCACTAGAGGCAGTGCGGCATGGACAGCTTGGATTGCTCGCTCCGCCCAGATCTGACTGCCTGCTGTATCCAGCGCATCTCGCACCACTGCCTGCACCAGCCGGTGCACCGAGAGTGTCTGCAGACCGGGGTCACGCCCGACGAGCGAATAGGCCCGCAGCGCTTCTATGGCTTGCCCGAGCAGGAAGGCATCAGAGGCCACTGGCTCAAGTGCTGGTCCCAGATGCTCAGCTCCCTGTATCAAGATCTCCTCAGCGATAGCATCGGGTGCGAGATAGGCGCACAGCCTCAAGAGGTCAGCGGCGGCGGGATTCGTCTCTTCCACGCGCGCAAAGGAAAGCGACCAGGTGCTGGCCACCGGTTCGGGATGATCGGCCCCCTGTGCTCGACGTTGCGCGAGCAAGGCCATGCGGTGTTGCTGGTAAATCTGCAGGTAGGCAGCGAGCGCTGTACCTGTCGCTTCCAGGTAGGCTCCCGCCTGATCGAGCGCGAGTGGCAGTCCTCCCAACTCCTGACTCACCTGCATGGCCAGGTCACATTCCCGGGGTGAGACGTGCTCCAGTGTGGCATCGGGCGCTATGAGGGAGGCACGTCGCAGCAAGAACAGCGCTCCCTGCTCGGCAGAGAGCGTGTCCACTTCGAGACGGCTTGCCAGATGCCCGACAGCAAAGGAGCGCGTGGTCAAGAGCAGATGGCCTCCCAGGGCTGGAGGCAAGAATGCAGGCACCAGAGACAGGTCATCGGCATTATCCAGCACGAGCAACCACCCGCTGTGTCGTTGCAGCCAGACTTTGACCGCTTGCACTGCAATCTCCTGCTCTTGCGCCTCTTGTTCTGGCAGGTTGAGCAATCTAGCGATCGTGACATAGGAGGTGGTCAGAGCCTCGGTACTCTCAGCGCGTGCCAATAGCACGACCTGGTAGTCCTGATGAAAGCGATAGGCGTATTCGACGGCGATCTGCGTCTTACCGATGCCGCCCAGGCCAGTGATAGCTTGTGGCTGTGAGAGGGCGGTAGCCTGACCTACCTGCAGTTGTCTATGTAAGCGTTCGAGGAGCTCATCACGCCCGATGAAAAATGAGTTGCGGGGGTAGGGGACATTCCAGACACGTGGTAAAGCAGCACGAGGGGCAGAAGCTGAAAGCAAGGAAAGATCCTCAATCGCGCGACGGATGCCTGCGGCCACATCTGTGAATGCTGCATCCCGATTACGCCAGGTGGCGATTGGTTTGGCACCAGTTGGGAGTACCTGGAGGTGTGCGAAAGGAGCGTTGTTCCAATCTACTGGCCGTAGCAGAATGGGGATGACGCGAGCCTCGTTGGCCTGGTGGCGTTCCAGCGCTCGCTGCATCTCGATACCGTAACAGTAGTCGGAGGCCAGGAAGTCAGCGCTGATGAGCAGCAGGATGACCGAAGCATGCTCCAGATGCTGGTCGATGGCCTGTGACCAATTGGTGCCAGGGAGAATGTGCCGATCATGCGATGCTGTTATCAATCCTTGCCGTTGCAGCAGGCTCAGATGCGTTTCCAGCTTGATGCGAAAAGCTTGGTCCTTGTGGGTATAGGAGTAGAAGACTTCAACCGGGGTAGATGAGTCTGGCATCTATCAGTCTCCTCTGCTGCTCATGCGATTGGGAGTGTATGCGGTATGACTTTAGTATAGCGTACTGAGGGAAGAAGGGCAAGCCTGGGCAGTGCCTCTTGTCTTTCACCATTATGTGGCTATTCGCCTGCTTTCCTGGCTCACGGAGAGGTGGGAGAAGGAAGAGTGTTGAGAAAAGAGACAAGCGTCTCAAGAATCCACCGTTTTGTAAGATGGTCTTACGAATCCTGAAGCGGCAAGTGTGCTTGTATGTTCTTCTTAACCTCGACCACGTTGTATATTGAAGGTGTTAGAGACGCTCCTATGCAGCGTGGAGGTACGCCGATACATGTCTAAGTCTCAGGTGACGGTAAACAGTCTAACAGGAAAATCAAATCATGGCAGTGGATTTTCGCGCCCAGATGTTTGGCGGCAATAAGCGTAAGATCAATAACGTGCCGGTTATTGAAGCGGTATTGTATGACCTTAATAGAGTCGATGAGTTATTTGAGTGCGTCAAAGATCAAGATGCATACGTGCGCAGCGAGCTAGCGATGCTTTAGAAAAGGTTTGCCGATCCGATCCCTCCATTGTCCAGCCCTTAAAAACAAGGGTGCTGAACGAAATGAGCGTCATTGACCAACCAGGCGTACAGTGGCATTACGCTCAAATTGTTGACCAGCTGCACTTCACTCCGCAAGAGACAGCACAGGTGATAAGCAAGTTACAAGCCAATTTTGAGAAGTTTGACGATTGGATTACGCGCAATATCACCATGGAAGTGCTTGGCCATTTTGCCTTGCAAGATGAAGCCCTGAGAGCCTATTTAGTCCCTAAGCTGGAAGAACTGACGAAAGAGAGAAGCGTCTCCCTTTCAACACGCGCACGTAAGATACTGAAGCAGCTTGAAAGTAGGAGCTAACTCAGTGAATGACCGGGAGAAAATCCGCCCGAGCGGCTTTTATGTGCGTTCGCTCCGACTGGAAAGGGCGCTGCTTGTATTGTATAAGGCCACGCACAATGTAGGGTAATACCCTTTTAAACCTCTGCGTACAGACACTTCAGTATTCTACAGATTGCCAGTGATATCCAAAGATCAGTGTGGAACTTTTTTTGATTTTTCAATGTCTTCAGCTTCCAAAGGCCGCTACTCTGCTGATGAGTCACAAACCATTGAGCAGCTTCGGCTATTCCTGGCTCTTCCTTCGTAAAACCAAGTTTAGACAAACTATCGGTGGCCGAAAGGAGGTCAGTAAACCAAAATGGGTAGGTAAAGCGAAGCCAGTAATCGGGACTGCCTCTATCAGGGTAGTTGTCTTTTTTGCACACATGAGAGAGCAGCAGCTTGCCAGCTTGGTTTGCCTCAACTGAATGGCGGTAGATTGGATGTGCGGCATAGGCGCGCAACACGACACCGGTAATAAGATGAGAAAACGGTCTTGATCGCTCTGGTTGAAACGTCTGAGCGTTCATGGCAACGATGTCGAGTTTCCTATTGTGCGTTCGAAGTGGTAAGGCCCAGCCACCATCGTTCTGTCGCATACTCTGAAGCCACAGAAACGCTTTTTCAATGCGCTGATCATCCGTATAACCCGCTTTCATGAGAAGCTCCAACATAGCAGCCGTATAATACGGTGTGTATTGGGTGCCCAGAATACCCCGTATATCCCCTTCGTCGGTTTGAAAGCCGAGGAGAAAGTCGGCGGCTTTCGCGATGCTATGATGGGATGTGTTAAAACCGTACATCTCAACCAGATAACCCAAGTTCCGAAAGGTCTCTATCTGGTCGTAGTTTTCTGCTGTGCGGAGGTTTGAGTTGCCGCCAGGATACTTCCAGGAACCGCCTGACTGTTGCTTACCCACAATCTTCTTCGCCTCGGGCAAATCCCATAAGGCTTTCACATCAACATCTGTTTGCTCCAACAGATCCTGGGCAGTGAACAAAGCAATGGCACTATCTCCTGACGAAAGGAGAGGTGGGAGAGGATCGTAGTGGAGGATAGAACGCCAATGAGACATGCCCAAACTCTTTCAAGATGATAGACCCGCGATGTAGAGGGATATCCACGCTTGTATACCTTCAAGTGCTTCATAAGCTCCGCACTATCATATGACTTCGCGAGGCCTTTGCCCAGCGAAACAATGGACTATGCTCTTTGTTAAGATACTATGAATGTCAAGCTGCTGCACTCTGTAGCAGGAACGTTGACTGTTGAAGACTGAGCTACTGATCAGTAAGGTCTAAGAATGAGGAGTACCCAGTACATACTGTCTCCCAGAACGACTGTTATAGTAGCCATCTTCAGGTAATTTTATGTCCTAACAATCGGACGTTTGTTAAGACACACAATTTCCTGGCGATTGCTGTACATAATTCAGAGTTCTACGCATCTCACAGAGTGCTTATTTCCTTTCCTCAAGATGAGTATTACCGCTTTCTTGTCCCAGTACAACTTAGGAAGAGTCCCAGCCAGAGTGAGACAATGTTCCCATCCAAAATAGGGCACTAGTCACCTGTCAGTGGGACAGTGCGTCAGTTACGCTATCTCCATGGATATTAGCAGTGGTTCCGCTATGTTTGGCTGGACCACCCAAACGAAAGAACGTTTTCTAGTAATGAAGGAGGAAATGTTATATGGCTTCTGTAGATGACGTGTTCAACCTGCTCACCGCTGTCAATCAGACCACCCTGGGTCGCATGGAAGAGGAGATCAAGAGGGCCTCCAGTCTTTCCTTGAAGACGTGAACAGGGTCACCTTGGGTCGCATGGAGGGGGAGATCAAGGACATCCGGGCGCAGCTACCCTGAAAACCTCAACATCCAGAGGGGTGAGATGGATCGGGATGGGGCTGCAACTCCTTCCCGATCCATCTCCCTATTGCTGCATTCCTCATTAGTGCTACCATAAAAGTGAAGCCAATAGTAAAGCAGTGTGGCTCCACAAGCCAATCCCTTTTCTTATCGTCTTTAAGGAACAAAGTACGATCGCTAGTTTGTTGACTTGGGAAATCGTGCCTGATTTCGAGCATGTATCCTGAGCAATTTGATCTCAGATTATTACGAATTGATAGATTTAAAACGAGAAAAATCCAGAGTCAACAAACTAGCGGTAAGTCGATGGCGGTTGACTAAATGCTTGGGAAAGAGAGACTCTGCTGATGTCAAATTCTTGTGAAAACGTTGTATATGTCTTGCCAACAATTGGCTGGGAAGCCGATGGAATGAGCGCACCAAACGGGAATCAGCAGCAGTTGCTGTGAGAGGAGAATCAAGATGGTCGATAATCTAATGGATACACCCTATACGAACTACGGAGAACCATCCACTGCTCCTGGGGGGATCCCAACTGAGTATTTATCTTCTGTCTCCTTTCTGCCAAACCCACTGTACAGTGAGATGAGTCTCCCAGTGCTTGCTGCACATTGCATAAGGGAACTCAAAGCCTATAACAGGAGTGAGCCATGCACAGAGATGCATACCGTCGAGCTGATACGCCGTGCGACCGTGCAAGGGGACCAGGAGGCTAAGGCATATATGCAACACTGCTTCGAAAAAGTCGTGCTCGACTGGCTACGTCGCCATCCCAAAAGCGCTCACGCGTGTCGCTTGGAAAGTGAGGAGCACTACGTGGCTCAAGCGTTTGAGTGCTTCTGGCAGTCTACCACCTTAAACCAACACGTAGAATGCAACACACTTGCTGCGGCACTGCAATACCTGAGGGCAAGTCTGAATGGTGCCATGCTGGATAAGCTCCGGAAGGATGCGCAGCCGAGAGAAAGCTCAAGGCCCGTACCAGCAGAGCTTGGAGAACCACACATGGAAGACGAGCCTTCTAATAGTGAGACCTGGCAGATGCTCAAGGCGTTGCTTGCCAACCTGCGTGAGGTGCGACTGGCCTACTTGCTCTTTCACTGTGGTATGAATCCCAGTGAGATTGTGCGTATTTGCCCACAAGAGTTTGATGACGTACGTGAAGTTTCAGGTCTGCGGCGCACCATCATGGAGCGAGTGCTGTACCACGCGAACCAGATCGCGCTCGCAACTCATACCTACGAATAGGCGCAATAAAAGGATTCAGAGCTGCTGTCAAACATCACAGAAGAAAAGGAGTATGACCGATGTCCGAACCAAACACCACACCCGTATTTGCACCAGAGCCTGTTGTGAAGAAACCTCCAGGCCCACGCACGCTTTCGCCACTGAGCAACGCGGCCGCCCTCCAACGCGACCCCATCCGCTTTGCCCTTGACATGTGGCAGCGGTATGGTGACGTGGTCCACTTCCGCTTCCTGTTCTGGCCGGCCTACGTGCTCTATCACCCCAATCATGTGAAGCGCGTACTTCAGGAGAACCATCGCAACTACAGTAAAAACTTTCCCATGATGAAGGCGGCCCAGGAGATCTTCGGCAATGGACTCTTCACCAACGATGGCGAGTCCTGGCTGCACCAGCGACGCCTCATGCAGCCGTCCTTTCATCACAAACGGCTGGTAGGCTTTGGTCGGCTGATGAGCGAGGCAGCAGCCACTATGCTTGAGCGCTGGCAGCGCACCGATCCAGCTGATGCGCCGCTGGACATCTCGCAGGAGATGATGCGCCTGAGCTTGCGCATAGCCGGACTGACCCTCTTCGCGCACGATCTTACCGATGAGGTAGACAGGATCGGGCGCACGTTCACCACTCTGGGTCCATTGATCTCCAGGTACACTTCTTTTCCTTTCCCACCGCTGTGGATACCCACCCCGCGCAATCGCCGTTTGCTGGCCGGGTTGCATACACTCAACACCGTTATCTATGCCCTCATCAATGAGCGGAGAAAGCAACTCGCTGACACCGATGCGCCGGATCTGCTATCGATGCTGCTCTCCGCACGAGACGAGGAGACCGGCGAGAGCATGAGCGATCAGCAACTACGCGACGAGGTGCTAACCCTGCTGCTGGGTGGGCATGAAACGACGGCGATGGCCCTCACCTGGACTTGGTACCTACTTTCGCAACATCCTGAGGTTGAGCGCCACCTGCACGCCGAACTGGACACGGTCCTTTCCGGACAATTGCCTTCGGTTGAACACCTCGACGCTCTGCTCTACACCCGCAGGGTGATCCAGGAGGCAATGCGGCTCTACCCACCCGTCTTCGGCTTCACGCGTTTTGCTATAGCATCGGATGAGATTGGCGGCTATCCCGTTCCTGCCAAAAGCATCATGTTTCTCAGCGCCTATTGCACCCACCGTCACCCGGCATTTTGGGAGAAGCCGGACGTGTTCGACCCGGAACGCTTTTCGCCTGAACGTTCGACCGATCGCCTGCACTTTGCCTATTTTCCCTTTGGAGGAGGCCCGCGCCAGTGCATCGGCAACGCCTTTGCGATGATGGAGGCGCAATTGGTCCTGGCCACGGTCGCACAACGCTATTCCTTGCGCCTACTTCCTGGGCATCTGGTCGAACCCCAGGTGTTGCTCACGATGCGGCCGCGCTATGGCTTGCCCATGACTCTTTACCCTCGTCTTCGATAAGGTGCAAGAGATACCTGCATCCGATGAAGAGCGGCAAAGATAGAATGACTACATTACAACCTCCGTTCGCACCAGATGTGTGATACGATAGGAGCAAGGCTATCACCTCCGCGTGCCGTCGTGTTTGAGGCTCTGAGCAAGAAAGGGCCTAGGAGCAACAAATGGGCTTACGCCATCTATCAGCAGGAAACGAGAGCAATGCGCCCCTGGTAGAGCGCGCCAGGCAGAACGCAACGCTGCACGGCCATTGGCTTCTCCTGGCTCGTTGCATCGGCGCATTTCTGGCCGTCTTCTTGTTGGCATTCTTCCTTGTCAACCTCCCGATGTACTTTGCGCAACTGCAAATGGTCTGCGTCCATGCGCTCTGTCCCCACTGGCAACTCACCCCAGCAAACGCGAGAGCTATCCAGAACGCTGGCCTTTCGGTCAATCTGTATGCCATCTTTAGTCTGGCGCTCAGCCTCTTCTCGGCGCTCGTGTGGTTCGCTGTTGCAGCGTTCATCGCCTGGCGCAAGTCAAACGACTGGATGGCCCTGCTAACCTCGCTGTTCCTGGTTACCATAGAGGTTCTTCTGTTTAGCGGGGGTCCTTTGCCTCCCCTGGAATATAGTTCCTCTGCATGGCATGTGCCAACCATTGCTCTTTTCCTCCTGGTCTCCATGCTCTATCTCCTCGTTTTCTCCCTTTTCCCCAATGGACGTTTTGTACCGGGTTGGATGCCTTGGATTGTGGCAGCGCAGTTCGTTTTGGGAGCAATCGTCCTGTGCTTACCTACATCGTTCTCGACGAACGGAATCTTATTTACTCCACTGACTACTACGCTCCTTCTCTCCGCCTGGGTCATCATCATCGGAGGGCAGATTTATCGCTACCAACGTGTGTCCAGCCCAATAGAGCGTCAGCAGACCAAGTGGGTCGTTTTAGGCCTCATTGTGGGGCCTGTGATGGGTTCGCTGTATTACTTTTCTCCACTGATCTTTCCATCGCTCAGTGGATCCGGCTCCCTCTATTTCTTACTCTTGAACCCTGTCTTCACCATCGCGGCCCTCTTCACTCCACTCTGCTTTGGCATCGCACTTCTACGCTATCGCTTGTGGGACATCGACGTTATCATCAACCGCACGCTGGTGTATGGCACGCTCACGGTCAGCATTGTCGCCCTCTACACCCTGGTCGTCGTCGGCCTTGGCGCACTACTGCAAGCCAGAGGCAACCTGCTCATCTCGCTGCTAGCGACCGGCCTGGTCGCGGTCCTCTTCCAGCCCCTGCGCGAACGCCTCCAACGGGTCGTCAATCGTTTGATGTACGGGGAGCGCGATACACCTTACCGGGTCATCTCGCGCTTGGGGCAACGACTGGAGACGACCCTGGTGCCCAATGATGTGTTACCAACCATTGTGGAGACGGTCGCCCAGGCTTTGAAACTCCCTTATGTGGCCATTACGCTGAAGCAGGAGGGTGAATTTGTGACAACGGCGTCCTATGGATCACTGATGGAGAGCCTCACCCATCTCCCACTCGTCTATCAGACCGAGCAGATAGGCGAACTAGTGCTTGCACCGCGCGCACGCGGCGAGCCCTTCTCGTCAGCAGACCAGATCTTACTCGCTGACCTAGCACGTCAAGCAGGCATCGCCGTTCACGCCGTCAGCCTGACCACGGATTTGCAGCGCCTGACGCAAGAGCTGCAACACTCGCGCACGCACCTGGTGACCACACGCGAGGAAGAGCGTCGTCGCCTTCGCCGCGACCTGCATGACGGCCTTGGTTCGGTGCTGGCCTCGCTCAACTGGCGCGCCGGGGCAATACGCATGGTGCTCTTTCGCGACCCGGTTGCCGCCGATGCGCTCGTGGTCGAACAGCAGAACACCATTCAAGCGGCGATTGGCGATATTCGCCGCCTGGTCTACGATCTGCGTCCCCCTGCCCTGGATGAACTGGGGTTGATTGGAGCCATACGTGAACGCACGGCGAAGCAGTATACGCCTACAGAGCGTGACAGCGTACAGGGGTTATATGTAGACGTGGTGGCACCCGATCAGCTGCCTGCACTTCCTGCCGCCGTCGAGGTCGCCGCTTACCGTATCGTGCAGGAAGCCCTTGCCAACGTGGTGCGCCATGCCCATGCTCACAGGTGTCATATCTGCCTCTCGTGCGAGAACGACCTGTTACACGTAGAGGTCATCGATGATGGCATCGGGCTGCCGGAGAGCTATCGTGCCGGAGTAGGATTGCTCTCGCTGCGCGAACGCGCGGCAGAACTGGGTGGGACCTGCGAGATTGCACAGATGCCGGAAGGCGGGACGTGTGTGCGGGCCTGCCTTCCGGCATCTGTGCATGACCAGCAACTCTGAGGAAGGAGTAGAGCAGTGATTCCGTTACGTGTGCTGATTGCCGATGACCATCCACTGGTGCGCAGTGGACTGCGTGCGCTCCTGGCTGCGGCAGAGGACGTGGACGTGGTAGGTGAGGCGGCTACGGGCGAGGAGGCAGTGACGCTGGCCGCGAGTTTGCAGCCGGAGGTAATCGTGATGGACCTGCGCATGCCAGGCATCAACGGCATCGAAGCCACCCGCCGCATTGTGCAGGCCCATCCGCAGATCCGCATCCTCGTCGTCACACTCTTTGAGGACGACGACTCGGTGTTCGCAGCGCTGCGCGCCGGAGCGCGCGGCTACCTCCTCAAGGATGCCAACGAGGTCGAGGTGCTGCGAGCGATCCGGACCGTGAGCAGCGGGGATGCCATCTTTAGCGCCACGATTGCCCAGCGGCTCATTGATTTCTTCGCAGCACCCCGTCCAGTGCAAGCTATCCTCCCATTTCCCGATCTGACGGACCGTGAGCGTGAGATTCTCACTCTCATCGCACAAGGACGAAGTAACGCCGAGATTGCACAATCTCTGGTCATCAGTCTGAAGACGGTGCGCAATTATATTTCGAGCATTTTCAGCAAACTGCAGGTCGCCGACCGCTCCCAGGCCATCATCCGGGCGAGAGAGGCCGGCTTAGGATAACTGCCGTTTGTCTTGGCTCCTATTCTCGATGGTTTTCGGCTTGAAAAGAAAAATCAGTGGAAAATTTCTCATGATATTGTAACGCTTTTTTGATGAAGGATGAGAACTCTTGCATTCAATGATAGAAACTTCATGTTTTTTGTGTTTCCTAAAGCGGCTCCTTATAGACACCAATAGTTTATTCTTCTGTACATTGTTTGGCGAAAATCTCGTGTATTTCCTTCTGATTCAACAAACGACCGGTTTCTGCAGTTGACATGGATTTTTCTGGTTCTTTTTTCGCTTTGTTGCTAAGTCTTATCAAACGACCGTTTGCAGAGACAGAGAAATCAGCCATATGTATGACAGTAAAATTGGAAGAGCCTTATTTCTGTAAGTATTGTGATAACCTGAGTCAATTTGTAGGAACATCACTCTCGTATCATTGTATAAGCAGGGATTCACCTTATATACTCACCAAAGCATCATACATGCGACAATGTGGCAAGCTTTGAGCCAAGGGATTGTTCCAATTGTCGCATGTATGATGCGAGAGACCGCCAGTGCAATGAAACCCCGATTGCGTATCTGGCTTGTAACACCATAGAAAGTGCTATTTCACGATAGTTGCCTATGCTATTGCAATCTAGAAGGACTGTTTGAGGCTAGTGTCAAATCTCTCTCATGTTGTCTTGTTCTGCTGCAATTGCTCTCGAATCTGCTTTGCCCGCATAGTATATATCGCTCCTCTCTCACTCTCTCCCAACTGCATAAAACAATACGCTAGCCCTTCCAATTCGTTGGCTATATGCGACTCGAAGCCGTGCCCCATCCGCTCATACAGACTCAGCGCTCTCAAGAAGAGGCGTGTTGCATCTTGCCAGTGTTCTTGCTGAAGGTGAAGGGATGCAATATTGTGGCAGGAGAGAGCTATAGAAGCAGGATTGCCCACCTGCTCTTTGAGGATGAGGGCTCTCTGGTAGTAGTTCAGCGCCACATCAAGCTGACCTTGCGACTTGTAGATCATGCCGATGTTGTTGAGGGAACTGGCAATGTCAGCGGGATTACCCACCTGCTCTCTGAGGGTGAGAGCTCGCTGAAAGTATTCCAGCGCTGTGTCGAGCTGGCCTTGCGAGTAATAGATCATGCCGATGTTATTAAGACACGTTGCTTGCTGTGCGTAATTTGATCTCTGCTCAAATACCCTTGACGCATCGTATAAAACGTTACGCGCATCATTCCAACGTGCCTCTTGTTCTAAAAATATGGAGTACCAGATCAAAGAACGTCCGTAGTGCTCACTGTGCTTGTGCAGAAATGGCTCCTCTTCCTCTGCCAACTGTTGCACCAATTCTAAGAGTGGTCCTGCCTGCTTGCGCCGCCACCTCAACACTGCTTGCGCCGTCAAGTCGTCCCATTGTTCGAACGCCTCCGCTTGCATGTCCTTGACCTGGAGGGCATGATAGAGCCACTCCAACTGCGTGCGAAACTGTTGCTCTGGTATCTCAGCAAACCACTCCGCATAGGTGTGCTGAGGTGGTTCGGCTTGAGGTTCTGGGTGTGGCTGTTGGTCCGCTTCAATCAGCCTCCAGTAGTAATCGGCTATCACATGATTCAACCGTTGCTTGGTGTCGGCGTGCCAACGGCGTAGCGCTTCCAGACGCACCCTGCGGGTGAGAGCATGAAAGGTTGGTCGCTCGAGCAAGGCATCACCAAGAGCGGTTTTACGATTAATGAACGGGTACTGCAAGAAACGTGCATAGGTCCTGTCATCAAGCTGGAACATTCCTGCTTGCTCATTACTTCCGGCCCGCAACAGAACCTGAAGGGCCGCTTCGTCGAAAGAGCGCAAGATAGGGCCATATTCGAGCAAAGTGCGGTAGGGTTCAGACAACCGATTCAACAGGCGTTCATCGAGCCATTGAACGCGCGCTTCTTCGCTTAGGAGTGGTTGGTGCGTTCGCAGGCTTTCAGGCGTGCGTTCTGACTCAGCAAGTGTTTGCACGTAGGTGACAGCTAAGGCCAGCACCAGCGGATGACCTCTTGTGAGGTCGTAAAGGGCACTGACGAGCGCTTCTTGAGCAGATGCATCTGGAGAAATAATGCCCCTGGCTTGCAGGTACTCTGTGATACGCAGCATATCGAAGTCATCGAGTTCAATCATAGTTGAGAACGGTTGGAGTGCGGCACTGCTGGGGTACTCCCAGCCACAGGTGACGACGAGGATGGGTTGGGAAGCCTTTTTGGCAAGAGGGAGTAGCACCGCTTCCCAAAGCCAGCCGACGAGTTCAGGATCTGTTTCGACGAGTCGTTCGTAGCCATCAATAAAGAGGCAGAGGGGACGTTGGCTTTCTTCAGCAAGTTCGAGCAGGGCGCGTGTCAGTTCGGTGCGTAGTTGCAGTTCGCGCCTGCGTAGTTCGGCATTGACCTGCACGTTTTGATTGATATCAGAAATGTGGGAGTATTCCCTAGCCTCAACTTTCAAGTCAATGGTAATAGTGGTGCGGTAATCATCGAAGCTGTGTATGTAGACTTCTCGTTTGCCACGATACTGCTGCAAACTAGAGCGTGGCACACAGTCTTTGAGGGCATCTTCGAGGCTATCGAGGATGGGACGAAAATCCGGCATCGATTCGGCAAAGGCGAGTTGTTCTATCTGCCAGCCTGCAGGAGGACAGACACGTCTGCCCAGGTATTCGATGAGAAAGGTTTTGCCCGTGCCGCTGTTGCCTTTGACCGCCAGCAACTGAAACTGGCCAGGTTGAGCAGAATGCAAGAGTCGCTCAAACTGGGCAAGGATGGGTTCACGATCGGTGAAGCTATCGAGAAGATCAACAAGCATTGGTATCCTTCACCTCTCTCCAGAAATATCCCTAGAGAATACCAGGCTATTCTCTAGCCTCAAGGTACCTTGTTGCGTAAGTTATATTTGTCGCAGCATTCATGCATTCATTCTAATCGCTTTATGGACTTCTATTTTAGCACGAATGAATCGGATTGAAAATGCAGAGATGATTTGTCTCTTCCAACAGAGTCTCACGCCAAAAGTATGTCTGCCGATCTGGTCTGGACAAATGAGCTTGGATGTCACTAATATGCTCATATTGTAGCTACATAGGCAGAGTCTCACGCCACAGCGTGTCCTTGTGCATCTAAACGAGGAAAGAAACTGATTCCCTGAGTTGCAATGACAAGATTAGGAGCAAACCTCGCCACGGATGCTGGGTCTCCCGAACTTTTGATGAGGGATGAATTGATTGAACTTGCGACGAGAGAGGAGGAGCGAATACACTGAGGGCCTCAGAGCAAGTGCGCAGATTCAGCGCGAAAAGGAGTCCACGATGGC
>Ga0116218_1001572_pt1 | contig 14102 bp, 9 predicted proteins | sample Sb_taG_2_FD_88966 | JGI IMG/M metagenome (GOLD analysis project Ga0116218, IMG submission 88966) | Peat soil microbial communities from Weissenstadt, Germany - Sb_50d_5_LS metaG | ecosystem: Environmental > Terrestrial > Soil > Wetlands > Peat | place: Germany: Weissenstadt | collected 2010-09-21 | reverse complement strand
TGGCTGAAGGATTACTCATCACCAATGCATATGGTGTGATAACTTCTTTGAATAGTTCAGCTCAACATTTATTTTCACTAGCTGAAGTCGATTTACAACAGAAGCCTCATACTTCACTTAGACAGTTGGCAGCCATTACAAGGGTCAATTGGCTACTAGACTTTGCAGAAATTGTAGACCAGGCTTTGGCCGGAAATGTAGTCATGCATAAAGAACTAACTGCTGGAACAAATGGTGAAACAGTCCCATTAACATTGAGTATAAGCGCTGCACCTCTTCACGATGCGAACCAAAATATAACACGTCCAATTGGTGTAGTGACAGTGCTCAATGATATTACTTCTATCAAACAAATAGAGAAGTTGAAAGACGAGTTTGTATCCATAGTATCCCATGAACTGCGTACTCCCCTTACAGCAATAAAAGGTTATACGCAACATATCATACGTCGTGTTGAGCGGCGTATGCGTGATGCACGTCAAAAACAACAAAGTACCAATCAAATAGTTGAACTTCCTGAGAGCTACGATCTTCGCAGTTTAAACATTGTACAAAGTGAAACTGAACATTTGGAACGCCTCGTAAGTGATCTGCTCGATCTTTCACGTGTCCAATGGGGAGAATTGGATCTTCAATATTCCAGTTTTTATCTTGCTGACGTGTTGAATGAACGTGTACGTTTAGCCCAGGTAAGTGCCGAACAACATGCAATTTATCTCGATATCCAAACTCAGGATAGCAGAATCGTTGCAGATCAACTACGTCTCGGTCAAGTCTTTGGTAATGTTCTGGATAATGCAATCAAGTTCTCTCATCCTGGCAAGCAAGTGACTGTTAAACTGCTGGAGAAAGATGACGAATATCTAGTCGAGGTTATTGATCAGGGTATTGGTGTAAGCCCAGAATCTATTGACCACATCTTTGAGCGATTTTATCGCATTCGTAATATTGCAAATCGTCAATACACAGGTATTGGTATGGGGCTATTTGTTGCAAAGGCAATCGTTGAAGCTCATGGAGGAAGTATCGGCTTCTCCAGCAATCAGGATGGAGGAAGCACGTTCTACTTTACTTTACCCCGTGTGCCACGTACCAGCAAATTACATATGTGAAACCTTATTACTAAATGACTGTAGTAAATCGGTCGGGTTAGAGCCAAAATGTTCACGCAGGTAAGAAAGGCCAAATGGGGTGAAATGAATTGAAGCCCAACTTGCGCGCAATAATTGGATGCTGCGCAATATACGAGCTTCTCCCCACAGGGGATAACGCAAATCACGCATGGCATCTATAAAATCTATCGTACTTGTTATCAAAACCCCAATGATAATCACTACTATTTCGACAAGTGGATTTCTGGGCAAAGTAATTGGACTTGGTAAAGCGGAAAATAGTCCAATATAAAGAACAAAAGCTGATACCACTGCTGGGAAAAACGCATTGAATAAAATAAACACTGGCGATGGTTCAGACAAATACAATGTTGACAACCCCAATGGCCCAACCGCCCAGCCAACCAGTGGATCATTTCTATACACTCTTACGAGCATCCTCGCACATTCGACCAGTATAATCCAAATCAACACATAAGCAACCAGCTTTGGGATACTCGTAACATATAAACTGGCTATAGCACCTGGCATGCTTACTCTCCTTGAACTATATATGGTCGAGAAAACAAACGAGCAATACTTTCCTTATCATATATTATAAGCTATTTCATATATTCGGCAATAGTTACTCACGCCAACCTTCTGCACCAACTAACGGAACAAAAATACACCCACCTAAAGAATGCTTTTCCGCTCCCCATGGTGTGCGTTGAACTACAAACAATTCCTGGCGCTCGTGTCCCCCTACCGGTATCACCATCCTTCCCCAAATTCCAAGTTGTCTATATAAGTATTCAGATACTTCAGGCGCTGCTGCAGTGACCAAAACACAATCATAGGGTGCCTGATCTGGCCAACCTAACGAACCATCACCGACCATTACCGTAACGTTTGAACATTCAAGCTTCTCCAAACGCTTTAAAGCCAGGCAAGCAAGTTGCTGAATACGCTCGATACTATAAACGTGATCTGCCAGACGTGCAAGAATGGCAGTTTGGTAGCCCGAACCAGTACCAATCTCAAGTATTCGCTCATTGCCAACTAATTGTAAGGCTTGCGTCATAGTGGCAACAATCAGCGGCTGTGATATTGTCTGTCCCATACCAATACTAAGAGCTCGATCTTCATACGCCATTGTACATTGAGTTTCATGAACAAAGCTCTCACGAGGAATAGAAGCTACTGCAGCTAGCACACGTTCGTCAATGATACCATTCTTGCGAAGTGATTCTATAAGATGTTGTCGTTTCTTCTCCATGTCATGAGCCATACTTGCCTCCCCAAATGAACGAGGTTGAGAGGAAAAATTCGCATTATGAAGTTGTTACAAAATCAAGAGCGTACATGGATCTTACCTTCAAGTGTAGAGGGTGATAGAAGTATAGTCAAGCAAGGCGGATTGATGATTGTCAAGACATTCTACTTGCTCTAAATAACGTAATGGCTTATTACATGACAATGAGGATTATGTTGTGACGATAGTTGTCGCTATTTTCTTATTTCAGAATATCTCTTGAAAGTTAGAATGGGCGCTACTGGTTTCGAACCAGTGGCCTCTTCGATGAGGTAGACAGACGGCGCGTTACCTGTTTCCAGGCACGTTTCCATCTGTCCCCTCCCAAACCGTGCGGGCTACTTTCATAGCACACGGCTCTCCGAAGATACCCACTAGACGGGCTCCAGCAGGCAGGCGAAGAACGCATTGGGTACGTCCCTCAGGCTTATCAGGGTGGGCGCTACTGGTATCGAACCAGTGACCTCTTCGATGAGGTCGGAGATCGGCGCGTTACCTGTTTCCAGGCACGTTTCCAGTCCCTTCCTCCCAAACCGTGCGGGCTACTTTCATAGCACACGGCTTTCCAAAGGTACCCACTAGGAAGCCTTAATGACTATAGGTTTCCGTAAAGGTTGAAATTCAGAACAACTCCATACTTCAACGTTGCGCGTCGTTGTATGGAGCCTGGTGCCCTTCAACCCTTGTGGGGAGTTCTTCGGACTGCCGTGCCTGCGCTTTACCCACCACCTGTCGTGCGGACTGCGATAACGATGGGCTAGATCGTCGGCGGGAACCTCTCGCATTCATCTTTACAGGTTGTGGTTTGCGTAGCCACATACATACAACTGCACGCTTTTCCAGTGACTCCGGCTTCCGGCGAGGAACTCGGCGACAGACGAAGACGGTGTGTTCACTGGTGCGTTGTCGTATTCGGTTGTTCAGGTACTAAGGCCGCATCCCCTCAGGACGTTACCGGGGTCAGGTCCGGGTCTTTGCTTTTAGCGACCGGCGCTACCGCTGGTCCATCAGATAAAAATCTGACTTTCCGCAGGTCGTACGCCAGGTCTTTGAGGCTCAGACCATCGTACTCCCCCCTGTGTATCCTCTCGTGACATGCTTTACATACCGGTACTTGTTTTCGATTGAGTGCCGCCATAACTCTTGTAAAGCCACGTGGCGCTCCATCTTCGAACTTCCTGATATGTCGTACATGATGCATCTGTACCCTGTCGGGGTCCCCATACACCACACACGGTAGTCCCAACTTACTTCGCGTCCTCAGTCTCACGTTCATTCTGACGAGGTCAATTTCAGGGCTGTCCTTGAAGGCATCCCGCTTGACTGTCCAGTCCGTGTTTCTGAAAAACGCGACGTTTCTCACCTGTCCGTTTTTGTTCGTTACCCGGACGCCTATGTCCCTTGCTTTCATGACCCTGGTGATGGAGACTCTCATCTTCAGCGCCAGAGTTTTAGCCAGAGAGTATTTCAGTATGTACTGCACTCGTTGCAGTTCTGGCCAGTTGTCGGCGGGGCGATAGAATTGCTGTATACCCCTGTTGATCGAAGAGTACAAGCTAATTATCTGATCCTCGTCGAGTACTGTCCAACCCGCCTTGTGTTTGGGAACCCCCTTGCCGTCACAGAAACCTTTGGAGGCAAGCCGTTTGATCAGCCTGTCCATCGGAGCCTTTAGCACCACTTCCATTCCGGTTGACCGTCTCTTGAACTGCCTCCCTGAGCCGTTCGTGGATGCCGTGACTTTTTGAGAGTCCCTTGCTCTGCCTCTGCGAATTCTATACCCTAAGAATTCGGCTTCTTCCGTCCTGGCGTTGGTTATCCTGGTCTTGTCCTGGCTCAAGGTCAGTGCTAGCTTGTCCTTCAGGAACTCGCCAACTCTGTTTTTGATTTCCTCTGCCAGTTCGTGACTTCCGATCACCCCTATTAGCCAGTCGTCGGCATAGCGTACATACTTGATTCTGACAAAGTTCGGGTCACGTGTGTCCAGCGATGGAAGATTTCGCATCTGCGTTCCCAACCTTCTGAACTCCTCTGTGTCGGCCTTGCCAGCTCTCGCCAGCCTGTACCTCCTGTCAGAGATGAGTTCATACTCGTGGTTGGGTCTGCGCTGCCTGCCCTTTTCCAGCTCTGCCTGCAATCGTTCGACAAACGCGTCTAACTCGTGCAAGTAGATGTTGGCCAGTATAGGCGATGCTATCCCTCCCTGCGGAGTTCCAGCCAGTGAGTCGTGCCTTGCCCGTTCGAGGTCTTGATACCCTGCCTTTAAGAATTTCCAGATGAGCGCTATGAACCGCTCATCTTTGATCTTCTTTCTCAGAACATCGACCAGCGTGTGATGGTCGATGTCGTCGAAGCAGGATTGTATATCCCCCTCAACCAGCCAGATCACGCCTGACCACTTTTTCTGGACTTCCTTTAACGCACCGTGTACGGACTTGCCGCGCCTGAAACCGTAACTGTGCTCGCTGAAGTACGGGCCGTGTGGGCTGTCATAGACTGCCTCCAGGATTATCCGCACTACCTCTTGCACGATTTTGTCCCGCGGACACGGTATACCCAGTCTCCTGAGTTTGCCGTTGGCCTTCGGTATGAACGACTCACGAACGGGCCTGCATTGGTAGCTCTCGTCTTTCATCTGTGCGATGATTTTGCCGATTTCTTCCTCTGAGAACCCGTCTAGCGTTTCGTCGTCCGTCCCTGGGGTCATGTTGCCCGGGATTGATTTCAAACGCTCGTACGCCAGGACATACATGTCCTTTCGTAGCAGCAGTCTGTAAAGATCGTCGTTAACCCACTCACGGTTTGCGCCGTTGAGTTTACGGATAACTTCTAATCTTTCCAGACTTTTCAAGTTACCCGCATTCTGCATGTGGGCCTCCTATCGATCTTCAGTTGTTTCAGGCTGACGCGCTACACATCCTCCTTACCAAACCTACCGTCGCTAGGGCTTCCTAGCCACCTATCCCGTCGTTGGCCTCCTGCGACATCCATCGCAGCCTCAACCGGGTAGGCGGAGTACCTTCTACACCCCTTCGCCGTGTACCGGGCATTACCCCGATCGTTTGACTACTATGGGTGTTCTGTCACCATGCCGCTCTCGCGGTGTAGGTGATCCCGTAGTCTCATGCAATCCGCTTGCGCTGTACGTAGGTCCGTCACTCTCCGGTTACTGCCCAATGCAGTATTGCCGCAACGTGGTATCCTTCGGTACACTCACACCGTTTGTACCGAACCGTCGCGCACGCCCTATAGTACCGTGATGGCGTGGAACCTTCGCTAGATCGCTCGGATGACGTTCAACCAATCCAGGCTTGACCATATACAGCTTAGCTGACCGACGTGTCTTAGGTACTTACAACAATCGGCCTTTTCGCGGCATGCTATTGTCCCCTCGCCCTTTCGGGTCCAGGTAAAGCCGCTGCTTTAACCTCCTTGACACCAGAGGTGCCACGGTTTATCGTGACTGCGAACTGCACGCCTCTACGGCGCACGTGTGAACGAAGCGCTCTCCCACTGAGCTAAGCGCCCTTGTTGACTGAAGAAACTATAGCATTAGAGAAGGTAGATGTCAAGCAAATTCTTTTCGGTCACTATCTCCTGGAGACGCGATCACTGATTGAAATCGCGTCTCCATGCTACTAATGATCTTCCACCGTCTTCCGCATAGTCGGAAACAATATCACATCGCGAATTGATTCCTGATCTGAGAGCAACATAACCAACCGATCAATACCTATACCAAGTCCACCGGTTGGCGGCATACCCACTTCCAAAGCTTCCAGAAAATCTTCATCCAACACCTGAGCTTCTTCATCGCCATGAGTACGTTGGCGCATTTGATCCTCAAAACGTGCACGCTGATCGAGCGGATCATTCAATTCAGTAAAAGCATTACCGAGTTCAAGACCACCTACGAATGGCTGAAACCGCTCCACTAACCCTGGAACTTCTGCATGTTGTTTTGCAAGTGGTGAGACATCTAGAGGATAGTCAGTCAGGAAGAGAGCTTGCCGCAAAGACGCATTGCCCTTACGGAACATAATTCCCTTTAAATCATCGATCAAGCGACCACGCCCCAACTTTGGATCGGCCTCGTAACCATGCTCACGCATTGAAGTAGCAAGACTTTCCTTATCAGGATATTGATCGACATCAATATCCGTTAATTCTTCGATTGCATCAAGCAGACGTATACGCTTCCACGGTGGAGTTAGATCAATCCCAGTTCCCTGATAAGTAATTCGAGCAGAGCCTTTCACCTCCTCAGCAATAAAGCAAATCATCTCCTCGACCAACCTCATAATATCGTTATAGTCAGCATACGCTTGATAACATTCCATCATCGTAAATTCTGGATTATGGCTGCGATCAATACCTTCATTACGAAAATTACGTCCGATTTCGTAAACTCTCTCAAACCCTCCGACTATTAACCTCTTAAGATAGAGTTCTACTGCAATACGCAGATATAAATCTCTGTCCAATGTATTGTGATGCGTGATGAATGGGCGAGCAGTTGCTCCACCATACAGAGGCTGCAAAATCGGTGTTTCAACTTCGAGGAATCCCTGTTCATCTAGATAACGACGCATGGCAGAAATCGTGCGACTGCGTATAATAAAAATCTGTCTGGCTTCTTCACCATTTGCAATGAAATCTAGATAACGTTTGCGCTGGCGAACTTCCACATCCTCAAGTCCATGATACTTTTCAGGCAAAGAACGTAAACCCTTTGAAAGTATGCGATATTCTCGCACATGCAGCGTACGCTCTCCCGTGCGCGTGATAAAGAGAAAGCCATGTACTTGCACAAAGTCGCCAACATCTAACAATTTGAGAGTTTTGTAGGCATCTTCTCCTATATCATTGATGCGGAAGTAGACTTGTATTCGGCCCGTGCCATCTTCTATCTGAGCAAAAGCAGCTTTACCCATATCACGCATTAGACGAATACGTCCTGTTAATGTGATATCTCTTTCGTCTGTTTGCCAATCATTAAAGTGTTCCAGAACATCTCTTATCGTATTTGTTCTCTCTACACGATTAGGGTAAGGATTAATTCCTTTCTCACGTAATGCCAGAAGCTTCTGTCGGCGTGCTTCTTGTTCAGATATCAGCGACGCTCCAACTTGATTTTCCCTTTGTTGTTCTTCCGCCATAATATTTCCCTTTCTCCTCAAGATTTGTGCAAACCATTTTAACACTGTTTCGTCTCTCTTGCATCGTTACCACCAATTTAGCACCCTCCTAATCATAATACACTAAGGAGAGTTTCTTAGATGTAACCTGTGGTTACCACAGCTTTCAAAATATTCATAGATTCAAATACAAAAAATCGACCTGCGGCCTAATAAAAGGTTCCACAGGTCGATTACTTGCTGTTATGGCCTGGAAGGGTTACTCGATGCTAATGATGGTATATTCTTTTACACCGCCAGGCGTTGAGACAATCACAAGATCACTTACCTTGTGGCCCAGCAGCGCTTTGCCCACTGGTGATTCATTAGAGATGAGCCCGGCGCTTGGTTTTGCTTCAAAAGCTCCTACAATCGTATACCTGTACTCCTTTTCATCAGGAGTTCGCAAATGCACAATGGAGCCAAGTGAGACAACATCAGTAGGTAATTTAGTGATTGGCTTGGCTGCTGCTAATAATTGCTCAAGCTCCAAAATGCGTCCCTCAAGGCGAGCCTGCTCATTTTTCGCATCTTCATAAGCTGCATTATCAACAACATCCCCTGACTCCTTAGCATCGTGCAGATATTGAGCAACCTCAGATCTCCGTGTGGTCCGTAAAAACTCAAGTTGAGCTATTGCGCGTTGTCGGCCATCATCTGTCAGGAATACATCCTGTGTTTCCATCTCTGTTTCCCTTCTTAAAAAGTCTGGTAGAGATCCAAACCTTACCAGATCTAGTTCACCTATCTGATTTGATAGGTTCCTACCTGACAGGATGTTCTACATCCCCCCAGGTGATTCTAACTAGTTCCCCTGAATGGCGGCGAAGTAACAGCTCTCCGCTCTCATCCACATCTTCAGCAATCCCACTAATTACTGAATTTCCCTGTTGCACTACAATAGTGCGACCAAGTGTTGCTAATTGACTTCTCCATCTTTCCCGTATCAGACGAGTGAATGGTTCCTTATTGATACTTCCCACATCGGATAGATTTGCAAGCTCCTGTTGCAACGCAAGGTAGTTTTTCTCGATATATTGCAAAAGAAGAGCAATAAATACTTCGCGGCTTACTTTATGCCCATACACTGACTCGAGAGTTGTAGCTATTGTAGTCAGTGGAGCTTGTACAGAAGAAAGTTTTGCTAGTTCCTCGATACTACCGTTGACATTGACACCAATCCCAGCAACTGCGACCAAACGTCCGCTAGAATTATGGCTTGTTTCAATTAAGATGCCTGCAACCTTGCGATCCTCTATAAGCACATCATTTGGCCACTTTATTGCTGCTGCAACCTGACAAATATCGGCAATTGCGTCAACAACAGCAAGCGAAGTAATCATCACCAGTAAATGAGGTGGGAACAGTGGTCGGAACAATATGGACATCAACACATTGCATCCAGGTACATCTACCCAACGACGACCCCGCCTGCCTTTACCAGCAGTCTGACTATCAGTAAGTATCACCAGCCCTTCTTCTGGCAACTCATAAGCCAGTTGCATTGCCAAAGTATTTGTTGATTCTACAGCTGAAAAGTATAGTAAACGGTCTCCAACCCCAAAATACTGAGTCTGTAAATTACGCCGCAGCGCTTCAAGATTGAGTGGAGAAACGCCTCGTAAATCTAATCCCACACCTACTACCTCACAAAAAGCAAAAAAACAGCTATTTTAGATGAAGAAAATCAATCTGAGCCAACCATTTAGACGAAGTAGTTATAGCTTTTTAAATATGTTCTGATAACATAAGCGTACAGGATATAGGGTAGGTTGCCCATTGACAGATTGTGTGGATAAAAACCCCAGAGCAACAGCATTTCTTATTTCGCCGTCACTCTGGGGAACGCTGCACAGGTAGGGATTATAAATTCACCTACCAGCGAGCTTGCGCCGACTTAGCGTCGGACACCTCTCATCTGGAAGGTGTTGGAAATTACCTCGCTGCCTGTGCAGCGATTACTTTGGTCCATTACACACCACCTCCTTTCATTGCGCTTATTGTACCTTGCAAATTTAGCGCTGTCAAGATATTTCTCCGCTAACAACAAACATCAAATATACTAAAATGGCTTGAGAAGCCATCTAAATGAGTATGTAAATTGTAAAAAAACTTATCTGATTTGATATTTTTTGAAACATATTTGACGAAGGTTTGCCTCTGGGCTACACTATCTTTAGATGCAGGGAGGAGCATTGTTATGACCATTGAACGCACTGCGCATCCATACATTGTACGCGATACAAACATTTATAATGGTGAGCCAATCATTGTAGGAACCCGTACAGGTGTTCGTCATATCATCTTATTATTTCAATCAGGTAAAGACCCCGAAGAAATAGCCAGCATTCATCGTCTCACTCTTGCCCAGGTTTATGATGCCCTCAGCTTTTATTACGACAACGATGCCGAAATTGAATACTCTATTCACAATGTGCCTTAAAAAATAGACACATATTTTCCCGTAATATGTCATTATTACCGTTCTCTCGAATCTATCCGACTCAGGACAAGCCATGAATCAGCATCGAGTTCCTGCTTCGCCAAGCGAAGTTTCACTGGTCTTTACGAGGCCAGCCAGCGCTCCCCTCTCCACAGGCGTGTGCCTTCCCGGTGAACTCTCGGTAGGTTCTTCGTTTCAAGTTACGTTACTAGAGCTGCCAGATTGAGAGATGCATTCTTGTCCCGGTCCATGACGAGGCCACAAAACTCACACACATAAACCCGCTCCGAAAGGTCCATCTCCTTCTTCACTGCCCCGCATGCCGGATTTGAACACCGCTTGGTGGAGGGGTAATATCGATCTGCGATATGCAGCGCTTCCCCTTGCCATGCCGTCTTATAGGTCATTTGCCGACGGAACTCGCCCAGGCCCACATCGCTGATGGAAAGAGCCAGCTTGTGGTTCCGCTTCATCGCTTCCACGTTAAGATCCTCTAAGACCACGATACGAGGGCGCATCGGAGCATCCGTCTCTGTCGTCTGCTGAAGTATATGTTTGACCTGTTTCTGCTTGACTTGTCTGGCCACCTTCTCCGCTAAGGGAGGAGAGCCCATTTTCGGTGATCGCCGGCCTTTTCTTAGCTTGACCTTGGCTTTCGGTTCTGGCAATGCCGAAGCGATCTGGTTGAGCCTATCTGCACGCGCCTCCTGTGAGAGACGAGCGCGTGTGAGACGACTAGTTCCCTTGTGCAGAGCGTCACGACGGATGTTGGCGATATGGGCATACATGCGGGTAAGTCGGATACGGGCTTCGTCGCGATTTTTACCCCCCTTCTTCCTGCGAGAGAGACGGCGATGTAAGCGCTTGAGCCGCTTGAGTACGGAGCGCAGGGCTCTCGGATTCTCGACGGCGATCCCATCGGAGCACTGTGCGAGCGTTTTGATACCCAAATCGATCCCGATGGGGTCTCCTGATGCAGGGACAGGATCAGACACCTCTTCCTCAACCCTTATCGACACAAACCACCGCCCCGCCTCTTCGCAAACAGTGGCAGACAAGATATGCACGCCGCTGGTTGGTAAGTAACCTCGCTCCTTGAGGCGTAGGTTACCCAGGCGGGGCAGATCAACCGTGTCCTCATATATGGTGATCGAGCCGGTGAGCTGGAAACTACCCAGGCCTTTGCGCTTGGTCTTGAACTTAGGAAAGCCGAGTTTTTTCCCTTTCCACTTGCCTGCCCTCTTGAGCTTGCAGCGGCGAAAGAAATGTCTGAAAGCTGCGTCTAGATCACGCAAGGCCTCTTGCGGGGCTGATTTGCTAACCTCATACATCCAGGGGTAATCCGTCTGCTTGAGTGCGTTGAGTTCTTTGTGCAGTTCCATCGCGCTCATGTTGCGGCCTGTCTTCCTATAGACCTCTTGTTTGCGTGCCAAGCCCCAGTTGTATGTGTATCTGGCACACCCGGCGTGCTTCTTGCAGAGTGTGATTTGTTTGTTGTTGAGATCAAGTTCAGTTCTGTAGCCCCTGGTGATCAGCATTGTATCCCCTCCGAAAGCCTTTAAGAACAGTCACATCATTCTCTTCTTTAGGAGCACTATGAAAGTGGAAGAACCAGTATTTCGGGTACTTGACATCCTTTGCTTATGCTCATCAACCTTTCGCCACTGGGCCAACATTGTATTATGCGCTAGTTCACGAATGTGGGCGTTCGATGGCAGAAGACGCATTTGAGCGTGCAGCAATGATGTAGCAGCGCCGAAATAATGATGAACGGATTACCTAAATCGGCAATTTCCATTATAATATAATCTGATATTAAAGTGATTGTTTACAAACTAACCAATTTGCCTAAAACAACAACGGAAAAGCCACAGCAAGTGATATGTCTGCTAAGGCTTCTTTATTGTTATCACAATCTTTGATTTTTGTAGTTACATTCTTAAGAGGCTGTGTTATACTCGCCAGTTGAAGGATGTATTCAGTTTTGAAGCGAAGACAAGATGAAAGCGCATTATCTAAGACGACCACCGTTCAATCATCCTCGCTCTAAGCCTATTCGTTGGGGACGATTCTTTATCTTTCTGATTGCCTCGCTCATTCTCGCGTATAGCACGCTTCTCATCATTTTAGGCGCTGGAAACGTTAGTTCCAGTCTCTGGTTCTATATTCTACCTCCCATCCTGACTTTTATCGGCCTTCTCCTCACCCTTTATCCCTTGATATTTCCATTTTCTGAAAACAGCATATCCTCCTCTTCTATCTTGAATGAATACGGTCTCCAACAAGTAAGCCAACTCAATCCCGGTAATTATAAGCTTTTTCGTTATATCAAACGCGCTTATATTTGGCGTGATGCAGATTCACTTGTGCGTACAATCCTACAAGGTATCTTGGCCCAAAACCATCAAAATAAAACTCTCGGCATTTGCATCTCCGGTAAACCTGCTCAAGGAAAGACCCGATTAGCATGGGAAGCGATGCAAGCAGAATTAGCTAATTGGACGCTATTTCGCTGGTCACATTTAGCTCAAGTTCCATTTGATTTTGATGCCCAACAAGGAAAGCAGATCATTCTCTGGCTTGATGACCTACATGAATACGCTAATCCCAATGAATCTGTGATCATCAATGATCTTCCACGACGTTTTCTCGAAGAGGGGGCTAGTCTCATTATCATAGCAACATGCCGTGATGGAGAAGATCAACTCCAAGCAACAAAATATCTCGAAAAACTTTTGGAGCAACTCATACCTATTACTCTTGAAGATATCAGTACCAATGAAGCACTCAGTTTATCGAAGATATTGGTACAGGAGGGTTTAGAGGTCTCTAGTGATGAGTTTGACGGAACACCAGGTTTGCTTATATTCGGTTTACAGCGAATGACAAGTCGTTATTTGAACCTTACTCCTTCAGCGCAAATTATTCTCAAAGCAATGAAATTACTTAATTCGGCTCGAATTTATACATATACAGAAAAAAGAGTTAAAAATGTTTCTCATGATGTTTTTGGACTTAAAATGAAAGAATGGAGAAAATCTTATGAAAGCCTTGACAGAAGTGATTTTATCAGAGTAAAGGTTCGCAAAAACGAACGGATTATTGAGCCCGTGGCCGAGACCTATCTAGAAAAAGTAGTAATCGATTATCCAACACCTCATTCCAAGTTAACAGATGATTGGATTTCTCTTAAAGAAAGCTTCCAACATTGCAAAGACGCTGATGGTCTCAACACTTTAGGCTTGTCTGCTAAGTGGGAATCTCTCATACCTCAACAAGAAACTTACCAATTTTCGGAAGAGTGCTATCGTTCAGCTTTAGAAATCTACATTGATGAACATGATTATGTTGATTGGGCAGGAACACAAAATAACTTGGGTACATTGTTCTTGGACCAAGCCGAGTTGGCAATAAGAGATCAAGCAATCAAATTATTAAATAAAGGGATCGAAGCATTCAATGCGGCTCTAACGGTTTTCTCAAAAGAGAATACACCAGCTTATTGGATCATGGTACAATACAATTTAGTTAGTCTAAGTGTTGCTTTGTGTCATAAAGCAGAACTGGTGGAACAAGATAAACAAAATCAACTTTTTGATCACGCTTTACAAACATTTCGTGTACTTCTAACTAACCACAACCACGATCATAATCCTTTTGCATGGGCAAAAGCTCAAACCGTTGTAGGAGCTGCCTTAGTTCTAAAGGCGAATTTTGCAAATAATCAAGAGGAAAAGCATAATTTACTGGACCAAGCTATTCAAGCACACCAATCAGCGTTAACTATATACACCAAAGAAAGTGTACCTCTACAATGGGCCAGAACCCAGTTCAATCTTGGCTCCGCTTTAAGCATTGATGCTAATCTAATGCTAGGAAAAGATAGAAACAAGTTACTTACAGAGGCTAATGAAGCGTATCATGCCGCTGTAACAATCTTATCCAAGGAAAGTACCCCAAAACTTTGGAGTGCTGGTCAATATCATCTAGGACATCGGTCAAGTAATCAGGCAGCGTTCGAGAGAGCCATGGTACGAGCAAGGACGTGTAAATTGTGAACGACGGCGCAGCGTCGC
>Ga0116218_1001570_pt1 | contig 14112 bp, 18 predicted proteins | sample Sb_taG_2_FD_88966 | JGI IMG/M metagenome (GOLD analysis project Ga0116218, IMG submission 88966) | Peat soil microbial communities from Weissenstadt, Germany - Sb_50d_5_LS metaG | ecosystem: Environmental > Terrestrial > Soil > Wetlands > Peat | place: Germany: Weissenstadt | collected 2010-09-21 | reverse complement strand
GGCATGGTGCTTGTCACGGGACCGACGTGCTGCGGCAAAACCACGACGCTCTATGCGGCGGTCAACGAGATCAAGACTGACGAAGACAAAATCATCACCATCGAAGACCCGGTCGAATATCAACTGCGTGGCATTACTCAGATTCCGGTCAACGAAAAAAAGGGTTTGACCTTTGCGCGCGGGTTGCGTTCCATTTTGCGTCACGACCCGGACAAGATCATGGTGGGCGAGATTCGCGACAACGAAACGGCGCAGATTGCCATCCAATCGGCGCTGACGGGGCACCTCGTATTCACCACCGTCCACGCCAATAACGTGGTCGACGTGCTGGGGCGCTTCCTGAACATGGGCGTCGAGCCTTACAACTTTGTGTCGGCGCTGAACTGTATTTTGGCGCAGCGGCTGGTGCGGGTCATCTGCGATTCCTGCCGGACGGCCGTGCATTATCCGAATGACGTGCTCGAGGCCAGCGGCCTGGACCCGGCGCAGTGGTCGCAGGTTCCTTTGTATGAGGGGCAGGGGTGCATCGAGTGCGCGGGCACGGGATTCCGGGGACGAACCGCAATTCATGAACTACTGGATTTGACCGACCGTATCCGCGAGATGATTCTCGAGAAGCGGCCGACGTCGGAGATAAGGAAAGCTGCCCGCGAAGAGGGTATGCGCTTCCTGCGCGAATCGGCGCTGGACAAGGTGCGCGGTGGATTCACCACTCTGAAAGAGATCAACAAGGTCACCTTTATCGAGACCATGCGTTGAGGCTGGGGACCTTAGGCATGTCCGGCATCGCCGCCAGCGCATCCGCCAAGGTACTCATCTCGCCACGCGCGGTAGGGGATATCATTAGGAATTGGAATTGGAAATGACCAGCTCCTCCAAACACGTTCGTCGTCCGACGCTCGCCTGTGAAATCGCAGCCGATCGCGTGCTCGCGGGCCGGGCCGCCGATGCGGGGCGGATGGTGGAAATGGCGTCGGCGCGGGAACTGACACCGGGCTCGGTTGTACCCGATTTAATGGAAGAGAATCTGCGTGACGGCGCGGCGGTGCGGCAGGCAATTGAGAGTGCGTTGGGCGGCGTGGGCGGTCGGTCGCAGGACGTGATCGCGATTCTGCCCGACACCTCGGTGCGGGTTGTGCTCCTGGATTTTGAAACGCTTCCCACGAAGCGGGATGAGGCCGAGGCGGTGGTTCGCTTCCGGCTGAAGAAGTCGCTGCCTTTTGATCCCAACGATGCCCGCATCTCGTATCACGCGCACCCGACGGCGAAAGGTGTCCAGGCGATCGCGGCGGTGGTGCTGAACACGGTGCTGGAGGAATATGAGTCGGCCTTTCGCGATGCGGGCTACAACCCGGGGATGGTGATGCCGTCGATGCTGGCGGCCATTGGAGCCGCGGACGCGGAACGGCCGACGCTGGTGGTGAAAGTGGACGCGCGCACGATCAGCATTGCGATTCTCGATCAGGAGCAGTTGCTGCTGTCCCGGACACTCGAAAATGTGCGGGGGGTGACCATTACCGGCGATCAACTGGCAGAGGAAGTCTATCCCTCGGTGGTGTTTTTCCAGGACACCTACAACCTGAACATTGAGCGCGTGTATGTGGCCGGGCTGCCGGAAGCCGGTGGCGCCGGGGCGGCGCTGAAAAACCAGTCGGGCGCGCGGGTTGAGGAACTGGTGGTGGCATCGCAGATTGGGTCCACCAATGGCACGGTTCCGCGGTGGCGCATGGCGGGAGTGGTGGGAGCGCTGATTTCGTAAATCGCTGTTCGCTTCTGGCTCCTGGCTAAAGGCCAAGAGCAGAGGCTAGAAGCAAAGAACTAATATGCGTTTGGATATCAATCTCGCGACCCGTCCCTATGAAGATGCCCGTGAATTTTGGACACGCTGGGGATTGGGAGTGGGGCTGCTGGCAGTGTTGACGGTGGCTCTGCTGGGCCTGGCGGTCAAGGGTTGGACCGAGGCTGGAAGAGATCGCCGCGAAATCGCACGGATCGGGGCGCAGATCGCGGAACGCGACAACGAACGGGTACAGGATCAAGCCGTGCTCGACCAGCCCGCCAACCGCAGCACACGGGACCAATCGCAGTTCTTGAATGTGCTGATTCAACGCAAAGCATTTTCGTGGACGCGCGTGTTCGAGGATCTGGAGCAGGTCGTGCCCAGCAACCTGCATGTGGTCTCGCTGCGGCCGGAATTGAACGATCAGGGTCAGATGCAACTGGAATTGAAAGTGGCGGGCGACACGCGCTCGGCGGCCGTCGACCTGGTCCATCGTATGGAAGGCTCGAAGCATTTCCAGGGAGCGCAACTGGTGTCCGAGGCTCCAACCGGGGAGGGATCGGGAATCGCCGCTGCGGTGATCTCGATTTATGTTCCGGATGCGTCGGACAGGAGCAGAAGGTAATGCCAGATTTTCGGAATTCGCGGCGTAAGTTGAAAATTGCGATTGGGGCGATGGTGGCTGTCGATGTGGTAGCGGTGGCGGTTCTGTTTTCTCCGCTGGTGGGCTCGCCGGAATCGCGGCGGGTGCAAATCTACGAACTCAAGGCCGAACTGACGAAGAAGAATCGCGAAGTAGAACCGCTACGCGGCATGGACAAGAAGATCGTGCTGGCGAAGGATCAGATCAATGGGTTTTACCAGGACCGTTTTGCCGCGAAGGACTCCGTTCTGGTGAATGAACTGGGAAAACTGGCGGCTTCGGATGGGGTCCGGATGCAGCAGGTGAGCTACAAGGAAGAAGATGCGGAAAGCTCGGGCATCATTCCCATGGAAATTGCGGCAAGTTTTTCGGGAGACTATCTGCAACTGGTGCGGTTCATCAACACGCTGGAACGATCGAAGATGTTTTTTGAGGTGGACAGCGTGGAGCTGGCGGGCGAAGGCGCCGGATCGGTCCGGCTGCAAATCGTGATGCACAGTTATCTGCGGTCGGGTGCCTGAGTGAAACTGGGAATCGAAAACCGGAAGCAAGTTGTCTGGCTGGCGGTGCTGGGCTCGATCGCACTGCTGACACTGGGCTACGAGTACTGGCCTTCGTCGCCGGCAGCAGCGCCGGTCACAGGGCAGCCGACTTCGACGGCGGCCAAGCCCGGTACAAGACGCTCGGCTTCGGGAAGAATCGTGCCGGCGGTTGAGCCGCGGCTGGATCCCACGCTTGACCTGAAGCTGCTCAGCCAAAGCGAGGGAATCAAGTACGCGGGCAACGGGCGAAACATTTTTGTGGTGGGGTCGCTGCCCATCGAGAAGCCCAAGCGGCCCGGTGTCACGGATCCACAGGTTGCCGGTGTTCGGCCGCTTCCGGCAATTCAACCGCCGCCGCCCATTACGCTGAAGTTTTTTGGCTTCGCCAACCGGCCCGGCGAAACGAAGAGGGTGTTCTTGTCGCAAGGTGAGGACGTTTTTATCGCCGCCGAAGGCGATATCGTCGACCGGCGTTATCGCGTCCTGCGCATCTCGACGACAGCGGTGGATGTGGAAGATGTGATCAACAACAATCGGCAGAGTCTGCCTTTAACACAGGGATGAAACTGATTGGTAATTGGTAAGTTGCAATTTGAAGGCGAGCAAACGTTATGCGGCTTGGTGGTTTGAGATCACAAATTACAAGTCACAGATTACAAGATCGCCAGCGCGGCTACATGCTGATCACGCTGATGTTGGCGTTTGCGCTAATCGCGATTGCGCTGCTCACCGTGCTTCCCGAAATTGGCCAGCAGATCAAACGCGACCGCGAAGAGGAGCTGAGACATCGGGGCACGGCGTACATGCGCGCGATTCAACACTTCTACAGGAAGTTTGGGCGGTACCCATCGCGTCTTGAAGATCTGGAGAATACCAATAACCTCCGTTTTATCCGCAAACGCTATACGGATCCGATGAGTGTCGACCGGGAGACCGGCAAGGAGAAAGATTTCAAGCTGCTGCATCAGGCCGATATCAGCTTGAACAGCGGGCCGGTATTGGGCCAAGCGCCCGGGCAGAATGGGCTCCCGGGACAAGGTGGGTTCGGAGGAACGCAGGGAGGGTTAGGCGGACTGCAAGGCGGGCTTGGCGGGTTGGGAACGCAAACGGGCGGACTTCAGCAAACCGGTGGCCTGCAGAATTCGCCGAGTGGCGATTCCAATAATCCCTCGTCTGGCAATCCATCCTCTGGCAATTCAGCCTCTGGCAATCCATCGGATGCGGGGGGGAATTCTAATCAGCCAGGATCGTCGTCTTCGAATTCCAATACCGGCTCCGGCTTCAACGGGCCGACGTTTGGCGGAGGTCCGATTCTCGGGGTCGCCAGCACGAACAAGAAAGACAAGACTATCCGCTCGTTCTTCGGTAAGAACCATTACAACGACTGGCTCTTCATTTACCTGCCCCAGGCGGACCGCGGCGGCTTGCTGACCGGACCAGTGAATCCCGGTATGCAAGCCGGGGGCGGCCTCACTCCTGGAGTGGCGGGTGGTGCAACGGGGCAAGGACTTGGACAAGGACTGGGACAGGGTTTAACGCCGAACGGCGGCCAAAATCAAGGTCTTCAGACGCAAACTCCGCCGACCCCAGCGCCGACGCCCCAACAGTAGACGGCACATCTCCAAGCAGTATTCCAGCAACAGAAAAGCCCCGCATCGAAAGCGGGGCTTGACGGAAACCAGAAATTTATTTCCGTGTCATTGTCATTATCGTTAAACGTTAAACGAAGAACCGCAGCCGCAGGTGCTCTTCACGTTCGGGTTTTCGAACTTGAAGCCGGCGCCTTCGAGGGTCTCGACGTAATCGACATGCGCGCCGCCCAGATACATCAGTGAAGTAGCATCCACGTAAACCTTCAAACCGTCAAAGTCGAAAACCTTGTCCATCATGCCGGCACCGTTCTCGAAGGCCATGGAATACTGAAAGCCTGAACAACCTCCGCCGACTACGGACAACCGCAATCCCGACGGGACCGGCGTCTGCGTGGCCATGATTTCTTTGACCTTGGCAATCGCGCTGGGGGTCAGAACGGGTGCTGCGGTTTTGGGCTGGGCACTGGGCTGAACTTCGTGCTGAACTCCGTGCTGAGCTCCGGGTGTGGTGGTGGTTGCCATCTGTCTATCTCCTTGTGATTGCTTATTATAGCAAAGCTTGGAACCGGCTCGGCAAGGCTTTTCAGGAGCCAGTAATCCTTGTTGTACCCGATAGTTAGATGCTTCGAGCAGACAATAAGTCGCTGCCCTCTTGCCAATGGGTCTATAATCGTGCCAAGTAGGGGCCCGTACCCGAACGCCAGCGAATGGCAGAATTTTCGCTGGGGCTCAAGATGGCGACTTCGGGAATTGGCTCGATCTCAGCTCCGAGGTGGCGCATGACTCCTATGTTTGCACTGCTGGTCGCGTGGGGTATTTTGACGGGGGTCCTCATTATCCTCCTGATCTACAAGAGCACTCTCAGCATGCACGAGGACGATTCCATCTTCCTGCATGAAACCGAATCCCAGATGCATAAGGACCAAACCGAAGTTCTGGTCAAGATGAAAAGGATCACACCGATCGTGAGGGTGCTGGGAGCCTTGTCGGGAGTCATGATCCTGGTGATTGCGGGATTGTTCATTTATCAAGGACTGAACATCGCGACCACGCCGCAGTAAGCCGGAGGCTCGCGGATTCGCGGGCATCCTTGCCAACCCGAGCTTGGGGAGAACTCCGCAAGAGCAGCGGCGCAGTGTTGCCGCCGACAACCGCGTCTGCCCCATTGGTCAGGCCGCCTTCTGCTTCAGATTCCTGATGTCGTCGAGCAGCACTTTCTCGTGGCCTTCCGGATTCACCTTTTCGTACACCTTGCGGATCACGCCGGTGGGATCAACCACGAAACTGGTGCGCTCCCAGAACTTCATCCCTTTCCATTCCGCCTGGCCGATGCCGAGCAACTTCATCAGATTGGAGTTGGTGTCGGAGAGCAGGTCGATGGTAAAAGCGAACTTGTGGGAGAAGTTCTTGTGCGAGGTGACGTCGTCGGCGCTGACGCCAACGACTTTGATTCCGGCGGCGTCGAAATCGCCTTTGGTCGCGGTAAACGACTTGCCCTGGATGGTGCAGCCGGGCGTGTCGTCTTTCGGATAGAAATAAACGACCAACCAACTTCCGGCGAAGTCGGAAAGCTTGGTGGTCTTGCCGTCCTGGTTAGGCAGCGAAAAATTCGGAAAAGGATTGCCAGCAGCGAGCATGGGTAGAGTTCCTTTCTAGAGTTGAGATCTGCAATTGTACGAGCGTCTCTTCCAGGTGACCCCTGTGTTCCGGTGGTTCATGCTTCTAAATCTTAACCACGGAGAACACGGAGGTCACAGGGGAAGAGCTAACTTCAGGCGGCCTGCATTGCTTTCCTGGCGCGTTCGTCCATCTCTTTCGGCGACAGATCTTCCTTGTGAGTCGCAATGCCCCAGAGATGTCCGAACGGGTCTTGGATGAAACCGGAGCGATCTCCGTAGAATTGGTCCGCGACCGGCTTCAGGATCTTCGCTCCCTCCGTGGCTGCCTTGGCGACTACTTTGTCGCAATCGGGGAGATAGACATACAGGCTCACCGGAGACGCTCCGATGCTCTCGGCGCTGCGGTAGCCCATCTGCGGATTTTCGTCGGCCAGCATGATGCGCGAGTCGCCGATCTGGAGCTCGGCGTGGCCCACGCGGCCGTCGGGACCGTCCATGCGGACGACTACGGTTGCTCCGAAAACGTTCTTGTAATAATCAATCGCTTTCGCCGCGCCCTTGATGACGAGGTACGGTGTAATGGTGTTGTATCCCTTGGGAATGTAGCTGACTTTTTTCATGATTCTTCTCCTCTTGGTATTGCGCTCATATTCCGCTCAAAAGACATTGAGGCTGAGGGTTGAGGTTGATGCGCGCTGGTGGGCCCCCCACGGGCCACGTCGCTCCTTAATGAGAACATAAGTTGGCGGGCGGCTCAAGCCGAACTCCCGTGACTCGGGGCGGTCGTCCTCGGCTGGTCCTCGGCTCGTCGCGCAGCAGCCAGTTGGTTCGCACCACCAAGGCTTACTCGGGCACTGGAGCCGACATTGCTATCGAATCAATTGCAACATTCATTGAGAACTGGCCGACCGGGGTCAATGAGTGCAATGGGGACTTTGCAACAACAATCATTTGGCGACAGGGCCAAGTCCACAGCTTTCATTGACTTGCCCGTCCCCCACAGTAAGATTCGCCCCCAATGATCGGCCAAACCATCTCGTCGACGGCCCCAGTTCCAACAGTCCGCAGCGCACAGATCCTCAAAAACGACAATTATCCACAGATTGTGGTGCTCACGACGCATCGACTGGGCATATACTTCGCCAACGCGCAGAAGTATGCGCAAAGGAGACTCCCCCATGAACAAAGCAATGGAAGTCCTACTAACCGTTGTGGCACTGGCTGGCTTGTACGGCGCAATCTTGACGAGCGCCTCGCCGCCTGGCAAATCTGCCAATCGAGCAGAGCAGGCTGTGGTCGTTGCCGATGGCAGCGACCCGATGCCTTTGTGCCGCGGCAAAGGCTGCGGCAAATAAGTACAGGTAAGCCGAATTCATAAATCGACACGAGGCCGGCCCAAAATAAGTGTTGCGGAGCGGTCGAGGGATAGGTATGCTTCCGAGCATTACGTGCACGTAATGCGATGAACTGGTTAACGTATGTGAACTGGCTCGCCGGTCCGCTCTTGCAGATCACCCTTCTGATCTTCATGGTCCGCCGCCAGGTGCGCATGGTGTTTCCCCGATTCTTTTCCTACATCCTGTTTCAGACTCTAAAGTCGGCATGTTTGTTTGGCGTGTACAGGTATTTCCCCGAGAACTACTTCGACGCTTACTGGGCCGGAAACGCCCTCAGCGTGATCTTTACGGTCGCGGTAATGGATGAAATATTGCGCAGTCTCTTTCGGGAATATGGAGGTATTCAGAGTTTGGGAACCACTATATTCCGATGGTCGTGCGGGCTGCTCCTTCTGCTTGCAATTTTGGGTGCGTGGTCTACTAGCGAAGCGGGTGCAGACAGGGTCGTAGCGGCGGTGTTTGCCTTTGATCGCAGCGTACGCCTGATGCAGGTTGGGCTCTTCCTGCTCTTGATGCTTCTTTGCCGTATTTTCAGAAATTGCTCGCGCCAACAGGTATTCGGCATAGCGCTGGGATTCGGAGTCTTTGCCAGCGTTGAGCTAGTCCTGGTTAGTATTGTGATGTGGTATGGCAACGGCCAAGCCGCGATGATCAGTCTACTGAAGAGCACGGCGTACAACGCCGTCACTCTTGTCTGGATCGGCTATCTGAAACAGCAGCCGCAACTGGTGCCAAAGGTTGAGGCAGCTACGAACGCGAATACCCGCGGTTTGGCATTGTCCACGGTACCTGCGGTGTCGGACCCTGACGCAAGCTTTATGTTGAGAGTAGAGCAGGCCGTGGACCGGGTCTTGTCGCGCAGCGATTGGCCGAGACCAGCTGCACAGGGATCTCGGATCGTGAGCCGCAAACCCAATCCGGAAGAAAGCAATTAAACCTAATTCCCGCCGGTGCGCGAATGATGAAGTCCACGGCAAAGCAACTAGATACTGCGGCGAACTGGCCTCCGCAGGAAGGCCAGCTCATTTCGTTAAAATCTTCCGCCGCATCTGAAACGGCTACTCTCAAAGAAGTGCGTTGGGGGTTGGTCTGGCGGGATTTCATTCTTGAGGACGGACGAGTGATACCAGAGCACAGGATCTCGGGATGTCCCCTGCCACAGGCGTGGCGCAAAATCAGTGAGGTCACTGACCAGGAGCGAGAGGAGTGTGAGGAGCGGCTCCTTTCGATGGCCGGGGCCGGGATGGATCCTCGCAAACGGGACCAGTCTTTCTGGGCGGAGCTGAACCAGTATCTGGCATACACATACCTCAGGTTCAAGCCGGCAGGGTCCAAGGTGCAAGACCAAGACAAAGAATAAAGACCAATGACGAACTGACCGGGAGCTGGAGTCTCAGGTCGAGTGAATGGAACGAGGTTTGGAACTGTGAGTCGATCCGATGATGAACCCGACGAGCTGCAGGTGTGGAGAGTGCTCTCCGAAGCTGGTCTGGTAGAAATACGACTCGACGAATTTGCAGAAAGAATCAGAGACGTCAAACGTATCGTCACCGGACGCCTTCGTGACTTGCTGGATTTCAACAACCGCGTTCAGGAACGCGAATCTGCGGCCTACTCTCTGGGTACGCTAAAGGGATTAGAGTTGAAGGTGCAGGCGAATGCTCCGAAGCCGCCCGACCCGCCGAAAATATGATCTTGTTCAAGCAGGTGAAACCCCGTAGTCGTCCGGATCTTCATGCTTCTCCAACTACTGATGCCGCCGCGCGATTTTCCACGCTGAAAACATTTGCGCCTGCAGGCGGTAAAACTGCTGCACGATCAAGGAACGGCCCCCCTCCGTTTCCGCCGGTAAGGAGGCACTATGGTCAGCGATGGTCCGAAGAAGCGGCTCGAGACAAATTGGGAAGAACTCGTCGCAGCAGCTTCAATGGAAACCGACCCCGAAAAGCTCGCAACCATGTTGGAAGAGATCTTTGCGGCTCTCGAAGAGCGTGAACGAACCCTCTCCCTGCGACATAATCCACCTGGCTTCTGAGAGCGTCCCGCAGAGACTTGACGACCCGACGCAGATAATTAAATCCGATGCAGGCGCAAAAGCATTGTTGATGTAATCGATGACACTCACAACCGGGTCAATGAGTGCAACGGGAATTTTTCGCCCAACAATCTTGTGGGATCAGGGCAAGAAGAACTATGGGTCTTCTTTCGAAATCGTGAAATTTACAAGCCCGACCCCTTCGCCGTCGAGCAGCGGCTGGACGAGATGCCCTCATCCTTGTACGGGGCCGGGCTGCCAATCTGTAGTATTCAGTTTTGATTCCTCCAAGCCGATGATAGTCTTGCCGGAGCGCTGCTGTCTGTGAGTTTTAGCACCGTCGAAAGTGACGATTCCACTCGCGGGCTTGGTAATGAGTGTCATGGGGATTTTTCGCCAACTTCCCAAAGGTTTTGTGATTGCAGTCATCAAGGTATTCCCTTTTGACCGATAGGGTCTGGCCAGTAAAGAATGGTCACAGCGAGCGAAATCAGAGTTTAACCGACTTTCTGGCGACGCTGATTTCATCGGGAGGACGTATGGAAGCTGTCGGGCAGAGCGCCTTTGTCCGGGCAGAGCCGCTAATCGCAGTGCGCAATGTTCGCGCGAGCGGCAGTTGGTATCGGCAGCTGCTCGGCTTCGATTCACTTCCGGAACATCCCCATCGCGAAGTGTAGATCGGATGCAGTGCCGTGGTGAACTCATTCTTCAACTCCATGCTTGGGACAAGGACGCTCACCCCAACCTCGTCAACGCCGATGCGGGACCGCCTGGCCATGGCGTCTTGCTTTGGTTCGAGGTGGGCGACTTTGATGAGGTCGTCGAGAGAGACCGTGCGTCGCGCGCTCAGGTCATCTTAGAACCGCACATCAACCCGAATCCCAAGCACAGAGAAATGTGGCTACGTGACCCGGACGGTTACGTGGTTGTCATTGCAAGTCCGGACGGCGAGGTAAGTTCGTGACTCGCTTTCTCTCACACTAAACCCTTTCCCGCGCAAGCGCAGGCAACGGAGACCAAGTCTGAATTTCCAGTCGTCGGCGTGTGGAGTGCTCAATTGGCGAAATCACGTGTTTACACCAACTATGTGACACGACCCTTCCCCGCGATCTGTTCTATTCAATCCCCAATTCCTTCGCCAGCGCCTTCCATTTGCCATCGACTAGCGCCCGCGTCTTCGCGTCCATCACGATCTCGTCTGGCCACGGACGAGTGAAGCCTTCGGTTGACCACTTGCGCGTCGCGTCTATGCCCATCTTCGATCCGTAGTTTGCCAGGCGCGCGGCGTGGTCTAGCGAATCTACCGGGCCGAGCGTGAATTGGATGTCGCGCTCGGGGTCGATGTGGTTCAGCACTTTCAGGGTTACGTCGGCTATGTCCTGCACGTCCACATCTTCGTCTACCACGATGATGCACTTGGTGAACATGGCCTGGCCGAGCGACCAGATGGCGTTCATTACTTTGCGCGCTTGGCCGGGGTAGGACTTGCGGATGGAAACCAGCATCAGGTTGTGGAACACGCCTTCTATGGGGAGATTGATGTCCACCAGTTCGGGGATGGATAGCTTCATCAGCGGGAGGAAGATGCGCTCGACGGCTTTGCCCATCCAGGCATCTTCTTGCGGCGGCTTGCCGACTACGGTCGTGGCGTAGATCGGATCTTTTCGATGCGTGATGCAGGTGACATGGAAGACGGGATACTCGTCTTCCAGCGAGTAGAAGCCGGTGTGATCTCCGAAGGGGCCTTCGGTGCGGAGTTCCTCTAGATTCACGTAGCCTTCGAGGATGATCTCGGCGTTGGCGGGGACTTCCAAGTCTACTGTTTCGCACCTTACTAGCTCTACTGGCTTTTGGCGGAGGAATCCCGCGATGATGAATTCTTCTACGTCGGGCGGGGCGGGGACTATGGCGGAGAAGGTTAGGGCCGGGTCGGTGCCTATGGCTACGGCTACTTCCATTTTTCCGGCGGGGCTGGCGCCTGGGGCTTGCATCGCTCCTCCGGAGGAGCGTGCCATGATATCGACCGCAGCGGCCGTGTTTCGCAGGGCTGGGCGGCCGGGGGCCGTCCCTACGTGATTTGGGGAGGCTGCGGCGTTTCTTATGTGGTCGCGGTAGTGTTCGGCGGCTACTTTTTGTCTTTGCCAGTGCATGGCGGTGGTTTGCTGGTCGTAGATTTGCATGCGATACATGCCTACGTTGCGCTTGCCGGTTTTTGGATCGCGCGTGATTACGCAGGGGAGGGTGATGAAGCGTCCGGCATCTTTTGGCCAGCATTGCAGAATGGGGAAATCCAGCAATGAGAAATTGTCGCGCTTGATTACTTCTTTGCAGGGGCCGGTGGCTACGGTCTTGGGGAAGAACTTGCCCATCTCGGCTAGCATGGGCAGCATCTTTACTTTGTCCAGGAAGCCTTGCGGCGATTTCACGTCCATGAAGCCACGGATGCGCTCGGCTACTTCGTCCAGGGAATTGACTTCCAGGGCCAGGCGCATGCGGCGGGCCGATCCGAATTGGTTGATTAGGAGTTGCGCGCCGGGATAGCCTTTTAAGTTTTCGAAGAGCAGGGCTTTGCCGCCCACGGTTCCCTGCCTGTCTTTATCCCTACTCTTTGAGACCCGGTCGGCAATTTCCGTGATTTCCAGAATAGGGTCGGCTTCGGTGCGGACTCGCTTCAGTTCGCCGGCTTGGTCGAGCGCTTTGATCCAGTCGCGCAGATCGTCGTAAGCCAAAATTCCTCCTGGAAGGACAGACGATTATATGACGGCGCTGACTTAAACCTTTAACCACAGGGGACACGGGGGATCAGAGGGGAAACCTGTCGACTCTTCCACATTTTGCGCTCTGCGACTAGGATATGAAAATCAATTCTGCTGCATTTGTGGTTTCAGCAATGGATAGTTCAACGAGGGGCAAATGATTCGCTTTAAAGTGAACGGGAAAGAGAAGACGTTTGACGGCGATCCCGACATGCCGCTGTTGTGGTATTTGCGCGACGTGGCGCAGCTTACGGGGACGAAGTTCGGCTGTGGCATGGCGTTGTGCGGGGCCTGCACGGTGCACCAGAATGGCGCGGCCATTCGCTCGTGCACCACTCCTATGAAGGATGTCGGTGGGGCCGAGATTACTACCATTGAAGGGATCCCTCCCATGCATCCGGTGCAGGAGGCGTGGATGGAGATTCGGGTGCCGCAATGCGGGTACTGCCAGACGGGGCAGATCATGACGGCGATCGCACTGCTTAAAGAGAATAAGAATCCGAGCGACCAGGATATTGACACGGCCATGGCCGGCAATCTCTGCCGCTGCGGGACTTATCAGCGGATTCGAGCGGCGATTCATCAGGCGGCAAAGCAGCAGGCGGCGAAGGAGATGGCATGAAGCTCATTGAAAATGTCAGCCGGCATGTTAGTCGAAGAGGATTCCTGCAGGGAGCATTGGCCAGCGGCGTCTTTGTGCTTAGCGTGCGCTTTGTTCCCGCGCCGCTCTTGGCGGCGGAAGGCGATGCGACTGCGGCTCCGTTCGAACCGAGTCTGTGGATGTCGATCGCCTCCGACGGCACGGTCACCATTGTTGCGCATCGTTCGGAGATGGGATGCGGCAGCCGCACGGCGTTGCCGCTGGTGGTCGCCGACGAACTTGACGCCGACTGGTCGAAGGTGAAGATCGAGCAGGCGATTGGCGATCCGAAATATGGGGAGCAGGATACGGACGGGTCGCACTCGGTTCGCAGTAACTTCGATCTGATGCGCCGGGTGGGCGCTACCGGGCGCGTGATGCTGATCCGCGCCGCCGCTGCGCAGTGGGGCGTTTCTCCGAAGGACTGCACGACCGAGCCTCACTTCGTTGTGCATCGGGCCACCGGGCGCAAGCTGGGTTATGGCGAAGTTGCGGCTGCGGCAGCCAAGCTTACGGTTCCGAAGAAAGAGGATGTGCCGCTTAAAGCGCGCTCTGAGTGGCGTTACATCGGCAAGGAGAGCAATTCCCTGTTCGACCTTCCGGAGATCGTCACGGGCGGGGCGATTTTTGGGATGGACGCGACTATGCCGGGAATGGTCTACGCTTCGGTGGAACATCCGCCAGTGCTGGGACAGAAGATCAAGTCGTATGACGACAAGGCCGCGCTCAAGGTGCCGGGCGTTCAGAAGACGTTGACGATCGATGTTTTTAAGCCGCCGCACATGTTCCAGCCTTTGGGCGGCGTCGCCGTGATTGCCGACAATACTTATGCGGCATTCAAGGGACGCAAGGGCCTGAAGGTTGAATGGGACGCTAATAGTAGCCCGCACTCGGTGTATAACTCGGCGCCGTTCCGCAAGACGCTCGAAACCACTTCGCGGCAGCCGGGCAAAGTGGTTCGCAATGTCGGGGATGTGGATGCCGCATTTGCTAAAGGCGGCAAGATCATTGAGGCTGAATACTACACTCCGCATCTGGCGCACGCTTCGATGGAACCACCTGTCGCCGTTGCCGAGTATCGCGACGGAAAGGTGCTGGCATGGGCTCC
>Ga0116218_1001568_pt1 | contig 14147 bp, 10 predicted proteins | sample Sb_taG_2_FD_88966 | JGI IMG/M metagenome (GOLD analysis project Ga0116218, IMG submission 88966) | Peat soil microbial communities from Weissenstadt, Germany - Sb_50d_5_LS metaG | ecosystem: Environmental > Terrestrial > Soil > Wetlands > Peat | place: Germany: Weissenstadt | collected 2010-09-21 | reverse complement strand
TTGCAATCATGTTTATGATTGTACAATTTGGGGCCCTTTTCTGGTTTCTAGGTCGGCCGCGATTGTACTGGGTAATGCCAGGTGAGACGGGTGTCAGCTTTGATGATTATAAAGGGAATCCAGAAGTCTTAGAGGCTGCCAGACGAATTGTATTGCTGTTGCGCGGTACTGATGAGTTCAAGGAGATGGGGGGGCAAGCTGTACGGGGTCTCCTACTAACAGGTGATCCAGGAACGGGTAAAAGTTATCTTGCGCAATGTATGAGTACTGAAGCGGGTGTTCCTTTTGCCTATGCCAGTGCTGCCAGTTTCCAGGCGATGTTCATTGGAATGAACGTGCTCATGATCAAAAGGCTGTATGGCAAAGCACGTCGATTAGCGCGTGAGTATGGTGCCTGTGTAGTCTTTATGGATGAAATTGATGCTATCGGTATGTCTCGATCAGCTGCTGGCAATAGAGGTATAGGTATGGGTATGGGAGGTGGTCTTTTTGGGGCTGGAGGCGGCGGCATGGGTGGCCTCAATGAACTGCTGATGCAGATGGATCCACCAAATATTGAGACTGGCTGGTTTAAGAAAATTCTCCGTATACTAGGTCTCTATCATAGCCGTGTTCAGAATCAACCGGTACTCACAGTTGGCGCAACAAATATTCCTGAGTCGCTCGATCCTGCACTCTTGCGTCCAGGCCGTTTTGATCGCAAAATTCATGTTGCTCCGCCAACTGACAAGTATCGCGGAGAAGTAATTGAGTATTATCTCAACAAAGTCACACATGATCCGAACATTTCTATACCAACTTTAGTGGCACGCATGGTTGAGTATACTCCTGTTGCGATCAAACATGTGATTAATGAGGCTGTCATTATCGCACACTTCGATGGTCGCGATAGAGTGAATTATACTGATATCGTCGAGGCGCAAGATGTGCATGAATTTGGTTTGCGTCAACTCGCTGAATTAACTCCTATAGAACGCAGGCGTCTTGCTTATCACGAGGCAGGCCATGCTGTAGCTTGCTACTACCTTATGGACCGTTACTTCCCAGCCTTTGTCACAATACACCAGCATGGCGATCTGGAAGGTGCGGCAGCATTTGCCGCCTGGCGTCAAACGGAAACCATTGTAACCTGGAGTAAGGAAGATGTGCTTGCTCGCATCCAGGTATCCCTTGCCTCTCGAGCCGCCGAGGAGTTGTTTCTTGATGTAAACTTGAACGGAGTCACTGGCGACTTCGCTAGCGCAACAGAACTTGCTACAAGGTATGTCGGTCTCTATGGCATGGATGGGACTTTGACCTCATATCTGCCAATGATGAGCGTTGGTGGCGGAGTAGCAGGGGTACCAAAGCTAGCTGAACGTGTTGAAGCTGTTCTTCAATCTCAGTTCCAGGCTGTGAAACGTCTTTTCAAAGAACACCGCGAGGCGGTTATGGCTGTAGCTGAGTCTCTAATAGAGCGTGACGAATTGGTTGCGGAAGAGATTAAGCAATTGATCGATGAGGCCGACGCAACACGCGTTCTCAAAACCGTCCTTGCTGACTTCGAGATTGTCGCAAGTAATGGTAATGGCAATGGTCACTCGAACGGATCAACGAATGGGTATGTCCTGGTCGGTGAGCACAGTAACGGCAATAGCAATGACGAGGCGCTGATCGATGCACCCAACACTAATCTAGTGGAGAATTTCTCTCTCGAAGGCGATATAGACACCTTGAAAACTAAAGAAATTTTTCCCAAAGACGCAGGCCCATTTTTCTTTATGGGTGGTTAAACATGTGTAAATGACTGGGCACTCCAGTAAGGCGGCCGCCTTACTGGAGTGCCCAGTCATTTACACACCAATACAACAAAGAGATACGTATGTTCGCTAGTACTACAAAGAACGATATTTCAACTGATAAAACGCATCTGGCTCAACATTACTCAAACTGGCAAAACTTCCTTTTTTGGGGAGTTGTACTGGTTTTGATTGCCATAGCCATTGGGATGCGCTACTACCATCTTGGCGTTCCTTTTGACCGTGATGGGTATGATGAAGGGGTATATTGGCAAACCTTGCGTTCTATGAGCTCAGGGAACATTCTCTACCAACAAATTTTCTACTCACAACCTCCTTTTTTCATGCTTTCCACATTTCCTGGTTATATCCTCTTTGGCAGTTCACTCTGGTCAGCCAGACTCGGTATAGCATTGGTTTCACTCCTCGGTCTGCTGGGCGCATTTTTGCTCGGCAAAGCATTGAGTGGACGATTGGGTGCAATTGCGGCCATGCTCCTGGTTATCGCTAACCCATTGTATCTCGCACAATCGCAAACAATTGAAGCAGAAGTATCCTCAACGGCGCTCTCACTTTTAGCAATAGGTCTCGCTTACCTCTGGTGGGAACATCCAGAAGGTACTCGCGGCCTTGTCTATGCTGCCCTCACTGGAATTACGATTACACTGAGCATCCTTTGCAAACTGCTCAGTGTTTCTGTTCTTGTGCCTGTTGCTCTACTGATGGTGGCTCGTTTTTGGCAAATCTGGCATAAGCAATCTGGAACACGCTTAACCGGCTTGCTTCCCATTTTTGTAGGCATCACGACCTGTATATTGACATTTGTGGTGCTGCTACTCCCTTACAGTGGTTCTTACCAGGCTATGTTACAAAGTGCAATAACTTTCCACAGCACTGCTGCACAGGTGTATAGTGGAAGCCAGCAAGCAAACTTTTCTATCATTCAAAATGCTCTTACCTCTCTCCTGACTGTTACAGCTTTTTTCGGGACAGTGGCAGCATTCATACGCCGGGATTGGAGAGTTGTTCCTTTAATTGCCTGGTTTTTCGCGACACTTTATCTGCTCTGGCACCAGGTTCCTCTCTTCCAGCATCATCTGATCGCCCTTACTCCTCCACTCATTGCTCTGGCAGTTATAGGCATCGATAAACATTTCTTGCAGAGCAAGGAAACTTCCAGTAACGTCATGTCAGGAGTGACTGTGTACCTCACCTGGATTACCATTGCACTTATCATGGTTACAACCATTATACATATTCAACAAGATAGGTTATACTACCGCACAGCCGTTGCCGCGAGCACGTCCGGATTTACCCAACTCGAATCTAAGGTAGCAACTGATCTGCGATTGACCACAACCCCCAACCAGCTGGTTGTCACAGATGCCCAGTTCATCGCAGGCCTTGCAAACCGCTCTACTCCGCCTGCACTCGTAGATACATCAGCGGTACGTATAACTTCCAAGTTTCTCACGCTATCACAATTGGAGAATGCTACTTCCCAATCGAACGTGCATGCTGTGCTTTTTTTCACTGGACGATTTTACCTGCCAAATATTGCCGGATATCACTCCTGGGTCGCCCAGCATTTTCACCTACTACACAACTACGGTGCGGGAAGAGAATTGTGGGTCCGCTGAGATTGATCTAAGCAATGGAAAGGTTATGAGGAGATAGATGCAGAAGAAAAAAACTTTTAGCACAATGGAAATAATACTACTGGGGGTTGTGATTGGCTCACTTGTTCTATCATTCTTGCAATCCTGGCGCGAAGAAAAAGAAATATCTTAACCGAATATAGGTACATCATAGCTATAAATGGCATACCTTAGCCTGGAAAGTGAAGATTTTACCTTAAGACTCGTTATACTTAATTAAAGCTCACAAGATTTTTCACCGTCCTTGTTGTTGACAAGGATGATACCAGGAAGCGGGTATATTGGTTTGAAATCCCAATTTGTAAAAATTAATGATCTACAGGGTAAAAGCAGTCAGTCAGAGCAGTCACAGTTACTCAATGGAGGGTTAGAGGCTGATCTGCAATCAACAGTCGTATTTGACCAAATCGATACGGGAAAAACTTCGTTCGGCCAAACAGCTCATGCTCCTGGTAACGGGCTTCTAGCTAATTGGGATGCTCAAAATGCGCTCTCTCCACTACCTGGCGGAATCTCAGGGCGGATATCAGTAGCAGAACAAACCACGCTAAAACAACAAGCGATGAATGGGCCAATAACAAACCCTACTCGAAATGTTGGCCATGATCAGGCACACATGCTTGCTTATGGTCAGATGCCCTTATCGCCATATCAGTCAGGGATAACGCCTTTCGCGGCGATGAATCCTTCTTTACAAACATTGCAGGCGTCACAGTCTCCTTCGATACAAAATCCTGGTATGCAGCAATTTTCGCCCATCAACAGCTCTACCCCTATGTCTCAGCCATTGATGAATCCTATGTCCGGATTAATGCCTAAGCCTCTCAGCTACCAGGGTGCAGGAGGGTATCCACCTGGATATGCTTCACAACCGCCAAATATTGGCGAGCCAGGCAATAATCCTAAAAAGAGACGTTTTCCAATCTGGGCCAGGATCGCTGTATCAGTATTCTTGCTGTTCCTGGTTGTAGTCGGTGGCCTGGCTGGCTACTATTACTACAATTTTTCTGCTCCTGTCAGCCATATCGTAGGGCAGCAAGTGACACGCCTTAAAGGAGATGAGGATCCAAATGCTACTCGAAATGGAGCAGATATTTTAAGTGGGCCTCGCATAAATATTCTTTTACTCGGCAGCGATACGGACCAAAAATTTACCAACGCTGATGGTAGTCACAACTACCTGGCACAGTCGGATATTGTCGTTACGATCGACCCGGCTTCCAAGACAGTTGGTATGCTTTCAATACCACGTGACTTCTGGATCAATGTACCTGGAAGTGGTATGCATAAGCTTGATGAAGCCTATTCACTCGGAGGTCCCGCGCTTGGTACCGGGGCTTATAGCCCTGGGGGTGTTGCTCTCAGCCGCCTTACGATTTTCCAGGATTTCGGCATTCCCATCAACTACTATGCGTGGGTCGGTTTGGATGGTTTTGTCAAAGTGATTGACACAGTTGGTGGTGTCGATGTTGATGTATTGCACCCGATTACCGATGACAATTATCCAGATGATGTTGGCAATAAGACCAGTGATCTCTATGCCTACAAACGTCTCTATATTCCGCCAGGGCCGCAGCATCTCTCAGGTCCAGAGGCTCTTGAATATGTGCGTTCGCGTCATGCCGATCTTGTTGGTGACTTTGGCCGATCCGCCCGTCAGCAACAGGTACTAAGCGCACTCAAAACAAAGCTGAATAATCCAGATATTGTAAGTAAGCTGCCAGAAATAGCCAACGATCTGAACGGTTATGTCAAAACGGATATGCAGTTAAGCGATGTGTTCAAGTTAATGAATTTTGCTCGCAGCCTTAACTCAAATTCAATTAATCGCGTCGTCCTGGGTCCACCATATTCTTCAGATGGCAACACTACAGATGGTCAATCTGTTGTTTTCCCAGATTGTGGTAAAATTGTGCCTATGATAGCGCAGATGTTTGCACTTGGTAATAAGGCAGCTTGTAACATTCAAGCGAACAGCAGTAATAATACGCTCGCGACAGCTTTACAGCCTTTATCTACAAGCAATAATAGTGCTAATACTACAGGCTTACAAGCAATGAGCCAGATGGCAAGCGCCAGCACACTGAATCTTAGTGGAGGTAGCGACAACTTATCCGGTTTTCACAGCTTGCTCGACTTGATGTTTATGGTTGCCTTGGAATCTCCTCAAGCGATGCAAGCATAATTTAATGAGAAAAAACGCATGAAACGATTTACTCCCTGGGCTACACTTTTATTGTTGCTTTCTCTGGCATTAATCCTGCAAGGATGTCTGGGTATTGGTGGAAATACGAGTCCGAACGGAAAGACAATTACAACCAACTCGAGTGGCAACCAGGTAAGTGTTGTCCAAAATCTCTTCAAAGGCAGCATCTACTTCACCATCGATCACAACCTATGGGTAACCGATGGTAAAAATAACACGCGCGAAATTATGAATGGTGGAGATATCTACGATCCTGCAGTCTCCCCAAATGGCAAATGGATTGCAGTCAGCATGACTTTTAAGAATTCATCCAACATTGCCTATATCCCTGTAGGAGGAGGTACACGACACACTGTGCTCCAAGGCAGTGGAAGTTTTTACAATGATAGTGGATTTATCAAAAGCTCCAGCCACTGGTTTGCGCAGCCTGCCTGGTCGCTAGACAGCACACATATACTCTTCCTAAGTGATCTTGAAAAAGAAGATTGGTATGCTGCTACTGGGATCAATGCTCCATTATTGGATTTACAAGTATTTTCAATCCCTTTCAATAATCCATCAGCGAAACCACAGGACGTTGCTTACGCCAGCTTTGGGGATGGGGGTGACCGCGATCCAAGCTATCGTCCTGGTCATCCCACAGAAATCGTGTACACGCACTATGCTTATGATACTGCAACGCGTACACAGCAAGTCATCCAGTTATTTCTTGAAGATGCCAATGCCATCGCGAATCATCCCGGAGTATATCACCCTGGACTCCCAGGATATGATCCTGGTATTGCAATTACTGATCCAAAGACTCAGAATATACAGCCAGCATTTTCACCAGATGGCAACTCAATTGTGTACGTGAGACGCGAATCTCCCACTCAAATGGGACTATATATCATGCCTGTACCGGATGGAGTAACCTCTAACCCAAATGATCCAAAGGTAGAGCAACAGGCCCTGGTGCCTTACAGAAAGTCTTCACATATTCTGAGTGGACTCTATGTTTCGCAGCCTGTGTGGTCTCCTGATGGGAAACAAATTGCGTACATTTCTTACATCAACAATGAGTTTGACCTCTGGCTGGCAAACATATCTTTCAATGCAAAAACAGGCCAATACAGTATGCAAGGAAATCCTGTTCAATTGACAACAGGCGGCATCGATGGAAACTCTCGTCCTTTCTGGACGTCCTGACATTGTACATGGTATAGTGGACTTCGTTACTTGTAGAGCCTCTTGAATTTTTTGAGGTCTGACATTTCATGAATGAGTTTTGGAGTATCTTAGATTGATACTCGTTTGAGGTATCACATTGACTCAGTTTGAAGGTATGCTTATTGCCGGTCGCTACGAAGTCCGTGAACATATTGCTACGGGTGGAATGGCTAGTGTTTTCAAAACTTGGGACCACCGTGTCGAGCGGCTGGTTGCTATGAAGGTACTACGCTCGCTGGATAAAAATGATCTACGTGCAGTCGAGCGGTTTCGCCGTGAAGCTCGTGCAGCTGCCGCGTTGGCTCATCCCAATGCTGTTACTATCTATGATTTTATTGAAGAACTCAGCCAGTATTTTCTCGTCATGGAATACATTCATGGTCCCACTTTGAAAAAGGAAATTATAGATCGTCGGCACTTGCACGCACTCGAAACACTAGAAATCGCGGCTCAGGTATGTGCTGTGTTACAGGTAGCTCACACACGTGGCTTTATTCATCGAGATATCAAGCCCCAGAATATTATGCTGGTCTCCACACATGTATCTACACCAGGGGTTAATAGTCTTCTCGTCAAACTTACTGACTTTGGTATTGTGCGTGTGGCAGAAGATGCTGGTTTGACCAATAGCGGGATTGTGCTAGGCACCGCCGATTATCTTTCTCCTGAACAAGCACGAGGGGAAAAGCTTACGGCTTCTTCTGATCTCTACTCGCTTGGCGTTGTCATGTTTGAGATGCTGGCTGGTCGGCCTCCATTCATTGGTCCCACAGCTGTATCTATTGCCATGCAGCATGCATCAACCTACCCGCCATCTCTACGCCAATTTAATCCTAATATCCCACCGGCCCTGGAAAACATTGTTGTAAAAGTATTAGAGAAAGAGCCTGGAGATCGTTTTGTCTCGGCCGCTGAAATGCAGCAAGCACTCCGCCAATGTGCGAAAGATCTGCGGCAACAAGCACACCAGAACCAGACTATTCCATCACCCCAGTTGGCTCCACGTAACTACCCACTAGGCGCTGGCAGCCAGGGGCAGTTCCATCCACCAGGGTATGGACACCATTAATTATTACTGTTACAATGCATTTCTCTGAAATATAGGGGCATATTAGAACCCTTCTTATTGATCGTCACCTGTGTTCACTCGAGGAAATTTCTAATGCAACGTACAAAAATTTCTACACCAAATGCTCCCGCTGCTATCGGACCTTACAATCAAGCCATCTGCTATGGCCAATTCGTTTATACTTCTGGTCAAATTGCCCTCGACCCTGCAACAGGAGAGCTTATCGGTGATGACGTCCAGTCTCAAACTCACCGTGTTTTACAAAACCTGCAGGCTGTTTTGAATAGTGCTGGAACCTCGCTAAAAGGTGTTGTTAAAACTACTGTATTTCTGATTCGCATGGGCGATTTTCAAGCCATGAATGCCGTTTATGCAACGTATTTTAATGAATCCGATGGTCTGATGCCTGCTCGTTCAACAGTTGCTGTGGCAGAGCTGCCGCGCAAAGCGCTGGTTGAGATCGAATGTATTGCTCTCGTTGAAAACTAACTTGGGGAGTATTGCAGTGAACGTTGCTAATATCTGGCGTACTACGCTCGAACGACTCGAAACAGCTCCCCTTGATGCTGTATGTAAAGCATGGCTTCTCTCAGCCAATTTGAGCCATGCCTCGTATAATGGCATGGATGATTTCGATGTTGACGCCCTGACTGACGATGAATCGCTCTATTTCACATTACAGGTTCCCAGTACTCTTGCTCGAGATGTAATTAATACTCGATGGCGCCGCTCTATTGAGGACATCTTAGCTGATGTCACCGGCCAGCCTGTCACAATTGCTGTTACCAATGCGCTGGATGACTCCGGCTTTTCTAATAGAGATATGAATAACCGCTTCACATCACAACGTCATTACCAAACCAACGATTATGCATACTATGATTTTCCGGCGAAATCATCTATACAGCGTGATGTACAAGATCTCCAATATGGAAACATAGATTCAGTCGAAAATTCTAATGAGGTATGGGAAAGTGAGCAGCGCGCTAACATTCTGCTTCACAATCGTCTTAATCCCCGTTATACTTTTGACGCCTTTATCGTTGGTAACAGTAATCGCCTTGCGCATGCCGCATCTCTCGCAGTAGCAGAAGCTCCCGGTGAATCATATAATCCCCTCTTTCTCTATGGTGGTGTCGGATTGGGCAAAACGCACCTTCTACATGCCATCGGGCATCAGGGTGTAGAGACGGGGCTTGCAGTGCTCTATGTTTCTTCTGAGCAATTTACAAATGAGATTATCAATGCAATTCGCTATCGTACTACTGAAGAGTTTCGGGCCAAGTATCGTTCGGTAGATATCTTACTTGTCGACGATATTCAATTCATCGCTGGCAAAGAATCTACAGAAGAAGAATTTTTCCATACTTTTAATAGCCTCTATGAAATGAGTAAACAGATTGTGATCTGCAGCGATCGACCCCCCAAAGCCATCGTTAGCCTCGAGGAACGCCTGCGTTCACGCTTTGAATGGGGATTGATTGCTGATATTCAACCGCCCGATCTGGAGACACGTATGGCAATCCTGCGCGTGAAGGCTGATGGACTGCACTATCGCGTTCCCGATGACATTATTGCGTATATTGCAGGTCGCGTCCAGACCAACATTCGCGAGTTAGAAGGCTGTTTGAATCGCTTAATGGCCTATCAGCAGCTACACCAGACAGATCTCACGATGGAGGTTGCGCGTGCAGCCATGTCATCACTTGGCAACGATAACAAAGAGTCACACCTGAACATTCATCAAATAGCTCAGGCGGTAGCTGAGTACTATCACATCTCACTCGAGTCTATGTGCAGTAAGCAACGTGATAAGCATATTGTTATGCCCCGTCAGATTGCTATGTACTTGATGCGACAGGAAACACAGGCTTCTTTGTTGGAAATTGGACAACTATTTGGCGGGCGTGATCATAGTACTGTGCTTCATGCATGTGAAAAAATTGATCGAGCAGTGAATATCAATCCTGCATTACGGCGCGAGATCGTCGCTATAAGAGAGCAATTGTTACACGAATAATTCATTGGGGAGCTCTATGTTACCTTATACAGCCTATTTGATTGATCTCGACGGAGTAATTTACCGAGGTAATGATCTGTTGCATGGGGCAAAAGAATTTATCTCCTGGCTTGAGACGCATCACAAAAAATACCTTTTCCTGACAAATAATTCTTTCGCGACAGGCACACAGATTCGCGCAAAGCTTGATCGCCTCGGTATCGCTACTGATAATGCTCACCTGCTTACAGCAGGACAAGCAGCAGTCCAAAATATTGCCCGCCGCATACCTCAAGGAGTGGTATATGTTGTAGGAGAGCAGCCGCTTATCGAGCTGGTTGAGTCACATGGCCTGAAAGCTGCGAGCATAGATGCGAAAGAAGCGGATGCCGTTCTTGTTGGACTCGACCGCGACTTTGATTATGCAATCATGACATGTGCCATGAGTGCTGTTCGTTCAGGCGCTCTATTTGTCACTATCAATCGGGATCCCGTTTTGCCAATTTCCGGCGGTCTTATTCCTGGTTGTGGCGCTCTGACTGCAGCTATTGAAACGGCGAGTGGTGTGACACCTGAGGTTGTAGGCAAACCCGAGCCAATGCTCCTCCAGGAAGCTATGCACATGTTAAGCAGCCAACCCGATGAAACAGTTATGATCGGTGATGGTTTGCAAGTAGACATATTAGCCGGTCGAAATGCAGGTACCCATACCTTGTTAGTACTCTCCGGCAGCAGCTCACGCGAAGACCTTGAAAAATCTCCTATCCAGCCAGATCATGTGTACATAGACCTGGCTGATATGATGAAAGAGTTAACAGAGGAACATACATCTACGCCCTGATTACCTCTCTATTACCTTCTGCGACTCTTTTCATATCAGATCTGCTTCCTTCTGCCTGACCAGGAAGGACGTGACGGAAAAGAAGGACGCGAAAATCGGAAATTCTGTATCGATTTGGTCAGTTGTTGTTCAGTCTCTTTTGGACCTGCCATAAGCCAGGTCGCGGTAAAGAACAATGTCCATCCCCAAATAAGCAAAGGTAAGCCAATAGTCACCAGAGCGAGGTTAGGCCATACCCTTGGCCAGAACAGGAAGTAATACTCCAAAACGGCTCCCATTGTAAGCAATATCGCGAGTAGGATAGTATAACGACTCGTACTTACAATTGCTAGAGCCAGAGGCAGGAGCATGAACCATGGCCAATGTATCGGTAAGAGTACCGTCATCCCAAGAAATATCCAACTACTGAAAAGCAACACCAACTCTAAGGTATCAGCAATCCATAGACCAAACAACAGAAGACTTCCAATAGTTATCCCCGCAAGAATAGTCCAATGACCAGGAACTACAAGCCAGGATAAAAACAAGGGGAATCCCATTGGCAGATACAGAATCGCTGCATCCAGTGAATGAACGGCGTTTCCTTCTATGAAAGTTCCTTCTAAATTCGACACAATACCCATCAGGCTCCACCCCCTCGAGTATGGGGCAAAAGCCAGAACAATTAATACTGCTGATAGACTGGTTATTGCAAACCACCACAAGAACCGCCGTCCACCTTGCATCATACGTGTTTCCTTCCACAATAACTTCAAGAAAAGAGGTAACAGCAAAATGCAGAAGATATTGAGGAGCGCCGCGAGTAGCACAAAAACCCAACTTAACAAAAATGAGCGACGTTGGTAGCAAAGCGTACCCAGTAATAAAAAGGTAATGACGACTATTTCGTAATGTGCTTCACTTACACCTGCCAGGAGTAACAACGGATTCCACGCGAACAAGATCACACCAGCTATACGCATCTCTGGTTTAAGTTTTGCGAGGATTACCCAGATTAACATCGCATTTGCTATGTAAAATATAAAACCGAGTAGTCGAAATCCAAACAGTATGTTAGCTACACTCTCACGTGCCACTAACACAACTGGTAATGTCATGTCTAACCAGAGAGGTCCATAATGAGCAACATTCAATCCCTTGTCCATTAAATATATATGGAAGATATCGGTTGTAAAAGCTGTTGGACTCACTACATATGGATTGACGTTATAGAATGACGCCATGCGCCCATATGTAGCATAGAGAAAAATGTCTTGTGACATCACCCCGGGAGCAAAGATAAAGATGGCACCAAAAACTCCTGTAAGAATGCATACCGTCCAGAAAAGAAGGGATCGATCTTTTGATGTGAGCTTCTCGAGTGCTACTTTAGTACCCACTCGAGAAGCAATGAGAACCAGAAGAAAAGCCAGCACAAACAATGCCAGGAGCAAATTAGGATATCCATTCACAACTGTTGTTGGTGAAACCCCGCTACCCAGATCGAATACTGGAATATGATGCAAACCCTGAACGAGGAAAGAAGCCCATGAAGTCCAAAAGAGATGCGGTAGCCAGGGGAACTTCGCGTAGTAAGCCTTATTAAGAGACCCATTACCCACTGCTGCCAGCAAAGGATACATAGCTAGATAGAGCAAGGCGAGGAGAAGCCCTAAACCAATCAATTTTAGTGCAGCTTGCTTTGCATGTTTAGGCTGCTTTTTATGCACGGGAGGCTGCGGTAAAGCAGAACCTTGTTGTTGCTGCACCGTAATAGAAGTTGTTGGGAGAGTCACTCCTGGAAGTGCCGGTTGGGTTCTATGTGCACGCATTGATCGTGCTGTATCCTTACTAGTACGCTGTTGCATATCTTCACCGATCATCAAAAAAAGCCAGTTGCCCTATTAAAGTATGAGCCAGATATTGAACACTGACAATGAATGCGACGAAACACTACCACTATCCGTTACAAAGAACGTACTCCAATGTGATTTCCGCTTTTCCACTTTTCACATGTATTAAAAGAATGTAAAGTTGAAGACCTTATGTCATCTTCTATTGTCAGGAATAGTGAACAATGCTATAATAGCGAGGTGCTTTCACCCCAGATAACTTGTTCTGGTTTTCGGGTGCAAAATGCATCTCCCGAGAGGAGTGCAAGCATATGTAAATCGAAGGTAACGTCGCAATCTGGCATAGACCAGTTTGCGGTAATCAATTTTTGCGTCGATAGAATATCGATGCTCCACCTGCTCTGGCAGTTACTGGCTCTTTTGTCAAAATGTATATGACCAGATGCATACCCAAAGGAAGGAGGTGGCTTCGTGAGGCGTGACTATGAACTAGGCTTCATTCTCAACCCCGAAGTCAGCGAAGAGCAGACAAGCGCTATCCTAGAGCGCATTGAGAAGATCGTCAAAAACTATGACGGTCAGGTCGTCAAAGTAAATCAGTGGGGTCGCCGCCGCCTGGCATATCCTATTGATCATCATCGTGACGGCTATTATGTGTTTATCGATATGATCTTGACCCCTGAGACCGTGCTCGAACTTGATCGAACCCTCAAGGTTTCTGAGGAAGTAATGCGTCACCTGGTTAAGAGGCGCGATCCTAAAGCTGTGCAGAAGGAGCGCGAAGAGCGTGAGGCTCGTGCCGCCGCTGCCGCAACTCAAACTCAGGCCTCTACAACTGCTGAGACAGAGACTGCAGTTGAAGCTCAAGGGCCAGTTGAGTTGGTCGCTGAACCAGAAGAGGAAATACTCATCGGTGAAGAAGAGCCAATCGTGCTCTCCCCTGAAGAGATCGAGTATGTTCCATCCGCAATTGAAGGAATTGAAGAAGAAACCATAGAAGCGTAGTAAGGATTCTTTCGGGTAGTTCGTTATGCGGTCTCAATGGAGGAGTTATCTAAAGCGTCAAATACGCTGAAAGGATATTGGCAGACAATGCTAAACAAAATCATGCTCATCGGGAATCTGGGAAGAGATCCCGAATTGCAAGTCACATCTGATGGCACCCCTTTTACCCGCTTCTCTATCGCTGTAAACCGAAATACCAAAACGAGTACAGGGGAGAAAAAAGAGGAGACCGAGTGGTTCAATGTTGTCGCCTGGCGCCAACTCGCAGAGATCTGCGAGCGCTACCTGCACAAAGGTTCAAAGGTATATATCGAAGGCCGCTTGACGCAACGCAAGTATACCGACAAAAACGGTTTAGAGCGCACATCAGTAGAGGTTCAGGCTACCGATATGGAGATGCTTGACTCCAAGTCTGCAACCAGTGGCTCAGAGAGCTATTCAACAGCAAGTGTAGGTAACAACAACGATCCCTTTCTACCCGACTACCCGGACGACTTATCCTAAAGATCCAGAAGAAATCCCTTTTTAGCGCTGAGAGCACAAAAGGGAT
>Ga0116218_1001560_pt1 | contig 14184 bp, 9 predicted proteins | sample Sb_taG_2_FD_88966 | JGI IMG/M metagenome (GOLD analysis project Ga0116218, IMG submission 88966) | Peat soil microbial communities from Weissenstadt, Germany - Sb_50d_5_LS metaG | ecosystem: Environmental > Terrestrial > Soil > Wetlands > Peat | place: Germany: Weissenstadt | collected 2010-09-21 | reverse complement strand
TCTATCCGCTGCAAGCCGCCACGTTCTCCGGATCGCTTGCCTCGTGGGTGGGCCGTTACCAGAAGCCGCAGGAGAACGTCAGCTTTACGGTTCACGGCGTGCGCGACGGAGCGGCGTTACAGATGACGGGCAAAACCAATCTGCCCAAAGAATCCTTCGATCACCCCCAGTTGCCGCGTCTGTGGGCGCGCGCCCGCGTCGATGCCCTGCTCGAGAAGATCGAGCGCGAAGGTGAAGACCAGACGACCGTCGACGAAATCATCCGCCTGGCGCGCCAGTACAAATTCGTCACGCCCTACACTTCGTTCCTGGCCGTGCCGCGAGCGCTGCTGCGTCCCCGCGTCATACGCCCCGGCGACCCGATTCTCCGCGTCAAGACCGACGAATCCATCGCCTCCGTTGTCGCGCTGTTTCCGTTCGGGCTCGTGCAGCCGCTCCGCTATCTCTCGGCAGAAGATGTTTGGCAGACGCGCTTTCTGGCGCCCACCGACATGCAGGACGGTACCTACACCGTCCGTCTCATGCTGCGAGACAAAGTTGGCCATACCTATCGCGAGGCGAAGACATTTGTCATCGCCAGCAAGCCGCCGGTCGTGCAAGTCAAACTCGATCGGAAGCGCTTCCAGCGGGGCCAGACCATCGATTTGAAAGTCAGCGCCTCGGAAAGCACGCGCACCCTGGTCGCGCGCATGGACGGTGCCGTGCCGGTCGCGTTGCACTGGGACGCCAAGGCCGCCGCCAATACCGGCGCGCTCACCATCCCTGAGCAAGCCGTCCCCGGCACTTACAAACTAACCGTTACCGCCGAGGACATTGCCCACAACATTGGAACGCAGGAGGTGCCGATTGAAGTACTTCCTTGAATCATCGTCGGGGCGCATGCGCTTTGCCGCACGCACGGTCTTGCTTGCTGCCGTCTTCGGAGCTGTCGCCGCGCTCGGCGAGTTGCCCTTGTGGATCCGCAACATCGACGCCAGCACCGCCCTTGAAGGCGTCTTCTTCCGCATGATGTCACTGCCGAACGGCGCCGTCGGGTTTCGCCGGCCTCCGCGTGAAACTCGTCCAGCGCTTGCAGACTTGATCAGATCGCAGCCGCGCAACGCGGAACTTTATTCCCTGCGCGCCATGGAGGATGAGCAGCAGCTCGACTTCACGGCCGCCGAGTCCGACTGGCAAGCGTACGCCGACAATTCTTCCGACAAAATCAGCGCCCAACTCGCACTGGCCGACTTCTATCACCGGCGGCTTCGCCCGGCCGACGAAATCAAGACGCTCGCGCTCGTGGCAGACGCCGCGCCCATTGCAGCCGAGAAACTTACGGCTCCCACCCAGCAGCATTCCTGGCAGGCGTTTGAGCGCATCTTTGGTGTGATTCAAGCGCAGGGCCTTACGAAAGACGCCTCCATCGCTCAATATCGTGCCTGGATCGCCCGCTACCCCGACGAACCCTTGCTCTACGCGCGCTTCCTGCAGTTCCTCGTCGCCGAAAAAGAATATTCCGCTGCTGGAGACCTTATTGCGAGTTATCGCAAGCAATTCCCCATCGACCAAATCTTCCCGGTAAAAGCGAAAGCCATGGTTGAGTACCGGCGCAGCTCAGTGCGTGAAGGCCTCTCGGTCTACGAACAAAGTTTCCAGCCGCTGTGGGATCCGCAGCTCGTCAAGAGTTACTTTGATCTCCTGCGCGACACGCAGAACTTGCGTAAGTTTCGCGACGATGCTCACGCCGCACTCCTGGCCAACCCTGAGGATTTAAACGCCACCGCCCGCACTTTTTATTACTATCAGCAGCAGGGCCAGACCGAGGTCGCGCAGCAGGCCATTGCCGATTTCCGCCTGCACAAGGAAGCTGCCAAATCTCCTTGGACCTCGCAGGAACTCTATGTCTGCGCGCACCTGCTCGAAGACATTCATTCCTACCCTGAGTCGGCGCGGTATTACTTTGCGCTCTACAACAGCAACGGCATGGCCGACGCGCAGGAGAAAGCCATCGCCGGCCTCACCAGCCTTCTGCTCACCGCGCCCGAAACGCCAATCCGTCTCGGCTCGGGCGAGCTTTCCATGTATCGCGATATCGCTACCATGGATCAAGGCCCTGGCTACCTGAACGGAATTTTGTCGCTAATCCTGAACACTACCCAGCCCGCCTCTCGCTACTCCGAGGAGGAGCAGCGCGCTGTGCCGTACTTCCACCGCTCGCACGCCGCCGAACTGCTGGCCCTGCTGGATAGCAAGTTTCCGAGTTCCACCGAGCGCCCCGCGCTGCACGCGCAACTGCTCGATTACTACGCCACTTCCGGTGAGAGCGACGCCGTCATCCAGGGTGGGCGCGACTTCCTCGCGAGCTTTCCCAATGCCTCCGAACGCACGACGGTCGCCCTGCTCATGGCCGACGCCTACGCGCGCAAAGGCGACACCAAAAATGAGTTTGCGATCTACGATTCAGTCCTGCAGGAACTCGCCGCCAAAGCACAGAACGTCCCGCTCGGATCGGCCGAAGGAGCCTGGGATTCCGCCAACAACTACACGCCGCCCGCGACCAACACAAACGAGATGAACGCCCCCGAATCGGCAGGCGACGAAGGTGCGGAAGCCGGCGAAGGCGAGGAAGCAGAAACTGCGGACCAGAACGCAGCTCCACGCCATCGCGCCAGCGAGTCGTTCCAGGTGAACGCAACCGACAGGCCCACGCAGACAACCGGCGCGCGTTCGCCCGAGTACGCGCGTGTGCTGGAGCGTTACCTGGCACGCTTAGTGGAAATGAAGCAAATCCCACCCGCGCTCGGCGTCTTGCGCCGCGAAATTGACCGTAACCCTGACGACCCCGGCCTTTATGAGCGTCTCGCGGGTTTCCTCGATCAGAACAAGCTGGGCACCGAGCAAGAGGAGGTCTATCGCCGCGCCATTGCCCGCTTCTCCGACAAATCGTGGTACCACAAGCTGGCGCGCTACTACCTGCGTTACAAACGCGACTCCGAATTCGAGCAGTTGACGCGCGACGCCGTGAAGAGCTTCCAGGGCAGCGATCTGGAACGGTATTTCCACAACGTGGTCTATGGCAGCCCCGCACTCTTCCTACGCTTGAACCAGTACGCACACCAGCGTTTCCCGCACAACCCGGTATTCGTACGCAATCTGCTCTCTGCGTATAACACACCTGCCACCCACGATCCCGCCGCATGGGAAGCGCTGCTGCGCCAGCACTGGTTTGAGGAGCCCACCCTGCGCAACGAGTTCTTCGAGTATCTATCGCGCACGGGCAAGCTGGACTCCGAACTCGGCGCCATTCGCCAGAGCGCGCCCGATGCCGCCAGCTGGGATAAGAATCCCGCGGCCGCCGACTTTCTTGCGTACGCTAACCTGTGGCGCTCGCATTTCGAAGAGAGCGCACCGGTGCTGAAGTCCGTCGCCGCGCAGTATCCAGCGGAGCTGGAAATCGGTCGCACTGCGTCTTCGGTCTTCCGCTCGCTTGCCTACTTTGAGCCGGCCGATACCACCATTGCCGCCAAGATCGAAGACACCCTGCTGCAGGCCAACCCCACCAACACCGAAATCATGGCGCGCATCGGCGACATCTATGCCGAGCACGAACAGTTCGCGCAAGCCGCGCCCTACTGGGAGCGCATCCCGCAGGTTGCTCCCGGCCAGTCTGGAGGCTACCTCGAAGCCGCCACGATCTATTGGGACTATTTCGATTTCGACAACGCAATGCGCCTGCTCGGCAAGGGGCGCGACCGCCTTGCCAACCCAAGCCTTTACGCCTACGAAGCTGGAGCCGTCTACGAAAACCAGCGCGACTATCCGCACGCCATCGACGAGTACGTGAACGGTGCGCTGAGCGGCGCTCCAGAGTCGTCAGCTGAACTTCGTTTGCTCGAACTGGCGCGCCGGCCGAAGTTCCGCGACCTGGTCGACCAGAGTACCGCCAAGCTGGCTCCGCTCCCGAATCCATCCATGCCCACAGTCTATCTGCGCGTGAAAGTTCTTGAGGCGCAGAATCGCAAGGAGGAGGTAGCGGCGTTCCTCGACTCCATCGCCAATGCCACCGCCTCCATCGAGCAGGCTGAGGACATCGAAACGCTGGCGCAGCAGAAATCGCTCGAACATGTCCGCCAGCACGCGCTCGAAAAGCAGGCCGCGCTGACCACCGACCCGGTCACGCGCCTGCAACTTCGCTATCAGCTGATTCGCCTCTACGAGGGCCGCAAGGATTTCATCGCGGCCCAGAAAAACGTCGAAGCGCTCTACCACGATAATCCCAAGATTTTCGGCGTCGTGCGCTCCACCGTCGATTTCTACTGGCGCATGAAGATGCAGCCGCAAGCCATTGCCGTGCTGCTGCAAGCCGCAAAGGACGCCTATCCGGCGCTCAGCACGCAATTCACCTATGAAGCCGCGCGCAAGGAGACCGACGCGAAACAGTTCCAGCAGGCGCGCGATCTGCTCACCGGATTGCTGAAGGACTCTCCTTATAGCGGCGAGTACCTCGCCGCCATGGCCGACACCTACGCGCAGGCTGGCGACGACAAGGGCCTCGAACAGTTCTATCTCGATAAGATCGCGCTCTTCCGCAACGCGCCGCTTCCCGCCGACGCGCGCAAGGCGCAGATCGCCACCCTGCGCCGCGGCCTCATCCCCGCGCTTACGCGCATGAACAACTACTCCGGCGCGATCGATCAATACATCGAACTCATCAACAATTTCCCCGAAGACGACACGCTGGTCACCGAGGCCGCGCTCTACGCGTTGCGCTATCAGCGCCAGCAGCAGCTTATCGACTTCTACGCCAAGACAGTTGCACAGTCTCCGCGCGACTATCGCTGGTCTATGGTGCTGGCCCGCACACAAACGAATCTTGAAAACTATGCTGCTGCCATCGATACGTACGCGAAGTCGATCGCTATCCGCCCGGACCGCGCTGATCTCTACATTGCGCGCGCGGGACTCGAAGAACGCTTGATGCGCTTCGACGAAGCTGGAGCCGACTACGAGCGCATCTATCAACTAGCGTACAAAGACCCGCAGTGGATGGAGAAGGTCGCCACTGTGCGCGCTCGTCAGGGCAAAACGAAGGAAGTGGTCGCTGCGCTGCAAGCGGCGCTTATCGAGGGCCGTCCCGAAAATGCCAGCAGCTACCTCGAACTTGCTCGCCGCCTGGAGAACTGGGGCATGCTTGACGAGGCGCGCAGCTTCGCCGAACAAGGCGTGAACAAGGCCGGAACTGACCTGCTCGCCAGCACCGAACACCACGCTGGGGTGCGAATCTACGTCCGCATCATGACGCGTTTGCGTCAGCACGAACAGGCGTATGCCACGCTGCAGAAGGCGCTCGCTGACTCCACTGCCACTCTGCCCGTTCTCAAGGAGCAGATCGAAAAAGAGGGAGTCACGGGCATGACCGACGCCAAATGGCGCGAAAACCAGCGACGCACGCGCATCGAAACCGCGCGCAACGGCATGGCGGGAGCATTACAGGAATTGGGCAGCACCGTGAACACCTATTTCACGCCAGAAGAGCGGCTCACCTTCGCGCATTTTGCCGAGTCGAAACGTGTCGGAATGAATGCTGCCGATCTCGAGAAGTTCGCCATCCCGCTCGCCGAAAGCGCCGCCCTTGCTGATCAGGAAGCGCACTGGCGGTTTGATCCGATCATGCAGCAGGCCGCGTTGCCAAGTTTCTACAGCAATGTGCGTCCCTTCATTGACCTGCAGCGCCGTCGCGGTCGCTTCGCCGACCTTGCTTCGCAGATGGAGCAGTTTGCACGAGCAGTTCCGCCGACGCAGCAAGCACGCCGCTGCTCGCCGCTGCCGATGCCTATCGTTCCGCCGGCGACGAGCAAAACGAACTTCGCATCCTATCCAATTTCTCGAACGGTGGCCTCGACTCTACCCGCATACAGCGTTACTTCCAGTTGCTGCTGGCGCGCCAGCCGCAGGAACTCGTCGGCTTCGCCTCAAATTGGCATAGCCCTTACAGTCAACAGGCGACGGACTATATCGTCGCGCACGGTAGCGCCCAACTCGCGCACACGGTCGTGCAAGCGCGCGGACAAGCTTGTCCGCCTGTCTGGACCAAGTCGTACAACGCTCTTGTCGGCGTCTACTTCTCCGAGCCCACGCCGGACGTCAACAACGCCTTCCTCGCCGCGCTCGGCGACGATCCGATCGGTGTGCGCCTCGCCAAGCCCGTCGATCGCGCGCAGCAACTCGCCGGCAACATCTGGTATTACTACGGCTCGCGCTACGGCGAATACCTCGGCATGTCGAAGCTCGGCAATCCTGACAATTTCCTGCCTGCGATTCTTGAGGCAAGCCCGGCGAGCGCTGCCGGATACCTCACCCTCGCCGACTACTACGCTAGTGCGGGTGACACCAAGCACGCTATCGCCGAATACGAGCACACGCTCGAGCTCTCTCCCAACCGCCCCGACGTGTACGACAGCCTGGCCGTCGCCTACTACAAGCAAGGCGACCGCGCCGCTGCCCTGGCGCAGTGGAAGCAGGCGCTCACCACACTGTCGAAGCAGTTCGACAGCAAGCGGGTACCTGAGAGTTTCTGGCAAGACTTCGGACGTACCAGCGATCAACTCCGCACGCGGCATCTCTTCGCAGAACTCAAGGCCGATGCGGATGCGATCATTCGTACGTATCTCCGCCGCAACGGCAACTACCGCGCGAACGCCATGCTGCAACCCGCCTACGCCGCCGTCGGCGACCCAGTGTCTGCGACCGTTTGGTTGCTCGACGTCGCCTCCTCCGCGCAGGATCCCGCGCACGTCCTGGCTGATGTTGCCGATGCTTCCTGGATCCCGCTGGCGCAGCGCGCCGCGATCTATCAGCGCATTCTGCAGTTCAAGGAAGACGCGGTCGGAAAGCACACCGGCCTCGAGCGTCAATATGCCGAGCAGGATCTGGCTTTCTGGCAGGTGCGCTGGATTCGCTACCTGGTTCGCATCAAGCAGTACCCGGCTGCCGCCACCGCGATTGCTGGGATCCCCAAAGAGACTCGCGATGCGCAAGCAGCCACGCTGGTCCCGCTCGATCTGCGGGTGGCCGCGCAGCTTGGAACGCTCGACTCGATGCTCACCGTCTATCGTGCCGAGCCGCAAACCGCGCCCGCGGCGGAGGTCCTGCGCAATGCCGCCCGCCAGCTGTTTGAGGCTGGCGATAAGCAATCGGCGCGCAAGATTCTCGAACTCGTCTTCGCCCACGAGATCGAAGGCCACAACCTGGTCGCCACCAACTTCCTCGGCCTGGCCGAAATCCGCCTCGCTGCGGGCGACACTCCCGGCGCACTCGACCTCTTGCGCCGCCTGGTCGTGGTGGTCGGCAATCCATTCGAAAATCTCGACCCCGCGGCTGCCCTGCTGGAAAAAAACGGCCACAACGTGGAAGCCGTCGAATTCCTTGATCAGCTTGTGAAGTCCGCGCCTTGGGAGCCTTCGTATCGCCTGCGTCTCGCCAAAGCAACACTCGCGGCCAAGGATGCAACGGCCGCCCAGACTTCAACCCAGGCGCAAGATTCTCTCGCGGCTACTGCTTCCGATCCATCCACTCCGTACGACCTTCGCCTGAAGGCCGCAGTCGCGCTTTCTGGCCGTGTGCATTCTGACCTCGGCAGCGGTGAACTCAATCTGCTTGCCGGCTCCGCCACCGCGATCACCACCGCCGCGGCCGACAAATTCTATTTCTATGACGCGCGCATACGGGCCGCACAAAATGTCGCCGACCCGAAAACCAAGATTCAGCTGCTGAGCCACTGCGTCATCGATTTCCCGCGCCGCGATGAATCTCGCATCCCGCTGTTCCAGGCTGCGGCCGCGGCGCAGTCCAACGAATACGCGCTGGGAGTCATGGAGCCTCTGTTCCAGACGCAATTCTTGCGTGCCTATGTGCCCGAGGGCGGCGCCTCCGGCGCCGAAGAAGAACAGATCATCAGCTCAGGCGAAGAGGAGGAAGCGAGCGACGAATCCAGCGCGCCGGCAACCGCTGCCGCTAAGCTCTCGCGCGCGCAGCAGGCACAGGTCGCGCAGATGATCGGCGACACGATGATCCGTCTCAACCGCCTCGCGGACGCCGTCTCCTACTACCAGACTGCGCGGCAACTCGAGAGCGCCGCCGCCGTCCGCAAAACGCTCTACCGCAAGATTGCCGACGCGAAGGCATCGCTGCGCATTCAGCAGCAAAACACGGCGCGCCAGCCGATCTTGCATGAACCGCTCGAGCAGGACCGCGTTGTCCGGCCTCAACTCATCGCGCGCGTCACTCCCGCATCCAAAGCTGCAACTTCGAAAGGAGGCGTGAAGCAATGAAGCGCTTCTTCATCTTCTCCGGCATCGCCCTGGCCTGCGCTGCAATTGGCTGGGTGACGTATCTCGCCGCCGCGCCTGCTCCGCCGCCACTCTCGAAATATGTGCCCGCGGGACCGCTCGTCTATGTGGAGGCGAAGGACTTCTCCGCGCTGCTCAGCGATTGGAATTCTTCTAGCCAGAAGAAGCAGTGGCTCACGAGCGACAACTACGGAGTCTTTTCGCGTTCGCGCCTCTTCCTGCGCCTCAAAGGCGCCAGCGACCAGTTCGCCGCCGCTGCCGGACTTCCACCCGACATGAATTTCCTCTCGCAAGTTGCCGGCGAACGCAGCATTTTCGCGCTTTACGACATCGGCAAACTGCAATTCCTGTACATCACGTTCCTGCCATCGGCCAAATCCATGCAGACCACGTTGTGGCAAACACGCTCGAAGTTCGAGCCGCGCAGCGCCGGTGGCGTGAGCTTTTATCTGCGGCGCGATCCCGAGTCTCAACGCGAAGTCGCCTTCGCGGTCTCGGGAAATTACTTGGTGCTGTCGACGCGGGAAGATCTGATGGCCGGCGCGCTGCAACTGATGTCCGGCAAGCAGGACCGCACCGTCGAAGGTGAGCAGTGGTGGGCGCAATCGACAGCGGCCGCCGGACAAACCGGCGATCTCCGCATGGTGCTCAACCTCGAAGAACTTGTTCCCAACGGCTACTTCCGCACCTATTGGGTGCCGCAGAACATCACCGACCTGAAACAATACTCGGCGTCAATTTCCGATCTGTTCCGCTCCAGCAAGCAATACCGGGAAGAACGCGTCTTGATCAGAAAAGAAGAGCCGAAAAAAGCGTCATCACCCGATGGTCCGGCGGCGGTCGCCGATCTTATACGCCTCCTCCCCACCGAGGCCGGTGCGTATCAGGCTGAAGCAAACCCCACCTCCGACGCCACCTTCGCTTTGCTTGAAACCAAGCTCCTGGCGCCGCATTTGGGCCCGGTGCCACCGTCCCAGGTCGTGCCGCAGGTGCCGCTCACTTCGGGCGAGCAAGGCGGCGGCTCCGATCTCGAAACCCGAATCGACCTGCCCCCGGTCGAGCGCCCCGCTGCTCAAGAATCGGTTTCCGCGCTGAAAGAACTGCTCGACAAGACTCCTCTGCTTGCTTCACTCCAGGTGCAATCGACTGCGCCTGACCATGCAGGTGTGTTCGTCCGGATTCACTCCGCTGTGATCCTCGTCGCGGGATCAGAGTGGAACCAGGCTGCCGTCCAGTCTGCGCTCACGGATTTCGTTCGTCCCGGTCTAACTGCCAGCCAACTCGGCGTCGGCTGGCAGCAAAAGTCCGGATACCAGGAACTCGATGGCCTGTGGCGGCTCGTAGCCTCGGTCCGCGGCAAGTATTTATTGCTCAGCGACGACCCAGGGCTGGCGGAAGCCATCCTCGCGAATTTCAACCGCAAGTCCGATCGCAAGCCTGCCGACTTGCTCGCCGGATTCAATCACCAGCAGGAACGCGCCAACTATGCTCGCTTCTCGAATGTTGTCGACCGGCCTAGTGCCACCGTCGCCGACACCGAGAACCGCCGAGGCGAACCACAATTCTTTTCCGGCAATATTGCAAGTCTCAGCTCAACCTTAGCCGCCATTTCGGCCGAAAAAATCGAAGTTCGCACCGAGGGAAACAAAAAACGGCAGACCGTCATCTACGAATGGGCGCAATGAGGCACATCACATTTACGTGTGCGTTGCTGCTGGCCTTACTCCCCTCAAGCGGCCGCGCCGAACGCGCTTCGCCCGATCGCACCAAAGGTGCGCAGTCCAGCCTGTTTGCGCAATCCGCCGCAGAAACGCTGAACCGCGATTTCCCCAGCCGTGACATTTCTTTCCTCTTGCTCGACGTCCACACCGGCCGCGTGCTCACGTCGCGCTGGGACCGCCTCGACTCGCCTATTCCGTTGGGCTCGCTGGTGAAGCCTTTCACCGCGCTGGCCTACGGCGAGCAGCACGATTTCCACTACCCTACCCACACCTGTCGTGGAACCGCCACCGGATGCTGGCTTCCTCACGGGCACGGCGAAATCGGCCTTACCTCGGCGATCGCCTACTCCTGCAACTCGTATTTCCGCATGCTCACCGCAAACCTGACGGGTGCAGATGTCGCGCCGATTGCGGCAGGCTTCGGAACCGAGTCTCCGGACCGTGATGCTAGCGGCGCCGCTCTTGCGGGAATCGGCAGCCGTTGGCTAATCTCTCCACCTCGGATGGCGCGGGCATACCTTGAACTCATTCGGCGCCGCGAGCAGCCGGGGGTTCGCGAAGTCCTCGCGGGAATGGCGCAGTCGGCGCAGCACGGAACCGGCGCCGAAGTTGACCGCGCTCTCCCGTTCCCCGAGGCACTCGCAAAAACCGGCACGGCGCCCTGTACGCACTCGCCGCGCGGGCCTGGCGACGGGTTCGTGGTGGTCCTCACGCCTGCCGATCAGCCCCAAATCCTGCTGATGGTCCGCGTCCACGGAGTCCCCGGCGCACAGGCTGCGAAAACTGCCGGCCAGATGCTGCGCCGGATCGAGGGTAGGTTCAAGGGATGATCAATGACCGCCAGATACGCATGAAGACCGCCTTCAATCCCCCTCGCAGATCAGTTCCACGCGGATTCCGCGAACCGGTCTGCGCGTTCGCTACCGCTCTCGTTTTCATCTCGTCCGGCTCAGTCGGTTTCACGCAAACTGCGCCTCGCAGCTCGGAGGTTACTAACGTCCGCATCGGAGTACTAGGCCTCTTTCATCCGCGCCGACTCACGGTCTGCGCACCTCAGGGGCACGCGCTCGTTGTGCGCGCTGGCGACGAACGCATTGTGCTGGAGCGCAGCTCCGGTGTGCACGCCGCAAGCGTCCGGCTCTCCGGAAAGGAGATTATTCTGCAATCGGGAACGCGGACTGTGCGCGCATCGGCTCTCACGGTCGCGGGACGCAAGAACGACCCCGCAGACTTTGTTCTCGCCGTTCCAAGCAAGATCGCTCGCCACTACCGCGGCACACTCGAAATTCACGGATCAGCCGGACATCTGATCGCCGTAGTTACGATGGACCGTGAAACTGCTGTCGCTTCCATCGTGGCCGCCGAAAGCACGGCCGAAACCCCAATCGAAGCACTCAAAGCGCAGGCGGTCGCGACTCGCTCGTATTTGGCTGCGGGTCGCGGACGCCACCGCGAGTTCGATTTCTGCGACACCACCCATTGCCAGTTCGTGCGCGAGCCGCCTGCGCCGGGCACTGCGGTTGCGCGAGCGGTCGAGGCCACGCGCGACATGGTTCTCGCCTACGAATCCGAGCCGTTCGCCGCTATGTACACGCGGAGTTGCGCCGGACGCACGCGCACGCCAGTGGAATTGGGCCTCCCCGCGGGCACATATCCTTATTACTCTGTCGAATGCAAGTATTGCCGGGCGCATCCGGTGCGCTGGTCGAGTCGAATCTCTGCCGAAGATGCCGCAACGCTCGGCAGTTCCAACGAGCCCGCTCGCCTTCGCGCCGCACGCCATCTCGGATGGAGCACGATTCCCAGCAACGATTTCATCGTGAAGAAAGAAAACGGCCAGATCCTGGTGGAAGGGATCGGACAGGGCCACGGCATCGGCCTATGCCAGTCGGGCGCCAAAGCCATGGCCGCCGACGGAGCGGATTTCCGCCAGATTCTCAGCCACTACTACCCGAACGCCACCATCGTTCGCATCCACACGGTTGCCGATTCTTTCTCGCAGCGAAGCGAGACTACTTGGACCCCCTGATAGGGCGCTCGTGCGTTTCGAATTCGTCATCCTGAGAGCAGAAATATAGTTTGAAGGCGCGCGCACGGGTTGGACCAGTTAAGCCGAAAATGCCAGCCAACCACCGGCTGCGGAAGGCGTCCGCGCCTCGGGATGCTGTACCTCCAGGACAACCCCTAGCTCCGTGAGCCGCTCTAGATCGAGCACGTCAAGCCACGCATGCTGGGTCTCTGGGGCTCGGATGCCGGCCAAGCCTTCACTTACATCCATTTCAACCGGCTGATTAAGAAGTACGACCTGAATGCGTTCTACGTTTGCGGACTCGGGCACGGGGCGCCGGACTGGCAACTATTCCGTGACAAGGCAGCCGCTCCCATTACTTAGTGCAACTTTTCTGGCCTCTTTTGTGGAGTAAGATCAATCGAATATATTTGTGCGCAGGCAAAAGTTTGGACTAGAACGGGAGGTCCGCATGGTGTACTCCGACACAGCATTCCGTGGGTCGTCCGCTGTCCTCATTCTGATCGCATGCCTCGCGTGGTCAAGCACACTTCCCCCCACCCAGGGAACTAGTCAAAACGCTGCCTCAACAACGCGTGAAGCGGGTCTCGCCGCCTGGCAGCAGGTCTATTCCGTGCTCACAACTCCTCGCTGTATCAATTGCCACACCGCCACGAACTATCCGGAGCAAGGCGACGACCGGCACCGTCATTTGTTCAACGTCGTGCGCGGGCCGGGAGGCAAGGGCGTGCCGGGCCTGAACTGTGCGACCTGTCATCAGTCCGCCAACGCGGATAGCACCGGTGTTCCCGGGGCTTACAACTGGCACCTGGCGCCGCTTTCCATGAAGTGGCAGGACACCAACGACAACATTCTGTCGAGCACAGCGGTTTGCCGGTCTCTTACCGATCGCTCCAAGAATGGCAGCCTGGACGGCCCCGGCATCTTGCGGCACCATGAGCAGGAGCCTTTGGTGCTCTGGGCGTTCCAGCCGGGACGCCGCCACGACGGCACTGCGCGATCTCTGCCGCCACTGACCCACGAACAATTTGTCGCCGCCACGCGGACGTGGGTCGATGCTGGAATGCCTTGTCCACAGAACCCTTGACTTCGGAGGCTCTTATGCAAACTTACAAGCTAACGGTAAACGGACAACCCAGAGAGGTCACCGCTGACCCCAGTACTCCGCTGCTTTGGGTGCTGCGTGAAGATTTGAAGATGACCGGCACGAAATACGGTTGCGGCATCTCCGCATGCGGTGCGTGCACCGTGCACCTGGCGGGAGTCGCGATTCGCTCGTGCGTGGTTCCGATTTCATTGATCGGCGACCGGCCGATCGTGACCATCGAGGGCGTCGGAGAAGATCGCGTGGGCCGCGCCGTTCAAGACGCCTGGGTGGCCGAGGACGTCGTGCAGTGCGGCTACTGCCAAAGCGGTCAGATCATGAGCGCTGTGGCCTTGCTTAAGAGCCGCAGGAAACCCACCGACGAGGACATCGAGGAATCGATGGGCGGAAACATTTGCCGCTGCGGCACGTATGTTCGCATCCGCAAAGCGATCAAGACTGCTGCACAACAGCTGGCGTAAAGGAGAACACCATGTCCGCGACCACCATGTTGAGTTCGGAATCAGGTCTCAGCCGCCGCAGTTTCCTGCGCGTCTCGGCGACGGCTGCCGGCGGGTTGATCGTCGCTCTCTATCTCGATTTCCCAGTACAGGCTCAGGCTCCGCAGGCGAAGACGTATCCTCCGGATGCCTTCGTGCACATTCAGCGAGACGGCAAGATTGTGATTCAGGTGAATCGCCTCGAGTTCGGCCAGGGAGTTCAGACCTCGCTACCGATGCTGTTGGCCGATGAGATGGACGCCGACTGGGCGCATGTAGTAGCCGAACTCGCCCCGGCCGCCGATGTCTATAAGGATCCCGTGTTTGGGATCCAGATGGTGGGCGGCTCGGGCTCGATTGCGCATTCTTTTCAGCAATACCGCGAACTGGGAGCAAAAGTCCGCGCCATGCTGGTCGCCGCTGCCGCGCAACAATGGAAGGTGCCGGGTGCTCAATGTCGGACTGAGGCCAGTGTCGTGTATGGCCCCAGCGGCCGGTCCGCCACCTATGGCGAACTCGC
>Ga0116218_1001557_pt1 | contig 14197 bp, 18 predicted proteins | sample Sb_taG_2_FD_88966 | JGI IMG/M metagenome (GOLD analysis project Ga0116218, IMG submission 88966) | Peat soil microbial communities from Weissenstadt, Germany - Sb_50d_5_LS metaG | ecosystem: Environmental > Terrestrial > Soil > Wetlands > Peat | place: Germany: Weissenstadt | collected 2010-09-21 | reverse complement strand
GTTGTTCACTTTTGACCAAACACGCAGGAAAAGCACCAACGCACATCTCAGACACTGCCGCAGGGCTCGACGCTCTTCCGTGTTCTGCGAGAAGCTGGTAGGATATTTCTGTGCTAAACATCTGCTCCGGTTTTCTTGGTGGTTCCGTCCAGGTTGGCAACAAGCTGGATCGCGAGGAGCATTCTGCGCAGGCGGTTTTGCACATCGCAGAAGTGCAGGGAATGGCTCAAATTTGGTGGCGGTTTGGGGGCGGTTCGGACAGGAATCGCGCTCTTTTGGGCAATCGGGAGCAATCGGTGCACGGTATGCAAATCGCGCAAAGCCGCATAAAAACTGCTTATTTCGCATCTCGTTGATTTGGCGAGTGGGGACGTAGTTCAGTTGGTTAGAACGCTGCCCTGTCACGGCAGAGGTCGCGAGTTCGAGTCTCGTCGTCCCCGCCATTCCTTTCAATAGCTTGTGAAGAAAGAATGGCCCCTTCGAGTGGTTTTGTGTCGCTGCTTGTGTCGTAACCTACCTTTTTGACCCCTATCGCGAGCGCATCTAGCGCTTTTCTCTTCGCCTCAATTCGGACGTGAGAGTAGTGAGCCAGCATCCGCTGAGAGACGTGACCGGCGATAGACATAACCGTTCGGTCGCTCGCCTGGGATTCAGCTAACTCCGTGATGGCGTGGTGCCGCAGATCGTGAAAGCGTAGACCAGCGGTAGAACTCTTGACCTTGCCCACATCGGCTCCGCATTTGGGGTTGCAGCAGATCGTCGACGGATTCTGTAATTTTCCGCAAGCCGGACAGTTCACCGCCCGCGTCAGGCTCCTCCATGCGGAGCGCCAGCCGCTCATTGGTTTTGTCGGATCGGGCTTCGAGTAGCCTTCGGCGCTAGGGAAGACGTACCAGTCAGGCTGGAGATCGCTCCCGAAAAGCATTTGAGCGCGCTCTCTGAGTCGCATGATCGCGTTGCGGGTGTTTGTGTTGAGCGGGATCACGCGCTCACCCGCGAGCGTCTTTGAGCGGCGGATCACCAGGCTTTGGTCCATCAAGTCGATGTCCCGCCAGCGCAGTTGCTTGACCTCGCATCCCCGCATTGTTGTATTCAGTGCGAGCACCGAAGCTAGGTATGCCGTTTCCCACTCGGGCTTGGACTGGGCGACCTTGAGCAGCCTCAGCTTCTCCTCAGGTTGTAAGGCCCGCCCGATATCCCTTCTCTCGGGAAGACGCGGCACCTCATCCTCAACAAAATGCCACCGCTTGGCCCTCTTCAGAATGCGACGCAATATGCCGATCTCCATGTTCACGGTCGTGTTCGACAGATCGCTGGCCTTGCGTTGCCTTACGTAAGCCAATATCGAGTCCACGTCGATGCGAGAAATCGGAAGGGAACCAAAGTATTCCCGGAGAGGTTTGGCATGGTCGTACTCAGAGCGCTTGCTTCTCGGTTGAACGTGAGCCGCGCGATCTGCAAGGTACCGATCAATCGCCTCAGTGATATTGAGCTTCGAGAACTGCTGGCTCGCTGGCGCAAGCTTGCCCTGCGAAGCCCTCGCGATGAGGTCTTTCTCTTTGGACTGTGCCTCTCGCCAATCGCTGGTTTCGAGCGACTGGCGGAACCGCTGGCCATCGACGAAGAAATGTGTGTGCCACGTCTTACCGCGTTTTACGAGTGACATTCTTCTCGCCTTCCTTTTCTGGAGATTTGCTATTTCACTTTTCCTGATTTCTTGAGGTGGTACCACTCTCGCTGATACTTTCGCCGTTTTGCCTTAAAGTCGGCCGCGGATTGGTGATACCGAACTCGACACTTGGTTTGGCAATAGAGCTGGTCGAGCCGACGCGCGAGAAAGTACTTCCCGCACTGGCACTTTCTTATCCGGTCAAGTTCATCCCGCGACCCTAAATACGTCACGCACATTACTGCTGCGATCTCGCCTATCTCAACTCTGTCTCTGCTCTTCCGAGTCGAGAAATAGACGACCTGCGGGCCATCTTCAAGAAACATTAACCGTGGTGAGACCCAATACCGAAGCAGCAGCTTGTTGAGTTCCAGTGGAGATTCGGGGACAGACGTAATCAGTTTCGCGGCTCGCAGCTGTTCTGCGGCGATCCGTGAGGATTTCAGTGACTCGATTGCACGCTCCCTTTGCAGCAGTTCGATGATGCGAGAAACGCGAGCCGTACTCCTCCTCCCGGCTGTTCCGTTCAGCCAAGAAACCAGACCCTCCGGCTTCATTCCCTCAGCGATGATTATCAGTTTGTGGCGTGACGCCCATGCCTCAAACATGTTCTTGGTCGCTCTTGCTTTTGACATACGGGTCATGGCTGTTTCGGCTTGTAGATTTTCGTGCACAATCCAGCATAAATCCGATTAATCTTACGACATACGACTATATAGAGCAAGCGTTATCGAAATCTAAGCGCGAGGTGAACAAGATGAGAAGGAAGACGCTGGAGACTTTGTACTCGGTCGATGCGGCAGCGAAGAAACTGGGCGGGGTCTCGAAATTCACGATTTACGCGTGGCTGAGTCGAGGAATCTTGGAAAGGACCAAGGTAGGAGGCAGAGCCATGATTCGCGAATCCTCATTGTTGAAATTGCTTGAGGAAAGCTCCAAACGAGGAAAGCGAGGTGAGTGATGCCGGACAATATTCCTCAACTGCTTCCCCTGCTCGCGGTCGCCAAGGCGCTGTGCGTCTCGCCGCACACTGTCCGAGCTTGAGTGAGGCAGGGCAAGCTGAAACCCGTTCGGCTGTGCCGTCGACTGCTCTTTCATCCTGACGATATCGCCCGCTTGCCTGCGGGGGCACGGTGACCGCTGTTCCAAGTGGAGAATGTGCGCTGGAGGCATGGGGGATGCGTTTCCACTGCGATGAACTCAAACGACTCGGAAGCACTGCTCCGACTGCTCGACAGCTGCGAGACGCCAAACAAGCGCGGCAAGTTACCCAAACGGGGCAAGCGTGAGGCTTTCTACGATTGCCTGAAAGGAAAACTCGCTGCGCGAATGATATACGTCCGGCAAGATTTGTCAGTCACTGGGCGCCCGCTGCGCTGCCAACTCAAGCATCATTGTCCCAAGTGTACGTCCGAGGCGAACATTGTCCATCGCCGCGGATCGGACTTCCTCTGGATGAACCGATTGGCTGGAGAGTTGGGCGGAGGGCCGAATGGCAAGGATCTTAAGGTGTGGGTCGTGACGCGGGTGTCGTCGGAGCGCCCGCCATCAGCCTCCAGGATGGCCAAGGCCTTGGGGCGCAGCGACGGCCGCTATCGTCCCATGATGATAGGACGGTGGGCCGGAGAGGTCATTATCGACACGCTTTGTGCCGAACTTGAGACCACTAACACATCTAATGGCCCCAAGTTAGGCACATCCTTTGTTTTCAACGCGCTGCTTTTTACCGGCTGCCATGGGTCGTTGGATGAAGAGCGACTGAGGAAATGGCTGCCCGGATGCCGAATTGACCACTTCCACGGCTGCTTGACGCTGGCATGGGAATCCTACCTCACGCGTTGGTCACGGATGCGAATCGATTCGTCGAGCGTGTCGCAAGTCGCGGCCTGGGTCAACCAGGGAAGACGGGGCTTCACCGCGATAGGTGCCCTGTACGGCAAGAAGACCAAGGGAAAGGCCTCCTATCTGCGCGACTTGCGCCACGATTGCGGCAAAAGCGTAGCGGTTGCCTGCATTTCAGACTACGAAGATCGCGGCCAGGCGAAGGAGCGCATGCGCCGCAACCTGCAAGGCACCGAAGGTTGGGATCTGTTTGAGAGGCCGCTTACATACTCTGAGATCGAACAGATTATGACAGGGATAGAGATCGAATTGCGTGACATTCCAACGACGCTGGCAACTCCCGCACTTGGGGGAAGTGCGGCAGGGTAGGGCGAATTTGTCACTTTGTCACTCACCATCGATGTCACTTTTTCTGCCCCTCTCATCTCACTCCGCTGCCGCCGAACTTGCGGGCGGCCATCGCCCGAACCGTGACCATGCGCGACGGAATGACATGGAGCGATAGCGGTCTCCTTTCGAACGTGACACCGTGTTGACCGCGCCAACTAATTCTCGCCACGCGGTTGTCACACGAGTTATGCTGCCGACATGAGCGACGCAGAAGCCACCCAGGGATCGCAGCCTCTGACGGCGCGCCAGGCCGTTCTCGCCGACATCGCAGAGAGACGGCGCAAGGATCCGAACTGGAGCCCGCGGACGGACCCGACGTACAGCGGCACGGAACCGGCGTTCATTCAGATGATGAGCGACACTGACTATGATCGCCACATGGCTGGCATTGCGGAACGACTCCAACTGGCGAGTAATGAGCTACTAGGCAGCGGGAAGCGTGTCGAGCCGCAGCCGATGCCGCGAAGGGTGGTCCGCTCGGCTCTCCCCTTCGGCCAGCGCATCCGCGACGTGCGGCGCGCACTGCGGTTGACGCAGCGCGAGGCTGCCTCGGAGCTCGGAGTCAGCAGGCGCACGATCATCCGGTATGAGCAGGGTCGCTCCAGCCCGCTGCGGGCCGCGCCGCTGCTGGCATTGCGGCGGCTGGAGTCGGGTAGGCCGGCCCTCCCATAGTTGTCAATCCCTTAGCGCATCGCCGTACCGGGCTCTCAATTCTTCAGCACGTGCCGACTGATACCTATCCAGAATTCCCGCGAGAGCTCGCCCCGATATGCCCGGAATCATCGGCTTGTAGTCCAACATCAAGGCAACGCCGTCCAACACACAATCCTCCGGGCAACTCTCCGCAAGCAGATCAAAAAACTCCTGCAGATCATAGACGCTCCAAATTCTCGCACCCGGCTCAACAGCTATGTATTTCGCCAATCTTCCGAGCGCGGCCAGAACTATCGGGCAAAGGCTCTCGGAATCGTTCTTGATGTAAACATCACAAATTCTGCGCAGATGTAGGAATGCAGCATTTGCGTATGGGCCAGAAACGAAGGATGGTAGGAAAGGCTCGATCAGCTCGTACGGGTAGGGTTTCTCCTCTGATCCACCTGCCATTTGCCATATCAGCGAGGTGCGGAATCTGGGTTCGCCATCTGCGAGTTCTTGATGCAGGCGATCCTTGAACTGTGCAGGATCGAACGGCGGCAAATCGGGGAGCTGGCTTTCCCGGAACAACGAGAAGTACAGCAGGAGGGAGCAACGGTTATGGACGCCGTCGGTCTCCCCAACCGAAGATAGCCTGTCCAGCACCTCGGCAGCTTGTTCCTCGGTGAGGTCTCGAATCCACACCAAGACGTTACTCACATCGTCGAGCAAGGCGGGATTTATACCTGCATTTCGCAGCATGCGAAACGCAATGGCCTTTATGCGCTGGGAAACGCCTTCAGGCATGAACCTGCTTCCGTCCGGAAGCTTCTGTCGCCTGCGGACGGCCATTTCGTTCAAAGGCACACAAGCCTGGGACCGAATATAGAAATCTGGTCCGAGCGCATAGCCCTCCAAGATGTCAAGCATGGCCGGATAGTGAGCGACCAAGTTGTGGATAACAATCTTTTGTATCAACCAGCAAAGGCGACCGCGAACCGAGGTGATTACACGATATTCCTCCCCTTCTGCGACTCGCTGGTGTGCCGGGTTGGGCAGGGGTGGATCGGGATCATTTCTTAGCTGCTCGATGATCCAGAGGACAGAATCCCACTCTGCTTGTTCAACGAACATTTCACCGCATGAGATGAGGGCATCTTTCCCATCAGCGGATAAGAGGTCCAAGCTGCCATACGTCCGGCTCATTTTCCGAGTGATCTCGAATGCTTTCGTATCCCGAGACGAGAGCCGGTGCTCCACAAAGGGGAAGAATAGGGAGGTTAGCCCGTCCTCGTCGGGAAGCCTTCCGTCTCGGTAGCAGTCAAAGACCCGTCTGTCGAAAACCGGCGAAATGTTTCCTGGCGCAATTTCAAAGAAGGCCCTGTCGACATTCGGAAATTCTTCCATATTCCGCGTGCTGAAGTACTGTCGGACATCGTGTTCTTCTTGTGGAAATATGCCCGCATTGAGAATGAGAAGCGTACGCAAACGGCCCTGGGTGTTGAGCTGCTCATTCTTCGTAGGCAGCAGATCGTCAAGAGCGTCGCTGGCGGACCGGAATGGATCGATTTGTCTGAAATTTCCTATGGACGAAAACATGACTGGCGAATTATCGGGAAGCTTGTAGAACGTGTAATTACCGGCAGCGAATTCTTCTTGGCCTCGATGATTCGCGATCGCAGCTTCGAACTCGTCGGCAGTCTCCGAAACGAACTTTTTGCGCCTGGATCTCGGAACGTTGAAATTGGGCGTTCGTATTGAGTATCCGGTTATTCCCCTCTCCTTTAATTCAGCCTTTAGTCGCTGAACGATATCGTTCCAAGCGCGGTGATGGCCTAGATCTTTTTCATCTCCGACGAGGCGGAAAATCTCCAGTGCGATCACTGGCAGGCCCTGAACATTCGGCGTGAGTTCGTAGTCATAGTCCCGTCGGGTTAAGGGATTGGTGACAACATCCTCTCCCGTGGCGACGTAGACTTGCTCGTGATGTTCCTGGAGAAATGTTATGAATCTGTTTTTCGCGTCCACTTCCCACTGTTGCTTGGGCATTGTTCATTATAGAAAGGTTCCTGTATCCAGAAAACGACCTTCCCGAAACCGTTCTAGCCGGAAGCAGTTACTCACGCCCGCGTGGATGGCGAGGATCACGCGAAAGATTGACAACTGTTGTCGACCTGGAGACTGTCGATGCGCGCGCGGTCAGAAGTCGTCCGGTTGCTTGGCGATGCCGGTCCACCAGTGCTCAACCTTGGACAACTGGAATCTTGCAGTGACAGTGCCGTCCTTGTCATAGACCAGGAGCGAGCCTTGCTTTTCTTCGGCTCTCACACCCTGTTCGATTACCGCGACCTCGTCGACATAATCGATTTTGACATTGACTGGCATGCTCACTCCGGGTACCTGTTTTTCTTCGCGAATATTGTGCGTCTTAAAAGAGGTGACCCTGAATCTGTGAAAGTTCGATCGGCGCAGCGCACTCCGCGTCGTCGTTGGCCACGTGGTTGATCCGAATACTCACCGGGTAGTAGCGCATCCGCCGGGCATCGCAGGGCCTCAACAATTCGGACGCCGCACGCGCATCCTGCATCCCCGGATCAAGCCACAGGTCGTAGCCGTCCGGATCAAGAATGACCGGCATACGGTCGTGGATGGTTGCCGCCACTGCGTTCGGTGTCGTGGTCAGAATCGAGCAGGTCTCAACCGCGTTGCCGCTTGCGTCCTTCCAGCGATCCCAGATCCCGGCGAACGCGAACAACTCGCCTTCGTTCACCTCGAAGCAGTACGGTTGCTTGGCTTTCCCCGTCTTTTGCCACTCGTAGAAGCCATCAGCAGGAATGATGCACCGGCGAAATTTCAGCGGATCGTGGAAGGCGGGCTTCGTGGCCGCCGTCTCCGATCTCGCGTTGATCATCCTGGCGGCGCTGGAGGAGTCCTTCGCCCTCGATGGAATGAGACCCCAACGGACGAGCGACAACCGTCGCACGGGTTCCTTCGGGTCCTGGCGAACGACGGGTACGGGCTGCCTGGGTGCGACGTTGTAGCGCGGATTCCAGTCGTCCTCCCACGGATCCGTCGCGAAGTATTCCTCAAGAAGCTGCTTCCTGCGGGACAGGCGGTAGCGACCACACATCCGATGATTATGACAGAAGCGAGCGGAATGGCGAACAAAAAGCGAATATGCTACCATCGCTCTCGCCATGGCCCGCCGTCCCGCTCCCGAGCAACCGGATGTGCTCAGCGAAGAGGAGATCAAGCAGCTCCGTCATAGCCTCGCCCACCTGAGCACGGACGGTGTTCGGCAATTCTACGAACGCGCCCACGAAGAGTGTCGTCTCGTGCACGACCGACTTCCGAGTCCTCGGAAAATGCAGACCCTCGTCCAGGTGTGGAAGCAGTTGTGGAAGTGGCGAAGGGAGTGAGTTTCCAGCCGAGGATCGGCGCATCGAAGAACGGAGTCAGACACGACCGTGCGATGGTTTGTTTCGGCGTCGGTTCTTAGCTCGCGACCCCTTGTGAAGGCTTCCGACTGCGATGCTATGCCTCTAAGGAATTTACGAATGGTCACAATTGAACAGTTTTGGGGCGGCCCCTGTAATTATCACGGAGTGGCCAAAATTGCACAGCCTGGACGGAGATAGTTCTGCCACACTGCAAACATGACAGCTCAAACGATTCCGGAATACCTTGAAGAAGAGCGCCAAAAAACTACAGACATTCAGCTACGAACGGAAGAAGAAGCTGCGCGCATCCAGCCGCTGCAGCATGGCCGCCATCGCAAGGCGAAACAGCCCAGGCTGTTGCTACTTCAAGTCAAAGCAGCAACCAAGAAAAAGAAAAAGAGAAAAACTGTCGCGGTAGCTCGCAGGAAACCACGCACCGCGAGAAAGATGGCGACAGAAACTCGCAAGAGAGCGTGATCTGGATGTAAGAGGATGAGGAGGAACTAATGAATAAGGAGCAGGTGGCTGGCAAGATCGCTCAGGCAGTGGGAAAAGTGGAACAGAGTGTCGGAGAACGCGTTGGCAGCCAAAAGCTGGCCAACAAAGGTGTGGTCAATCAGGCCAAAGGTGCGGCGAAGGAAACTTGGGGCGATGCCAAGGACGCCGCGAAGCAGATCCATGAATCGCAAAAGAAAGCCGCTTCCCAGAAGGCCACCCAGAGTCGTGAGAAGATCAGCCAGTCTGTAGACGACGCGAAAGACAGGGCCAAGGGCAGGATTGATGAATTCAAACGGCGCCACTCTGCATGACACAAGGTTCTCCGCAGTTTGAACTTTTACAGTGACCGTCTCAGGTCAGTGACGATAACAGGCGAATTACACTCACTAATGGCCCTGCCGGGCTACTGTGGGAATCAGGACCCGCAAACTAACCGTGGACGGCTGGAGATTGTTCTTGTAGCTCGTATAATTGTGAGGATATGAGCAAAATGCTTCGCGTTCTTTGCTCCATTCTTGTTGCAGCCCCGCTGCTTTCTGTGGCGCAATCGCCCAGCGAACAAGTTCCCATCATTCAAGGCGGTGCTGGTCCCTGTTCTCTCGAACTTACAGTTAGGGGCGCGGACAGCAAACCCGTTTACGCGGCCACGGTCAAGGTTCATATCAAGTATGGCTTTGGTGGAATGCGCAGGCTCGATCTCGAAGCCGGAACCAACTCAGATGGGAAGGTGAAGTTCGCCGGACTTCCCACCCGTGTGCAGAGACCTCCACTTGAGTTTCACGCTTCGAAGGATGAGTTCGAGGGTGTCGCGGCGTTCGATCCGTCAACCGAATGCCAAGCCAAACATGACATCACACTGGAGAAGCCGAAAGCACCAGATGGACACTAGCGGGCTGCCGCGAAGCGTCCGCCGCGCCAGCGGGTTAGTTCTTACCGACAGTCCGGAAGTTATCGCGCGATGGCTCGAATCGGAACCAGGCGTTATCACTCATTCAGAACCGGCCGATCCGGGTCAATGAGTGCAATCGGGATGTTACACCAATTGGCGCCTCGACACGACGCCAAACCGCCGCCCTTCATTGACTTGCCTCACTGCTCGTCCTAAGATTCAGCCCAATGATCGGCCAAAACATCTCGCACTACCGCATCATCGAGAAACTGGGGGGCGGGGGGATGGGCGTTGTGTATAAGGCAGAGGACACGCGGCTTGACCGCTTTGTGGCTCTCAAGCTCCTACCCGAAGACGTAGCCCAAGATCGCCAAGCTTTGGAGAGATTTCGGCGTGAGGCCAAAGCTGCATCGGCGCTGAACCATCCGAATATCTGCACGATCCACGACATCGGCGAGGTGAATGGCAAAGCGTTCATCGCAATGGAGTACATCGATGGCGTGACGCTGAAGCACCGGATCGCTGGGCGTCCGATGGAAACCGGACAGATTCTCTCGTTGGCCATGGAAATTGCTGATGCTCTGGATGCTGCCCACTCGAAGGGAATCGTCCATCGCGACATCAAGCCCTGCCAACATTTTCGTGACTAAGCGGGGACACGCAAAGATTCTGGATTTCGGGCTTGCGAAGGTCACTTTCACGGGGAGCGGGGCGACGGAAGCGACGGTTTCCGCGGACGTGACCGCCGGGGTGAGCGCGGAGCACTTAACGAGTCCGGGGTCTACACTTGGCACGGTCGCGTACATGTCGCCGGAGCAGGTTCGAGCCAAAGAATTGGATGCGCGCTCGGATTTGTTCTCGTTAGGAGTCGTTTTATATGAGATGGCAACAGGTGTTTTGCCATTTCGTGGAGAAAGTACAGGAGTTATCTTCGATGCAATCCTAAACCGTTCACCTGTTCCAGCGGTGCGACTGAACCCCGACCTGCCCGCAGATTTGGAGAGAATCATCAATCGTGCGCTAGAGAAGGACCGTGAATTGCGCTATCTGCACGCGTCGGACATGCGTGCCGAATTGCAGCGCGTGAAGCGGGATACGGAGTCGGGGCGGTCGGTTGTGACACAGGAAGGCGGCTCTCAAGTTACCCCTCAGCCGTCGTTATCCCAGTCCTCGAGTGTGCCTTCCTCATCGACGGGAGCGAAGGTTGTGGAAGGTTCGAGATCGGGCGGGAGGTTCTGGAAATCGGGTGAGCTTTTTCCAAAGCGTGAGCGCGTACTGGCAAGCCTTGCTGAGTGTACTGGAGGGCAATGCAAAGGATCGCGCTGCCTCGATCTTGCTGCGAATATCGTCGAGAAGAGGCTTGGCTATTTCCTGACGCCGGAAATGACGGGCCGCAGTAGGCAGAGCTTTGCGGCGAGCATCGGCGTCGACGGCAAACAGTTCGTCCATCCGTGCCACAATCGGAGTTGCAATCGGGTCTCGGGGATTTAGCTGCACCGCCTCGAAAAACTGTCTTCTTGCATGAGCCCAACACGCTGCATGCACCATTCCTGGCCCGCCGATTTGATCGTAGGCGGCGTATCCATCTGTTTGCAGAATGCCTTCGAACTGTCCTAGGAACCGCTTCGGTCCGTCCCGTCCGCGACCCAAGCGGAAGTCGAACACCACGCTTCCTCTGGAGCGACTGTATTGCCAGAGATACGCTTGGTGATTTTGTCCCCGACCCTCGCGTGTCTGCACATCGACTGGGGTTTCATCCGCCTGAATGTAAGTTCCGGTGATCAATTCTCGCCTCATCGCGGCGACCATAGGAACTAGCAACTCGCCGACTTTGAGTACCCAGCCGTCCAGCGTCGCGCGGCTGATTTCCAAGCCAATGTCCCGTTCCAGAATCACGCTCTGCCGATGCAGCGGCGTGTGATTGCACCGTCCTGGTGCCCGACATCAAAGAGCGCACAGATGTGCGGGTGCTGAAGTGAAGATATCGCCCGCGCTTCACGGTCAAACCTTGCCTTGAGTTCAGAATCGCTCTTTAGGCTTTCGGGGAGAACTTTGATCGCCACGGTGCGGTCCAACCGGGTATCCCGCGCGCGATACACCTCTCCCATACCGCCTGCGCCCATGGCGAAACGACCTCGTACGGACCAAGTTTGGTGCCAGAATTCAGACCCATCGGTGCGCGCCATTATATTCCAACGCAAGAGTAGGGTCTTAAAGGGCGGTGACGGGCACCCTTCCATAATCCGGTAAGGTAAGAGAGGCCGACCATCCAGAAATTATCCCAGCGCGGTCCGCATCGCAAAGCTGGTCGAATCTGCCGTCGCGCTGATGCTTTACACTCAAGAGTTCTGGGTGCAGAATCGGTCGGACCTAAGTTCTGTTTGCAGAGTGCAAAGTGACTCACTGCCAGGTTTGTGGAACTCAGAACGCCGAATCGATCGAAGTGTGCCAACGTTGTGGCGCAAGGCTCGCAGGATGAAGAAGAAGGCGGCCGCGGCTACAAGGCCGATTCTAACCAGCACCGCCAGGAATACAAGCACGAACAGGACGGTCAAAGCGAAATCCAGTGCAGTGGTTTGCGCATTTAGCAGCAGCATGATGAGTGCAATGGCGACCAGTCCCAACCTTGGCCGCCGCAACAGGCCAGTCATGACAGACAAAATCGCAAAGTAGAAAAGGGCGTAGAAGGAAGCGGCAAACAGCAGTAGGAAGCAGTGGCCGATGGATGGCAGGATCCCTTGACCGAAATAACCGTCTAGGAGGTCTGTATGGCTGCCAATCCGCTCCGGAAACAAAACGAAGAGGCAATGTCTGCGGGCGCTCAAACATTGACCGAATCCTCCCTCGCACTTGCGGGGCCACGATACGACTCTTACTTTTTTTCGGGAATTTTTGTTGATTCTCGGAACAGTATTTTTGGGGTTTGCGAAAACGTATTTTCTAGCCGGCATGTTCAGAGCGCCATTGCCGAGTTGGATAATTCACCTGCACGGTGCTGCTTTCAAGTCATGGATTCTATTGTTGATCGTTCAGACGTCGCTGGTTATCACGGGGCGTACTGATATACATCGCCGGTCGGGCATGTTCGGCTTTGGCTTGGCGTGCCTGATGGTGGTGTTGGGTGCGATGGCGGGGACGGACTTGCTCCGGAGAGATGGCGCTGCTTTGGGCGCAGGCGCAAAGGCGTTTTACTCGGCAACCCTCGGAGACATGATCATTTTTGCCGCGCTTGTTTATTTTGCGTTCCGCAAACGGTTTGATCCAGCGGCGCACAAACGGTTGATTCTGATCGCGACGATTTCACTGATGGAAGCGGCTATCAACCGTTGGCCCTTCCCAATTTTTCAACGGTCACCGTTCATGATCGATATAGTTGCCTATTCCTTCCTAATATTGTTGGTGGCCTATGATCTGTGGTCGATGCACAGAGTGCATCGTGCAACTATTTTGGGAGGGCTATTCTTGGTAGTTATTCAGGAACTGGAACTGCCGATTGGAAGCACCGCAGTTTGGCAGAGCTTTGCAACCTGGGTCTTACAGCAAGCGAAATCATTCCACGGAAGCTGACGAGGAGCGACGAGACGATGTTGACAGGTTCGAGACATTTCCTGCAAATCGTCGATGGCTCGGCCCGGCCAACGCATGTGCTACGGGGACATTGCCATCGAATTCCTGGATAGATCGGGCAAGGGCTTAGCCGTGATCAGCATGCACCACGCGAAGAGCATTCGATGGAATGCGTGGATGGGAGATGGAGCCCTTATCGATGCATTCGGGTTGCCGAAGTGGGTCGTAGCCCACGGAGTTCAGTACCCGCCACCTGCAGGACGATCACTGCGCGATTTGATTGCTTCCGCACGACATCTCAAGGAGAAGACAGCCCGCAAGTACGTAGTGCACGGGGTAAACTTGTTTGCGCGCAAATCGCTTTCTTCGGTATGACACTGCTCTGATCGAGCCGGAAATTTCAGCAGATGCAACTGGCCGATTTCTCCACCAAAGTCCACAACAGAGTCCCAAAACAACCTAAGTCCGAGTGACGGGCAAGCAGGAAGGTAATCCCAAAGTAAGAGTTGCAGACGATACTTCCAAAACTCTGGCCAAGCCCCGTTCAGGTCGTCTTGGCTTGCCAGTTCGTTCACCTGCGGCTACGCGAGCACCAGCTCATTTCTGGGCCAATAGCGAGCGTGCGTCTTGAAGTTCGGGCCGGTCTCCATCGGCATGCTGGCAGATGGCCAGGAGCTTGGCATAGTATGTTTTCGCCTTCTCTTGATCGCCCGAAAGCTTGGCCGCACGCGCGGCGCCGGCCAGCGCGTTGAAACGATTTGGGGCCGTGCGTAGCGTGGCTTCGAACTCGGTCATCGCTTGCGTCGGCTGTTTCAATTCCAGCAACATCTCGCCAAGCAGTTCGCGGGCTGGCAGGATGACCCCCGGAGTGACATTGTTCTTGTCCGTTCTGTCTTCGTGCTCGGCGGCAGCACGCATCTGCCTGAGAGCCTCTTCGCGCTTTCCTTCAGCGAGGGTTATCCAGGCAGCGGCGCTCTCACGCTGGATGTCCACTTGGTCTGCCCAGTATTGGTCGTTGCCCTGGGTAAGCGTGTCCCGAAGCGATGCGAGCTGGTGTACCTCTTTTTCGGCAACATCGATTTGCCCCGTATGTGAGGCGCCGAGGGCTCGCGCGAAATGCAGGTTCGCTTCCGTCCACGCTGCCCGTCCGCCGGGAAAAGTATTCGGCGGTATAAGGAGCGCGGCGGCTTCTGCCCAGCGATGCCGCTCCACAGCGTAGCGCGCAGGCGAAGCGCCCATGGCGTACAGCCAGTTCATATATTGCGGATC
>Ga0116218_1001552_pt1 | contig 14232 bp, 6 predicted proteins | sample Sb_taG_2_FD_88966 | JGI IMG/M metagenome (GOLD analysis project Ga0116218, IMG submission 88966) | Peat soil microbial communities from Weissenstadt, Germany - Sb_50d_5_LS metaG | ecosystem: Environmental > Terrestrial > Soil > Wetlands > Peat | place: Germany: Weissenstadt | collected 2010-09-21 | reverse complement strand
TCGCTATGAAGATGTTGCGCTTGCTCACGTTGACCGTAGTTCGCATTTCTGTCCCGTTTGTCGTCGTCAGCTTCGGCCGCTCTTAAATTGCAATGGTAGCAACTGGGCCCCGCCCGGAATCAAGTTCAATTCTCGCGAAAACAATCTGGAGCATGTTATGAAGAACTTCAATGCACGGCTTGCGTTCCCGTCGGAGATATTCCGATCCCGAAGATCGATCGCCTTCGCGTCGGCAACCCTGATGCTCATCGCCACCGCCACGCTGGTCGCGCAGACGAGCGCGCCGCTCGTGACCTCGCGCATCATCCAACCCATCGACGAGAATGCCCGCGTCACCTTCAAGGGCAATGTCCGCCAGGACCTCGCTACGGTACCAGACCTTGGTCCAGTGGAGGACGGAAAGCCACTGCACCTCTATCTGCTGCTGCAGCGCACCACCGCGCAACAAGCCGACCTGGACAATCTTATTCAGCGCCAGCAGCAGGTGACCGCGCCGGAATACCACAAATGGCTGACTCCCCAAGAATTCGGAGCGCGTTTCGGCGCTTGGCCGGAAGACATTGCGAAGATCACCGCATGGCTCGAGTCGCACGGGTTCAAGATTCGGAGCGTGCTGAACAACGCCAGCATGATCGACTTCGCAGCCACCGCCGGCCAGGTGCGCGATACGTTCCACACCGAACTCCATTACTTCACCATACGCGGCGGCACATATCTCGCCAACGTGAAGGACCCCGAGATTCCAGCGGCCTTGGCACCAGTGGTTGCAGGGCTCAAGGGACTCGTCAAGATCCCTGCGCATACCAACCATACCCCGATTCGTCAGGCGTCCTATGACGCGCACACTCATCGCTGGCACGCTGTAGACACCGCTGGCAAGGCCGGGCCCAAGCCCGCGTTCGACAACCCCAACGGCGACCTGGACGTCAGCCCGCAAGATTTGTACACCATCTACAACGTCAACCCGTTGTTCACGGGCGGACACCTGGCGGCGACGGCGACTGTGGCCGTGATCGAAGAAAGCGACATTGAGTATGGCACCGTCAACTCGACCACGGGCGTGGCCTCGGGCGGCGACGTGGCCACCTTCCGCAGCCTTTTTGGCGTGCCGGGCACGTTGACGATGCACGTTTTTCACGGCTCCGGAAAGGTCACGTGCAACGATCCTGGCATCGACCCCAATGGGATCGGCGAAGATGGCGAGGCCTCGCTGGACGCCGAGTGGATCAACGCAACCGCCCCCTCGGCCAACTTGATCTTCATGTCCTGCGATCAGAGCCTCGATCAGGGCATCTTCACCTCTGAGGCGGCGCTGATCGACAACAATCTCTCTGACGTTATGAGCCTGAGCTACGGCGAAAGCGAACTCTTTTTCGTGACAGCGGATTACACTGCGCAGGACCTGTTATATGCGCAGGCAGCCACGCAGGGCCAGTCGTTCTTCGTATCGTCGGGGGACTCCGGCTCCGATAGCGCGGATCAGAATACCGCCGGCACGGCAACGTCCGGAATCAACGTGAGTGCTTTCGCGGCGCCGATGGTGACGGTAGCAGGTGGCACGGACTTCTCGGACTTCTATGACTCGCAAGAGGGAGGCCCGGCACAGTCCACGTACTGGAGCGCTTCGAACACCACCCACTACGGCAGTGCCCTCGGGTATGTTCCAGAAACGCCCTGGAACGACAGTTGCGCCAGCAGCATTCTGGCAAACTTTGAAGGCGGTTTCACCGGCGCGGGCTATTGCGCCAGCCCATCGGCTATCGGCGTCGCCGGCAACGTGATTGGCGGTTCGGGCGGCATCAGTACCCACTATGCCGTCCCGGCCTGGCAGACCGGCATCTCAGGTTACTCAAACTCCAAACACTCGATCCCCGACATAGCGGGATTCGCCTCCAATGGCTGGTGGGGTCACGCGCTCATCATGTGCGATTCGAACCCTCCCGATGCTGCAACCAGCGGCTGTACTTCCGACACCAACTTCGGTGAATCTGGCGGCACATCCTTTGTCGCTCCCTACATGGCGGGCATTGCCGGTTCGCTGGTGGACTACACCGGGTCGCGGCAGGGCGTGCTCAACCCGGCGCTCTATGCGTTGGCCAAAGCGCAATTCACCGCGGCCGCCACGAAGACGGCGTGCTACTCCAACGGTCAAACCTCGAATACGGGAGTAACCACGGGCCTGCCGGCGGCGGCGTGCATCTTCAACGACGTCACCACCAGCAACAACGACGTACCCTGCGCGGCGGGGTCGACCAATTGCTTCGTTAACACCAGCGCCGCCTTCGGCATGTTGTCGCTGAAAAACTCCAGCTCACTGAGTGTGGCTTACTCCTCCATGCCCGGTTTTGATCAGACCACCGGAATCGGCACGGTGAACGCCTATAACTTGATCACCAAGTGGAACACGGCATTCACCAGCACAACCGGTCTCAAAGCCTCGCCCACTTCCATCACCCCCAGCCAGTCCACAACATTGACCGCGACCGTGACGGGTGGAACCCCAACAGGCTATGTCGACACGCCTCCCGCGCTTACCGGGAAAGCCAGTTTTGCGGCCGGAGCGACTGCGCTGGGCAGTTGCACATTGAGCGCAGGCACCTGCTCACTGTCCGTTCCTGGGTCAGCGTTGCAGTCGGGCGCCAATTCAGTGACCGCGACCTTCCTGGGCAGCGGGACTTATCCCTCTTCCACTTCCAGCATCGTGACTGTGACCGTCACTACGTCCACCTTTGCGTTAACGGTAACTCCGGCTGGAACGGGATCGGGCACAGTGACCAGCAGTCCGAGTGGTATCGTCTGTCCGAGCACCTGCAGCGCTAACTTCAACAGCGGCACAGTCGTGACTTTGACCGCGGCTGCGTCCGCGGGATCGACCTTCGCGGGCTGGAGCGGCGCTTGCTCCGGCACCGGAACCTGCAGCGTGACCATGAGCGCTGCGAAAGCGGTGACGGCCACCTTTAATACAACGGTGACCACGTTCGCGCTTTCAGTGACGGTGGCCGGAACTGGCACCGGCACAGTCAAGAGCAGCCCGAGCGGCATCAGCTGTCCGAGTACCTGCAGCGCCAACTTCAACAGTGGCACGGTCGTGACTTTGACCCAAACCGCGGCTGCGGGATCGACCTTTGCCGGGTGGAGTGGAGCCTGCTCCGGTACTGGTGTCTGCTCCGTGACCATGTCTGCCGCTAAGGCCGTAACTGCAACCTTCAACTCGAGCAGCAGTCCGGCGGTAACCCTGACGCCAACGAGTCTGAATTTTGGAGCCGTGGCCACGGGTGTGACCAGCGCCATCAAGACGGTGAATCTCAAGAACTCCGGTAAAGCCACGCTGACGATCACTTCGATTGCCGTCACCGGAACCAACAGCGGCGACTTCCCGGAAACGACGACTTGCGGCAGTTCGCTGGCGGCGGGGGCGAGTTGCCTCATCAAGGTTCAGTTCAAGCCGTCGGCTACGGGTGCGCGCAGCGCGTCGGTGAGCATCACCGACAATGCCGCGGGCAGCCCGCAGCAGGTGCCGCTGAGCGGAACCGGCACGACTGCCAAGCTTGCTCCCACGCCCTTGGGCTTTGGTACTTTGGCCGTGGGCTTAACCAGCGCGGCCAAGAAAGTGACGCTGACCAACGTAGGCACGACCGTGCTGACCATCAGCAGCATCGCGGTCACTGGGGCCGAAGCCGCGGACTTTCCAGAGACGGCCACGACTTGTGGAAGTTCTCTGGCAGCGGCCGCGAGTTGCACCATCAGCTTGACGTTCAAGCCGTCGACAACGGGGGCTCGCAGCGCGAACTTGACGGTGACCGACAATGCCGCGGGCAGTCCGCAGCAGGTGCCGCTGAGCGGAACTGGAACGACGGCCGAGCTAACACCCAGCAGCTTGAGCTTCGGTTCGATCACCGTCGGCACCACTAGCGCCGCCAAAACTGTGACCCTGAAGAATGTGGGCACAACGGCGTTCACGATTACCAGTATCACAATCGCCGGGACCGACCCGGGCGACTTTGGGGAAAGCAACAGTTGCGGAAGTTCCTTGGGGGCCGGCGTGAGCTGCACGATCAGCGTAACCTTCAAGCCGACCGTGACTGGTGCTCGCAACGCGATCCTAAAGGTCACCGACAGCGCTGCCGGCAGCCCGCAACAAGTGACATTGGCGGGAACCGGCTCGTAGAAGGAACTCTGTTCAAGACCGGAAGAAACATCGAAGGCGAGGCGTCGCAAGATCCTCGCCTCCGAATTTGGAACCACCAGTACAGGTGGCGACGCCCCATCGGCGATCGGGATGCCGCTCGATTTCAGATGTTCTTAATCGCGGGGGCGCCCGGCTGGAGCGTGGTCTTCCATTCCAAGCTCCGGGTTTGTGCTCCATCGGTGAGCACTAGCTTCTCTAACGGTAGCACTCCTTCCAGCATTTGAACGCGCAGGGAACCACCGCCCAGTTCAATGGTGCCAAAGCCGGAGGCGGTAGAGAAAAACATCTTGAACGGGCGAATGCTGAGTTGTGGGCCAAACCAGAGTGTCCGCTGAACAGCGGAATAGCGGAACCCGCCCAGCGCACCCAGCAAAGCATAACTCGCCATGGCGCGGGCGTAATAATTGCCGCACTCATATTCGTTCCACGGGTTACGAACCCGCCCGTCGTAGCGGCTGCGCATGGCCTTAACTATGGTTAACCCTTCTTTGACGAAACCTTCCGCGATGAGGTGCGAGGCCACCTGGTACTCGATGCCGGTCCAGACTTCATCGGAGTACACAAAAGGTAAGGTGGGTTTGCCACCCAAAGGCCAGGAGCACAACAGCAACCCTGGTTCATGGCCCATGGCATAGCCAGGACGTTGCGCATTGGCGTGCTGGCTAAGATCGGTCTTGAAATTGTGCTGGAAGATAGCCTGCAGCGTCTTGCGCACATTCTCGCGAGCCAGCGGGGTCTCGATCCCGTACATTCGCGCCATCCACGCGCCTATCACTCCGTCCGACAAGCATCCATTTCCATATTGATATTTAGGGCCTTCACGTTTCAGGAGCCTCTGCATTTCGCTGCTGTGTTCGTCGACCTAGGCGACCATGGTGGCAAACGAGGTGTTACGCAGTCCGAGATACCGCACCTTCTGCTGAAAGTACTCCCCATTAAATAGTTGCTCTTCCATGAAGCGCGCGCAACGATGCGCCAGATCGTCGTAAAACTTGGCATCCCCAGTTTGACCGACCGCGCTCGCCATCTGAGCGAGTGCCGACAAAGCACCCAGATAAATGCTCGTGCACATTCCGTCCGGTCCCCAGAACTCAATGTCGTAGGTATTGTGATGAGGCTCAAACAGGCCTCCCTGGTGATCCGGATCCCAGGTGCGAATGCAGTAGTCTAAGCTGCGTTTGGCGCGGGGATACATCTTCCTGAGCCAATCCATGTCTCCGGAAATTTGCCAGTCACGAAACACTTTCATGATTCCGCCCAGCTGCCCGTCCGACGCAGCGTGGAAGTCGTGTTTGACCGGGCCTTCGGGAAGTGCGGAGCGGAAGGTGACGTGACCGTTTTCATCCATGGAACGGCCCAACTCGAGTTCGCGCAGAGTCCGCTCCAGTTGGGGGTAAAGGTGAGGAAAAGCCTGGGCATAATTCCACACATGCGTGCAGGAACCATGACAGCAACCAGCGTCGGGAAAGCATCCTTCCCAGCCCCAAAGGTCGCCATTCTCCAGCCGCAGCATTGTGGGCGACTTGAGGATCGCCAAGTTCGCGGAGACCGCATCCAGCACATACGTCGGCAGTGTGGAGGAAAAGAGCGCTTCCTTAAACGCGAACGTGCGCGTTCGTAATGACGCGTAATGCTCCTCGACGTAGAGAGCCACCTCGCGGGCATCGTTCCAAACCGAGGCGTAGTAGGGCCGCCACCGGGGCGGCGCCCCGTCCGGATAAGAACGGCACCCGGCATCGCCTGGGGCGTCAGGAAGCGGAGTTCCCCCAACTTGCAAATAACAATTTGGAAAATGCCACGCGACAACGATCGGATGAGTTCGCGATTCACCTGGAGCGAGTGTCCCTGCAAGCAGAATCGAACCGCCGTTCCTCCCCTTGGTATCGATTTCGTTGGATCCGTCATTTTCTGTGAAGGTACCCGTAGAAACTTCGCGCCAGAGTGCCGACAGAGAATCGAATTCCCATCCCGGACTGCGCAGCCACATTCCCTTGATGCGTGGCTTGTTGCCGATCGCGGTCAGGCTGGCGCTGCCATACCCTTCGGCATTGGGCTTCTCCATGTTGTGTAGAAACACGCCACGATCAGGAATCACTGTGTTGCGGCTTGCCGATTCTTCTTGGCCGCATCCCGGCGCCAAGTGAGACAGATGATAGGAGAACTCATACTCCACAGCCTTGGGTGAGCTATTGTGAAACGTGTACTCCAGGATGGCGCAGGGTATCCCCGAGTTCTTGTCATCGAGGGGGATAAAAGGATTCCAGGCAGTTAATGAGACCTGCAAAGGAACCGACGAATCGGTGATCGCGGCCTCTCCGAAGGGATATTCTCCTTTGAAGACGCATTTTTGAAAACGCGGGAAGCCTTCGAACCCACCCCGGCGATATCCCTCTCCCTGAAGCCCTTGATCGTAAATCTTCAGCACAGGGAAGGGCCCTTCGATCAGCTTGGTGACCGGAGACGCTCCCTTGATATGGAGAACGGCAAAAGCAGCCTGGGAAGAAGAGTAGCCTTCGGGTAACGCCGTCGTCGCGGGACGATTCCAAATAGAAAAATCCTGTAACCCGCCGTAGCCATTCAGACAGATGCAACCGGCTCCGATCCCTCCCAAAGGCATCGCGACTTGGGTGGCGGTGTCGCCGCTGAACGTGCGCTGAGGTCCGTGGTCGAACAGTTCCTCCGATGAATAAGGAACTTCCTCCGAAGCCGGAACTGCTGAAGGATTCGAGACCAATGCTTCCGGCTGAGAGCCGGCCAAGTGCACGGCTGCGCCCAATGCAGAGGAGGTGATCGCTATAAACTCGCGGCGAGTGGATCTATCTAAAGGCGACATCGAGCCTCCCATCAAACCAGCAGCCCCCGCAAAGGATGGTTTTGCGGAAATTCCTTAAGAGTTTGACGAGCACGATTGTAGACCTTCGACTGAGCGCGCGGTTTGGCAAGCTCCACCCTATCTAGCACAACGCGTCATCAGGCTGAATCCGTGTAATCCCTTCCGCCACCATTTCCGACAAGGCAGAGATCGTGGCCACAGGGTTTGAGCCCAACGACATGGGCACGATCGCTCCATCCGCCACGTAAAGGCCCTTGTAACCGAAAACCTCTCCAAAATTTGCCGGATCAGCGCTGGTAACGCCCACTGCGGGATCATTGGCAAGTACACAACCACCGAGCGGATGCACGGTGACGCTATTCCGTATAGGCCAGTCCCAGGTGGGCAACGCAGCGAAGATCTTCGCTCCGGCCAACCGCTTAAACTCCTCCCCGGCTTGCAGAATTGCGTCATACAGTCGCTCACTGTCGGGCCAGGGCCACTGGATTCTGAGGTGGCCGTTGGCATCGAGATCCATCACGCCGTTGGACTTGTCGATCCCCATGCACAGCAGCACTGCGCTCTGGGACGAGGTGCTCTGGCCGAGCAAGTCGGCAAAGGCCCAACCGATCGTCCCCGGTGATTTGCCGGAGATGACGCTTGTGAGCAGGTGTCGAACCAGGCGTGCTAGTGGTCCGAGCCACATCCAACGCGGCTTCACACCTTCGAGGAACCAGGCTAGAAATGCGGGGTAGCTCGCATCTTCCAGGATGAACGCGTGTTCCGGGGCAGGGTTCTGAAACAGGTTGTAGTCCGTCGCCTGAGTGATCGTCGGGCCATAGTTGGGATGCCCTGCGAATCCCTCGACGACAAACGATAGGAAATCTCCATTGCCGGAAAATTGCTGTCCCAGCCGCTGGCTGATTCGCGGCAGTGTGCGCAGAAGGTTCTTGCACCGCAGCAGTAATTCTGTTGAGCCGAGGCATCCCGCGGAAACAACGACGCGGCGAGTCAAGATCGCCTCGCGCCTGTTTTGGGTCAGTTCACGATATTTCACCCGGTATCCATGCGACCCGTCACCATTCATATCATCCGCGCCGGACTCATTCACAGGCACGATCTCCTCCACCAGGCATTGGGGAAGAACCGACGCTTGATGCCGATTCTCTGCCACATGCAGGTAGTTCAGGTCGACAGTATTCTTGGCGTGGTAGTTGCAGCCGCAGATGCATTCACCACAATATACGCAGGAGGTTTGAAGCGCGCCGAAGCGGTTTCGCTCCTGCTGACCAATCGCCAGCGGAGGCCCGTTGCGATCCTTCCCGAAAAACACGTTGATATCTACCAGCTGTGATTCGCGTCGAGCCTGGCGAGCGAGATTCTGAAACAGTTCGGTCTTGAGAATGCGCCTGCGCGGGTCGTCCGTGTACGGAGGAATCGGCCGCGACCCCAGCACGGACTTGGCGATCGCGTAATAGGGCAACAGGTTCGGCTTTTTGCAGGACGCGGGCCAGCGCTTGTCGGCGAAAACTTCGTCGGGTGGGATCAGGAAAACGTTGGCGTAAATCAGTGAGCCACCACCCACCCCTGCGCAGATCACCACGTCCATGTGATCGTAATTGCGGACGTCGTATATCCCATGCAACTCACCGGCTTTCCCTGCGGCTCGGCGGACGTGGCGGGGGTGCGGCGTGTGGTCGGGACGCACCCAGAAGTTTCGCCTGAAATCATCGGGCGCGCGCGGGAATTCCCCCAACCCATAACGCTTGCCGCGCTCCAGCACCACCACCTTCCCCGGCCATTTGCGCGCCAGACGGCAGGCGTTGATCGCGCCTCCGAAACCAGTCCCGATCACCACGGCTTCGCACTGGTCATTCATGGTCCACGTCCTGACGAAACGATTTCATCGAGCTAGGCTAGAATTGGGCCCTGGCCGTTGGCGAGGAGGGAAGGACAAAGCGGCGGCGTCAACGGGCAACACTGCAATATCGCGTGAATATTCTATGGCCGTCCGCCGGAAGTAAACCGCGGAGAGGATCGTGTCCGGTTTTCGTAACAACCACAGCTGTCCCCGACAACCTTGAGGCTAGAGTAGGGGCCTTTGGGGTGTGGGCGACGTACTAAGGACGAGGCGAAAATCAACTTGACAGCCCCTCTCACCCTTGGTGGAATGATGCGCTACAATACCGTAGCTTTTCGTGATTTGTGTGCTTAGTCCTCCCCCCCCGGAAGTAGGTTTTTTCAGCTTTTGGTACCAGTTGCTGAAGCAGATCTGCTATACCACGTTTCCTGGAAGTGAAACCGACAATGCTTCCGCTGCCCGAATTCGAATGGACGTTTTGCCGGGAGCCAGGCTGCACGGAACCTGACCGGGTGGATGATCTACCGGGCGTTTTGGGGACTCGATTGTGGCTCCAGCCACTCAAGGGTGACCCCCTGCAAATGCGCATTCTGCGCGATTTGCTCGGAAACCAGATTTTGCTGCCGGCTTCGCGAATGGCAGACGACACGGTGATTGAGCAGATCGCTGATCTGTTGATTGCAGATCGATTGCACATTCACGCCAGGGAGATGGAGACCTTCGCGGCGGGAGGTACTGGGGGATCAGGCCAATCCGTAGCCTTTCCGCTGGCCGAGCGGCAGTCTCGCGAAACGGCGCCTCCACCCCCAGTGGCCGATCCCCCAACTTTTACTTCCAAGGTTGACCCTTCAGCGCAGGCCGCCGCTCTGGTCGCGGCCGCCTCCGAGGGAAGACCTTTCTGTCCTGAGTGAGCGAAGGAACAGAAGGCGGCGGTCGCCGCCTCAAGCTAAATGAGAATGACGGATGAACGCCTAGCTCGGATTGAAGAAATCCTGTGGCACGATAGCCCCAGTCGGGACATTTGGATGATCGTCGACGGAGCTCGCACGGTCGAAGTGTTCCGAACGCTTCTGGAGTGTCACCTCGAATATTCCTGCCTTTACAGTGGACCGCTGACCCCCGACCTGGAGATGGCAGCGCCCTATCTGGTGCAGCTTGAGCGCGATTATCGCGACACCCATCGCCTGATCCGGCGCGCCTGGGGGAATAGCTGGGGAGTTTTTCTCAGGAGCGGCACGTCTCTCAAGAAGCTGCGGCGCCATCTCCGAGAGTTTCTGGTAGTGCGAGATACAAAGGGCAACCGTCTGGTTTTCCGGTATTACGATCCGCGCGTATTGAGAGTCTACTTGCCGACCTGCGTGACCTCGGAATTGCGAACAGTTTTTGGCCCAATCGAATACTTCTGGACCGAGTCTGACAGTCCCAAGGATATGAAAGAATTCCGCTTCCGCGACCATGGGCTGGAAGAGCAAACGATCTCGCTGGGTGCAGCCCCCTCAACGTCGCAAAAGAGGTGAGCTTAGGTGCCGGTGTGAACTCGCGCCGGCTAAGAGTTCAGCGCAGCCAGCAGGAAGACTAACGGCGCGTTCCAGTTGATTGCGATTTCGTTCATGGAATATGCCGGCTCGTCATCCTTATACATCTGCATGGGCGGGCGCTTCGGCAGCATCCAGCCGACCCGGTCGGCGGGATGTGCATTGGGGCCTCCCGACAGCAGCCCGGGCCACGGAGCATCAATATTGTCAGCTGCGCTTGGCCGGTGATGAGGATGTTGAAACGCTTTCGTCCCTAACTGAGTGACCCAGGACAAGTCCCAGCAATTGCGTCCGATCAAATAGTGCAGGTTTTCGGCTGCTGTTTGCCGGAACTCGTCATTCTTCTGCATGCGATCGGTGACGATCAGTTGCAGAGACTGATTGCCCGCCACTCCATTCGAGCCCCAGATATAGTCCGAGAGCGACAACGTGTTACCGAAGCCGTTCTGGTGGCTGTTCTGAACCAGCCTCTCCGCCTCGCGTACGCTCGATTCACGGAGTTGCGCCAACAACTCGCTTGAGCCGCCTTTCCTGTCTGTCATGGCATATGTCCAGAGCGCAAAAGCCGACAAATCATTCCAGGCAGGCGTCTTCATGGCAAGTACGTTATCGGACCGCAGAGATGCGACGCCGCTCTCGAATGCCTGGCGATATTGCTCGTCGCCGTTGGTGCGCCACAGTTCCGCCGCGGCCCAGAGAAGTTCATCGCGGCAGTCTCCGTCCCCATATTCCCCGGTGCGAATCCCGCCGGGATTTCGGAAACTCACATCCGGGCGTTTAATCGCCCATGAATATGCCCGTTTCGCAGCGTCCGCGCAGCTCTTGGCATAGGCGTCGTCGAAGGGTCCATAACAGCGGGCGGCAATCGCTGCTACTGCCGCGAGATCAGCAGTCGCGCACGTGCTCTTGTAGGGAGCCGATCCTGTGCCAATCACATAGCTGGTCAGATGATCGTCCTGCGGCAGGATGAAGCCACAAAAATTCTCACTCGTCTGCTTATGCCACACGCCGCCATCGGCGTCCTGGAGGCTGAGCATCCAGTCAAGATTCCAACGGATCTCGGCAAGAAAATCGGGGAGCTTTCCGCCAGACTCAGGAATCTTGAGATCAAGATTGCGCACCGCGCCGTTGAACATTTCCCAAGTCCACAGCAGAGTTCCAGTCGATATTCCAGAATTCACGATGTAACGGCCATAGTCGCCGGCATCATGCCATCCGCCGTGGTTCTTGTAGGGGCCGGTCTTTCCGGAGGTCGAGTGGAACTCGGCCGTTAGATGACACGCGGGATGCGAATAGCCGTTGCCCAAATCTACATTGCAGCCGCATCGCTGGCCATAGTATCCGCGCATGGTGAGCCAGAGCGCATGGCGATACACGTCGTTTCCGATTTCAAAGGGCACGCTCTTGCCTGCATCCGTCTCGATGACGTATCTGCCCGGCTGGCGCACCGCCGAGAAATCAAGAATTTGAACGCGATCGCCGGAGGCCGCGTCGTCGCGGGCCGCGCCTGGCTTGCCTTGTAGAACAACCGCACCGTCACGAACGGCACGCACCGTGAATGCCGCGGAAGGAGAACGAAGGGTAGCAAACTTCGCCGCGTTTGGAAGGTATCCGAGTTGATTGAAGACGATGGGGCTGGTGTCGGTCGCCGCTTCCGCCGCAGCCCACCTCGGGCTCAGCCACCACGCGGCAGGGACTGCGGCCGCAACGCCCGCCGAGGCGGCGATTTTGACAAATCTTCTTCGCTGCACGGTGTTCTCTCTGTGGAACTCGGCTACAGAATTCGAGTGTATTCCGAAATGCGCAGCGCTCCCGGCTTGACCGACGGGTTTCGAGTGCCGCCCTACGAGCTGGCCCTCATATCGCTGGACGTCCCCCCGGCAGCCGGAACATAGCACTTCAGGGTGTAATCCATCACCATGCGATCGGCGTTGAAGCGCCACCCCAGCGTACGGATCGTCCGCTTCATGCGCTTGATCCAGCCTCGTGGAAGACCATCGCGATCACGCTGGTAATACAGCGGAATCACTGCTTCGCGCAGCGTTCGCATCAAGTCCTCTCCATCGCGGGAATCGTGGACGCTCATGTTGGAATGAGTTCTGCCCGTTCCAATCGCAAAACCATTCATGCCGTCGAAGGCTTCGGCCCACCAGCCGTCAAGGACGGAGAGATTCAGGCCGCCGTTCAGCACCACTTTCTGACCGCTCGTGCCCGACGCTTCCAGCGGCCGGCGCGGATTGTTGAGCCAGACATCGACGCCCTGCACAAAATGGCGCCCGACATTGATGTCGTAGTCCTCGACAAACACGAATTTGTCGCGGAACTTGGGATCCCGCATCATCTCGGCAATCTGCTGCAACACTCGCTTGCCGGGTTCGTCGAGCGGATGCGCCTTGCCGGCAAACACGAACTGCACCGGGCGGTTCGGATCATTCACCATCGAAGCCAGCCGCTCGATGTCGGTCAAGATCAGGTTGGCCCGCTTGTAGGTCGCAAAGCGCCGGGCAAATCCGATGGTGAGCGCATCTGGGCTCAGCACGCGCTCCAGGCGCTGCAAGGTTTCCCGCGATTCTCCGCGATGTTCGGCTTGGGCCACCGCGCGGCGGCGCACGAACTCGATCAGCTGCGACTTCAGGTTGAGGTGTGTCTCCCACAACTCTCCGTCGTCCACATCCTCAATGCCCAGCCAGATTTTAGCTTCGCTGCTGCGCTGGTGCCAGTCCGTGCCCAGATGCCGATCGTAGAGGCGGAACATTTGCGGCGCCAGCCACGAGGGAACGTGCACTCCGTTGGTGATGTGTCCAATGGGAACGTCGTCTTCCAGTTTGTCGCGGAACAACCCGGTCCACATGGCGCGCGACACCTCGGCATGCAGTGCCGACACTGCATTGGCGCGCCGCGAGAGCCGCAGTGCCAGCACCGTCATACAAAACAGTTCGTCCGAATTATTGGCATTCTCGCGGCCCAGTCCCATCAGACTTTCCTTGGAGAGTCCCAGGGCCTCGCGAAGCGGCCCGATGTGCTCCTCGACCAGACCGGCATCGAAACGGTCGTGCCCGGCTGGTACTGGTGTATGCGTGGTGAACACCACCTCGCGCGACACTCGCGGCACCGCCGCGTCAAACGCGATGCCTTCCTCTTCCATCCGCATGCGAATCGCTTCCAGCACCGCAAATGCGCTGTGCCCTTCGTTCAGGTGAAGAACGCCGGGAGAAATGCCCAGAGCTTTGAGAGCGCGCAATCCGCCCACGCCCAGCAGCAACTCCTGACGAATGCGGATGCGGAGGTCGCCGCCGTACAGCCGCGACGTTAACTCACGGTCCTCGGGAGCGTTCCCTTCCACGTCGGAATCCAGAAGCAGCAGGTCGCGGCGTCCTACTTCCACGCGCCAGACTTTCGCCTTAATGCGGCCGCTGCGCGTCTCGATTTCCACCACGATCGGCCGACCGTCCTTCCCGATCGCCACTTCCATCGCCATTTGATTGACGTCGGTCTTCAGGTACTCTTCCCGTTGCCATCCGCCCACATCGAGCCGCTGCCGGAAATAGCCCTGGCCGTAGAACAAACCAATGCCCACCAGAGGAATGTCCAGATCTGACGCGCTCTTGATGTGATCCCCTGCCAGCACTCCCAGGCCGCCGGAATAAACTGGCAGCGACTCGTGCAGACCAAACTCCGCCGAGAAATATGCCACCGGGTGAGGCCGCAGCACGCCGGCGTGCCTCGTGCCCCAAGTGCGATCGGCTTCCAGATACTCCAGCATGCGGCGATACGCGTAGTTCACCCGGCTATGCAGCATGAGTTCTGTCGCGCGAGTTTCCAGCTTCGCGAGAGG
>Ga0116218_1001551_pt1 | contig 14235 bp, 11 predicted proteins | sample Sb_taG_2_FD_88966 | JGI IMG/M metagenome (GOLD analysis project Ga0116218, IMG submission 88966) | Peat soil microbial communities from Weissenstadt, Germany - Sb_50d_5_LS metaG | ecosystem: Environmental > Terrestrial > Soil > Wetlands > Peat | place: Germany: Weissenstadt | collected 2010-09-21 | reverse complement strand
TGCTCGCGTGCGTCCCTTCCCGTTTTCATTGCCTCTCCCTGTATTCTTTCCCTCTGCTCCACTTGTGGAAATGCATCCCCAACCCTCACCCCGAACAAGGAACGGCGGTTCATCCCCGGCATGCATGACGGGGGCTTTCCCGCTCGGCCTTATGTAAAAGGACCCTCAATCAAGCTTATCGAGCCTCTAGCGTTCTGACCCAGCCTGACTTTGGTGATAGAAGCGTTCTCGCGCTTGAATTGTCCCCAGGAATTCAAGTCTATGTTCAGCAGATGGCAGAGTAAGACACGGATAACACCTCCGTGGGTAGCCCAGACAACCGTGTCTTCCACGTGATGTGAGTACCAGAACTCCAAAGCGCGCACGACTCTGTCGCGCAATTGTATAATCGTTTCTCCACCTGGCGGTCTGACGTTGAGAGGTTTGTTTTGCCATCCGTAGTACGCTTCGGGATTACGCTCTCGCAACTCAGCAAATGCGAGGCCTTCCCAGGCTCCCAAGGAGATTTCGCGGATTGCTGGATCTTCATATAGCGGTACCTGATGGTAATGCGCAATGGCAGCGCCAGTTGCCCGCGCGCGTTGCAGGTCGGAGGTGACGATAATATCGATTGGTTCATGAGCAAGCCGCTGGCCCAGGATAGCGACCTGGCTCTCCCCAAGTGGACTAAGTGGAACATCGGCCTGTCCCGTGTACCGTTGCTGCTCATTGTCGAGCGTCGACCCGTGACGTATGAGAAGTAGCCGCAAAATAATAACTCCTGAATAAAATGTTGGGGTGAGGCTTGTCCTCACCCGTTATACCCTCACCTATGTATATGTAGCAACAATTGGCAGGGACAGTGCATTCCTGGCGACGGCGAAGGTCTTTGATTCCATTGTATTGCTCAATCGCTCATCAGTTGAGGAAAGATGAATCGACACTTGCTTGTCATCCTGAGCGCCAGCGAAGGAACTCATGGCCCCACGAGCGAGATCCTTCGCTGGCGCTCAGGATGACATTTGGGAATGCAGGATGAAGGGTAGATGCACCGTATTCTAGCCGCGTTCTGGCAAATCCATGTGGTGTTCCTGAACGAATATGTTGTCTCATTTCGAGACGTGGATAATTCACAGCTCGCTATACAAATAGCTCTACATTCGCCCCTACGGAGGTTTGGATTTGCTATCCACGCAGGCGGGTATATGCTATCCTCAGGCCTTCTAGTGGTAAATACTGGTTGACGTGCTGGATCTCGGGTATGATGGGGGCCATTAATGATGCCAGACCGCCATGGGCGATAATCTTGACCAAAGTATGCTCGTTTATGCCTGGGATCTCTTTGCGCAGTCGCTCTATGAGACCCTGCACAAGTCCCACGTGACCGAAAATGATGCCTGATTGCATGTTTTCAATTGTGTTTTTACCAAGAGCGTGGTTAGGGGGTGTTAAATCCACACGGTAAAGGCGGGATGCAGCGCTGCTCAATGCCTCGGCGGAGATCACAAGGCCGGGTGCGATTGCTCCACCTAGAAAATCTCCTTCGGATGAAATAACGTCGAAGGTAGTTGCGGTACTGAAGGCGATGATGATAGCTGGTCCACCGTATAAATGAAATGCTGCCAGCGCCGAGGCGATGCGGTCGGTACCAATCTCCCACGGATTATCAACCAGGAATTGTAGCCCCATATGCGTTGAATAATCCAGTACAATGGCTTCTTTGTCGCAGTAGCGCTGTGCCAGCTCCTGGAAGACCGGGGTGAGCGGTGGAACGACACTTGAGAGAATAATATCATCGATATCCGCGAATTGATGACCCGCGTAGCGAAACAGGTCATGCAGTACCATGGCATACTCATCAGCCGTACGCTGTCGCGCTGTCGAGACAACCCAGTTGTGGCTCATGGTTGCGCTATTATACAGGCCGAATTTGATGTTAGTGTTACTTATATCGATAGCAAGCAGCATGAGCACCAACCTTTACATGACTATATTCGCTGGGTACTGGAAGTATATTCTTTCATCAGGGTAGCAATTGTAGAAGGATCACCATACAAGTTGTAGTCCCTGATTATGACTTCGGTATTGGTGCGGCTATCAATGAATGCAAGCGTTGTAGGAGTGTGTTTGGCTCTGCGTCGCGTACGCCATCTCGATACGTTCGGAATTAAGCCACGTCCAAACAGGAAGCCACTGAGATTCTCTCCTACGTGAGGCATATTGCTGACTACTGCACCTTTGGGAGCGGTCTGGTCAGGAGGAACTATGCCACGCGCTGTGATATTGCGAATATATATGAGCGGCACATGTCTTATTTCTTCCCCATCTTGCATGACGAATTCATCAGGAGTAATGACGATAATGTGTTTGTCAGCCTCTAGTAGACGACGTGTATCAACAATGATTTGCCAGACACTCCCTATACCAATAAAAAGCATCATGCCCAGGATCACGGTTGAAATAAGGGCAGGGATAAGACCAAACAGATAATTGTGAGGGATCATGAGGGGAACCAGCAACGCAAAAAATCCGAATCCAACAATGGCGCCAGCAATCCATCCAAGAATCCCTAATCTTACTTTATTGCGCAAAAGCGGTAGGACGATCCAGCCATTGGGAAGTTCGCCACCAGCCCTGGCCTTATCGAGAATTTCGGTAGCTTCCATGGCACTTTCTCCGTTTCTACACAGTAGCACATTTTCAGCTTACCAAATTATAGCAGATTTTCTGCATTCAAGAGTGTGTCGCGGGCGCTGGCGGTTGTGGCTGAGCGTTCTTCATTCCGAATAGCCATCGAACTGGTTTGATTCGGCGTATCAACAGCTCATATAAAGCAAGTGTAACCAGCAAAGAAGTCGTGGTGACAAATACAAATTTAATGCCTGTAGGGATATCCCATGCCAGGACAAAAAATGAGATGATAATAATCACAGGTTCGTGTAGAATATAGAACGGTAAGATAGCCTCGTTGGCATATTGGAGTACCTTATTGCTAAAGTTTAAGAGGCTCATCGCTGCATACAGCACGGCAATAGTCATCGACCACATAGTTATACTAATCACAAGCTGGTAGAACATATATCCTGCCGAGTAGCTGGCAGCATTCTCCAATTTGCTTAACCCTCCGAAAAAATTAGCAATTATCAATGACACAATGCAAACAAACGAAACAGCCACAAAAATCTTCCCTTGCTTTCGAATGATTGCCTGGAATGTATCGTCGGCAAAGAGAATGAAACCGAACACAAAGATAATGAACCAGGTGTAGAAATCGGCCCAGCCTTGATATCCGGGATAAGGCGCCCAAAATACAATGCGGATGAGCACAATCGGAGGGACAAAAATGAAAAGTCCGGCAGGAATCTTACAGAGGGCAACAAGCCATATAATGATGCGTGAACCACGCGCCTGCTTTAGATACATGAGTACCGGCAGGGCCATCATAGAAATAATATAGAGGAATGCCAGAAACCAGAGATGATAACCATAGATTGTCAAGAATTTGAGATCGCCGCCAATTTGAATATGCTCGAAAAAATATGTGAAAAACTGGAAGAGGTCGCCTTGATAGTGTGAATAACCACTTGCAATAAAATACGACATGATGTATGCCTGAAAGGGAGAAAGCACAATGAAGGCCACTATAAAAGGTATAAGCAGGCGTTTGAAGCGTTCATTAATGAATTGTCTGCTCGATCTGGATTGAAGCGCAAACCACGCGCTTGCTCCTGCAAGCAAAAAGACTAGCGACATTCCCCATTCTGCACCGAATGTAGCCAGCCCATTCCAACTGATACCCTGATCATTCTGTCTTGTATGCCAGTAGAGCGTATCGAAGATGTCTCCTGTATGAGAAAGAAAGACTCCAAACACAGCAATGACCCGTAACCAGTCGAGGTAATAAAGTCGTTCTTGTTTCGCTGGTTCTTCCGTGCTTAATAGTTGTGTATCAGAATGTTGTATCTCACTCTTTTGCATACATGATCACATGGCTACTCGCTCCTTCTACTAGTAATAGAAGGAGCGCTGATTTAGGATTTGCCTGTCCTCGATTTAAGTGTGTAGCATTTTTATCACAACAATATCACCCTTGAGCGGCTTGGTATCACGATTTCATCACATATACAAAATTGCTATTAGCATCCTGTTAGAAAGGTTCCAAAATACGTATTCTCTAGTACCAGAATGCATACTTGGCTGACTGCGGTATACTGTTAACACGGGACGTAACTATTCATAACTTTTTACTCGCCGCCGCAGGCGGCGAGGAGGGGTATGTGAGCGGGGACACCCCGCACCCAGCCAAGGGCCTTGCAAGGCCCTTGAAACCCCTGCTGTGGGCACAAAAAAGTATTTTATGTAGGATTGAGAATGGATGATAGATTTAGGGAGCTAGCGACCGGGGCGGCCCGTCAAGTGCTACAAAGCTTTAGGGAAAGCTATTCACAGTGGACAGATGATCAAATACCGCTGGATAAACTAGCAGCATGGCTTGGGTTGGAGATCGCACAATTTGGTCCGGACGACTATCCAAAGGGGACCTATGGATTTCTTGAACCTGGAGAAAATCTGATCTGGCTCAATAGTAAACTTCCGGATGGAATGCTTCGATTTACCCTGGCGCATGAAATCGGGCATGCAATACTGCATCGACAGGCAGAGCACCACAACAAATCTTTACGACTACCTCGATCTATAGGAGTACGTGAAACAGGAGTAGCGTCTGACGACCCTTGCAATGAGCAGGATGTACGTGAAGGTGTAACAGACCTGCTTTTTCAGGATCAAATAGAAGAACAACTCGGAATTGGCATATCCTATGATCCTCGAAGCCAGCGCGAAATAGCTGCGAACATTTTTGCCGCCGAACTCTTGATGCCGCTCGAAAGGGTACGCGCCCTCTATGTATCTGAAACCCCTGTTAATGACCTGGTACATATTTTCGGCGTTTCCAAATCCGCTCTGCTAAACCGCCTTTCGGTGCTCCTTACACCCGGCGAGACCAATGTATATCGTGAGGGTAATCTTTATGGTCGCACGCGGGAAGGGGGAGATTATCCTGGAGTCGATGGCCATTCGCGCAGTAGCAGCGACAATAATCACTCGCCCACAGAAATTATTCCAACACCCAAAAAACTATACGACGAGTTTCAACAAGCCGCAATCGAAGCGCCTACACCTGCTTTAATCGTAGCAGGACCAGGCAGTGGCAAAACGAGCACGCTTATTGGTCGTGTTGAATACTTGATAGATACACAGGGCATAGCGCCCGAGAATATACTCGCGCTAACCTTTTCGCGCAAAGCAGCGGAGGAGATGCAGGAGCGACTTCAAGGTGTACTGGATGCGCAGGCCGACTTTCCAACAGTCAGTACTTTTCATGCCTTTTGCGCTGAACAGTTGCGTACCTATTGGAGCCTTGCAGGTTTGCGCCAGGATTTCGCGTGCCTGGATGACGCGGAGGGTTATTTTCTCCTGCTGCGTTTAGCCAACGAACTACCATTAAGACATTATCAGAATTTGATCACTCCAACCTATCATTTCCCTGCCATCTTACATGGAATCTCACGTGCCAAAGATGAACTGGTATCACCGGCAGAATATAAAAGGTTGGCTCTGCGAATGCTGGAACAGGCTTCAAGTGATGAAGAGATCGAACAAGCAGAAAAAGCTTTGGAAATAGCGAACATCTACGCTCTCTATCAAGCAGCCCTGGAGCGACAGAAAGATACCGATTTTGGTGGTCTGATTATGCTCACGGTCCAACTGTTGGAGGAACATGCGGAGGTTAGCCAGCAACTACAGCAGAAATACCAGCAGATACTGGTAGATGAATTTCAAGATATTAATCGGGCCAGTGGTATACTGTTACGCGAGCTTGCTGGAGATACGCGCCATGTCTGGGTAGTTGGAGACGCAAATCAGGCTATCTACGGCTTTCGGGGCGCTTCACCGGCAAACATCGCCAACTTTTGCAACGACTATGCAGGAGCTACCGTCCTACCACTCAGCCGTAACTATCGCTCTCGACCAGATATTGTGAGCTTTGCAGATGCATTTCGCAGCAAAGAGCTTGATTCTGACAACATACAGATCATATCTCAGACAGCACGCTCCAATTCAGTAGATACGTACATTACTCTTGCTGTTGCCACCGATGAAAAAAGTGAATTGGACGGCTTAATCAGTGATATTGGGCGCAAACTGGCTGAAGGCTATCATTTTCGCGATATTGTGATTCTCTGCCGGACACGAGCGCAGGCGCGTAAAATCTCACAGGCGCTGATCTCCGCGAACCTGCCTGTAATCGAGCGCGGGGGACTCTTAGAGCAGGAACACATCAAGAACCTGCTTTCGATTGTCATGTTGTTTGCCGACTCGAGCGGCATGGGACTTTTGCGGGCTGCGCGACAGCCAGAGCATGCGCTAAGTCAGCGTGACATCGAGGCTCTACTACAAGCAGCACGAGAACAAAAGATTTCTCCGATTACATTGATTGAGCGCAATAAAGCTCCATTCTCGATGAGTAGAGAGGGCTGTATCGTGCTCTCACGACTTTCAGATATCTTGAGAAACTTGAATGCTCAGCAGAACGCGCAGACCATCTGGTCGCTGCTGGCTGATTACCTCTTCATCGAGACTTCACTCGTACGCGGCCTGCTGCCAGAGGCTGTTGATGCACATGCACAAGCTCTACTGGCTGATTATACTGGTATTCTACAGCTTGCTCGCAATTATGATCAGCAACAGCAAACCCTGCGTTTTCAGCAAGAGGAGGATGCTTTAGCACAAGGCGAATATATAAAGTCGCTTGATCTACCCTCCATACTTGAACAGGCCAGAGGTTTCTTGGATTACCTGAGCGTGCTTAAATCCCTACGACATGAAGGTGGAAGCAGGCATCTAGACGCGGAAAGCGAAGAAAAAGAAACTCCCGACGTTATTCGAGTCATGACTGTTCATGCCAGTAAAGGACTGGAGTTCCCTGTTGTCTACTTGCCGGGTATTGTGAAACAACGCTTTCCTATTCAGAGGCGTAGCAAATCCGTTGAACCTCCTACTGGGATGCTACCAGCCGAAAGTGAAGGTGATGTTGCGCATGAAACAGGCGAAGCATGTCTCTTCTATGTCGGCGCGACACGCGCTCGCGATCACCTTGTGCTGAGCTATGCCGAACGTTATGGTAAGAAAAATTACAAACGTTCATCCTATATTGATGCTCTTGTTGTAGGTCTGCCAGAGGAGCGCATCAGACGTTTGGTGTGGAAAGCGGATGATAAGGCGGAGACTGACACGGTGGGAACCGGGCAGGCGATGACTGACAAGGTAGGTATTGGCCGGGCGGGGGCAAGCCCCGCCCCCACATTTCATGTGGAAGATGCTACGACCGAACCGAATTGGTTTGATCCCTTTATGTCGCAGCCGAGTGATGAATTTGTTGAAATAGTAAAAGCGAATAAACTGAAGTCAGGCATGCTTGAGACATACATGAACTGCCCACGCCAGTATATGTACAGTGCAATCTATGATTTTCATGGAGAAAAATCGGGTTACCTTGCTTTCAGGCACGCGACACATGATACAGTAGCGGACTTAAAGCAAAGACTTGAAGTGAATAAGGGTCTAGAGGATTGGAATGGGGAATTGCTGACAGAAATGGATGCCGAAGAACTGTATTCACAGCGCTGGAAGCAGGAAAAAGGGGATACGTTACCTTTTGCTGCCCTTTATAAACGACATGGCCACGAGATTAGCGAACTTATACGTCGTAAATTGCTCTCCGGTGGCGATACAAACTGGCAACTTCGCCAAACCTTCACAGTGGATATTGCCGGGAAGTCCATTGAGTTTGTGGTTGATCGTGTTGAAGCATCTGAGCATGCAAGCGAACCAATTAAGTTTGTGCGCACGCGATTTGGCAAACGCAAGGAAAAGCCTACTGCAACAACACGCGAGATGTTGTATGTCCGCGCCTCGCGACAGCATCATCCGGGACGTACAGTTGAGTTGCAAGCACACAATATGAGTACAGACGAAACATCTCCCATTACCTTGACTAATAAGAAGGAACAGAGTCTTTACGACGAGCTAGAGCAGGCGATTCTGGGGATGGAGAGAAATGAATTCCCTCCAAAACCTGATGTGATGAAGTGTCCAGGCTGCCCATTCTTTCTGATTTGCCCGGCGTAAATGATGGGGATGGTTTACGTGTAGTTTACGCCACAGCTTCCGTCAATATCTCCCGCCAGTAATTGTAAATCAGCGTGTGACCCTCGCCTGGATAGAATTTAGCTTTGCAATTTGAAAGAGTGCGTGCTACATATCTTCCCATCTGTTGAGGTACAGTTGTATCATCCTCGCCATGCCATAGGAAGACCTTTTTGTGAATGTCTTCGAGACGGAAGCCCCAGGGACTTGCAAGCAATACTACTTCCCAAAATGCGCCTTGCGCACCATTGCGATAAGCCTCACTCAGGTCCTGACGATCTACTTCTTGTATATCAGGCCGGGCAAACGCCTTTTTGTCTGCTGCAGGAGCTGAAGATGGCATCAGCTTTTTGGCTCCAAGTGGATTCCGGCTGACCATCTTCGCTATTGGATCTAACGCAAGACGCACAAAGCCCCATGGCACTTTTGGAGCAATACTGAGTCCCAGGCGCATAGATGGCAGCATATCTTTGATTACATCTGGATCATCTATGGGTCCCATGCCACTAATGGTGGTTGCCGAGGTTATGCGCTCAGGCATCTTATAGGCGCAGGCCAGCAGATAAGGGCCACCCCCTGATACACCTATAGTCGCGAACTGATCAATTTTCAACGTATCAGCGAGTTGGGTTACATCATCGGGCCAATCCAGTAATTTGCGGCCTTGCTGAAAATCGGATAAGCCATACCCAGGCCGATCGATGGCGATGATACGCGCTCCTAGCTCGATTGCAATCGAGTTGTCAGGATTGCGTTGTCTTCGCGAACCAGGCAAGCCATGGAAAAAGAAGACAGGTTTACCACTCAGGTCACCATATTCGGCATAACCCAGTCTTCTCCCATCACGTAAAGAGATTAATTTATCAGATGTATCTGGTATGTTCATCATAGATGCAGGTTAAAGACTTTCTAGTCTTTGCAGTTTCTGCAGACTCAAAAGAGGAATTTACGGGGTTAACACCGAATCCCGGCATCCATTCCATACATTGTTTACTTCATTCTACTTAAGGCTATGAGTCGGAGATGTCTCCAAGAATCATCGCTTGCCCTTGCTTTGAATAGTCCAGCAATTAAACACTGAGACCTCGTATAACCTCTATACGTATAAACAAATGCTCAGGTTACAGTATTCCCTATCAATCTGTGGATGCATCTTTGATTGCAGCTTCTGCGGCTGCTAGTTTTTCGGCATACACCCCACGATATTCAGGGGGGAGCATTGAGGAGATGCGAAGCATGACTTGCTCTGTGGACTGGTCAATATCTTCGCGGGTAATTTTCCTCCCCTTTGGAGTCAAGATCATTGGTTCGCCGAAGATAATAGTTATACGAGGTCGGAAATGCGTAAACGATTTTTCACTACCGTAGATCGCCACTGGTAAAACAGGTGCGCCTGAACGCAGGGCAATCATACCCAAACCAGCATGTGCCTGACCTAATGTATGTAGCTTACTTCGTGTTCCTTCAGGGAAGATGCTAAGTATACGGCCTGCTTTAAGTTGTTCCTCTGCTGTTCTAAGCGATTGCCGGTCGGGCTCACCACGTTTAACAGGAAATGCACCTAAGAAACGCACCAACCAGCCCCCTCTGGCCTTGAAAGTCTCCTCCTTCGCCATGTATACCACTCTGCGCTTGAGAAATGCCGGAATGAGCGGGACATCAGTCCAGGAGAGATGGTTGGATGCGAGAATCAATGGACTTGTTTCTGGTACATTCTGGCGCCCAACTGTATGTACATCATATACGATAGCAAAAATAATGCGCACTACTACACGTATCAATCGCCAGAGGATCGTTGGCATCCTGTATGGTTCGTACAGGTTTTTCTGAGGCTTTGTTCTTGTAGGCTTCGCACGCTTCGCTGCTTGCTGAGGCTGTTCTGGATTGTCCGAAGGTGAGGTGGCATTGATATTTTGCGTCATAAAGGCTCCTCCAGATAGCTGCATATGACCTCGAGCACCTGTGGGACGCTCAGGTTGTCGGTAACAATTACAATGGCATCGTCCGCTGGTCGCATGTTATCATGGTCGATTTCGTCTCTACGTTGAATATCCGCCAGCACCTCTGCCATCCTGGGAAGTGCTGGATTGTGCTCGCCAAAGCGCTCAACAAGCTCGGAATAACGCCGGCGCGCGCGCTCTTGCAAACTGGCTGTTAAATAGATTTTTAAATCAGCATTCGGCAAGACTATTGCGCCAATATCCCGGCCTACCATGACTGTTCCATCATGTTGTTGCGCCAATTCACGCTGTTGAGCAATCAGAATGGCGCGCACTTCCGTATGTGCAGATACAGTTGAAACAACTCGTGTGACCTCTGTGTTGCGAATATCCCAGGTGACATCTTGCCCTTGCACAGTTACAGTATACTGACGACCGTCGTCAATGTGGGGATGAGTGATGATGATAGCGGCATGCTGCGCCAGTAGGGCCAGAGCAGGTCCATCAGCTGCATCTACACCTCTTTGGAGAGCGAGCCAGGCGACCGCTCGATACATAGCTCCGGTATCTATGTAGAGATACCCTAAGCGCTGCGCTAATTGTTCACCTACAGTGCTTTTGCCTGATCCCGCCGGTCCGTCGATAGCGATGTGCCTTGGACGCTGCATAATCCCTCCACGCTGTATGTTTATGGATGGCATACTGAGATGGATTATATCATACTGTTTATGGTGTATGGGGATTGTCTAGTAACGAATTGACTTCCTCGCTATCTAGATAGCGCCACTTTCCTACTGGCAAAACTCCCAATTGTATTGGCCCAATACCAACACGGGATAGTTCCAGTACTGGATGGCCGACCGCTGCCAGCATGCGCCGTATCTGGCGCTTGCGGCCCTCGTGAATGGTGAGTGAAAGCCAGCAGTCAGCACCTTCTTTCCGTAGCAGGCTTACCTGAGCAGGTGCAGTTATATGGCTTTGTCCTTTATCTTCTACAATTGTTACACCACTACGGAGCGATTTTAATGAGCTTTCAGATAGACATCCCTGTACCAGAGCCTGATAGTGCTTTTGCATTGAGTAGCGAGGATGGGTTAAATGTTGAGCGAAGTCTCCATCGTTTGTCAGTAAGAGCAAACCACTGGTATCGATATCCAGCCGTCCGACAGGATATACACGCAAAGCGCGTAATTCTGAAGGAAGCAGTTCTAGCACAGTAGGGCGGCCCTGTGGATCATGCGCAGTTGAGACGTATCCTACGGGTTTGTGCAACAGCAGGTAGACATGTTTGGAAGTAGTGTGCACAGGTTTGCTATCCACCAGCACTATGTCGGTATCAGGATTTATGCGCGTTCCCTGAGTCGTGACGATAACACCATTTACCTGTACATGTCCGGCAGCAATCAGCTCTTCAGCATGACGCCGTGAAGCTATGCCAGCATGTGCTAGAAAGCGGGAGAGCCGTTCGCCGGAATTTTGTTCTGGTATCATATTTTCACTTCCTGCTTTCCGATGAGACATTCAGAGCATCTTTTTTCACGGCATGCTTGTGCATAGATGTAGTGTAAACCTTGCTGTTGACATGCGCCTTGGGGTTCGCTCTTCAGCAGGAGTTGTTTGCACATCGAACGAGTAATCTGGTTTGAAGAGAGGCCAGGGTAGGTGTTATAGAGGTTTAAAGCGTATTCACCAAGGGCGGGATAGCTATCTCGTTGAGCTACTGCCGCGGCAAAGGGTAACACAATGTTACAAATAAGTATATCGGTTCGTGCTGTGCCAAGGCCATGAAAGATATTACGTAATTGATTCAATCTCGCCGATTGCCTCTTAGAAATGGGAGAGGCGTGATGTGGTGTGAGGATGCTTGTGTCATCCCTTTGGTGTGTGAGATAGTCATTGTTTGGAGATGCAAGTAATAAAGCCTGACGAAATGTTTCCCAGGCGCCTGTAATACGCCATCGTTCTACAAGCGAGCGCAGCATGTGCATACGGTGGTTGTCTAAAGGAGAAGGTTGGGGAGCGCGCCCAAGCGGGTCTGGTATAGTTGTGACTGCACCGATCAAGTGCAGGCCTGCGGCACGAAAAAAGGCGCGATCACGTCCAAAGCCCAGTGCTTCGGCGAGTGCAGGAATGAGGCACACATCACAGGCGCTGAAGCTGGCAGATGGTCGAGCATCGCTGAGCAGTTCGAAAAATACCTGTGCCTTTATTTCAAAGCGTAGTGTACCAGCCATGGCTAATAAGCGAGCTCGCTCTACTTCGGGAAGCTGTGCCATTACATGATGGCAGGGCCACTGTACAGGTTGATTGTTGCTATTTGTTGGCGATACATCATTGAGCGAGCAGGTAGGAATGATGGTTCCATCCTGACGCAGTGTTGGCCGACTATTGTCGCAAATCAGCACGATGTGCAGCACAACGTTGTTATAACGCGCATCGGTATGATGCTGGTGAGCGAACCAATCAGTGGCGCGAATATGAATTTCGACATCACCTACAATATTTTCAACACGATTAGTTGCAGTGGCATACTCTGTTCTTGAGTGATAACTTGTAAAGCTCAAGATGGCATCGCGAATATCAGGTCCGGGAGAAGCACCTGGACGCCCGGCGTAAATCAGTTGGCAGCTTTCACCGTTGGTTAAAGGTAAGTTGACGTCAATGGGTAGTGCCCACCAGCGACGAGCTATATCTTCTTCATACTGATGATTGCTAGATCGAGTTATACCTTTCTCGAGGAGGTAGGTGGCGTTCACTCCATCTCCTGTGTTTGTATTTGTGAAATCTTATGTGTGGTGTCAGACTCATTAACAACAGCTTCGCGTGGTTCTTCAAGCAACGGATCGCTGCGATCAACAGCGGCATAAGCCATACCCTCGGCAACTTCTGCCTCAGCTTCAGCATTCATTGCAGCATTGAGTGCCTCTTCTTCGGCTGCCTCGGCATCAGCAAGGGAAGCCTGTGCCCTGGTGACTTCACGCTCTGCTTCTTGCAACGCGTGTTCAGCTTCCTCACCTGTCAAGAGATCGTTTCGTATCGCGACACGGATCTCACCTAATGCTTCCTCAGCAAGTTGTGCTTGCCTGCGAGCCTCCCTTGTGTGAGCGCTGCTTGCTTGCGCCAGGGCCTCAGCTGCTGCCGCGCGCTCAGCAGTAATATCCGCAATTGTTACCGCAGTGATAGCTTCAACGAATTCTTCCTCTGTCTCGATCTCAGCTACCTCTGCCGTTTCCAGGTTGATATTGGTTGTCTCGTTTATTTCCGCTGCGCGAGCCGCGGCTGTACGAGTATTTTCCTCAGCGGCTTCGGCAGCGGCACGCGCCTCTCTGACGAAGCTCGTTGACTGGTTGGTATTGCCAGACTTATCTTCATTGGTGGATGAGGGAGGTGTGTATTGTGCCCAAGCGGGGATTTCGATTTCAACTGAGGGCACAGCAGGATTTATATGAAGATCATTTATTTGTTGCCGCACAAGTGTCAACTGTCCTTCGATGAGCCCTACGCGGGCCATGCGTTTGTGTAAACGTTCCTCAGAGCGATGGTAACGTTCTAAGGCCTTCGCCTGAGCTTGCTGCGCCTCTTTCAGTCGCTGAAGCACGCGCTGCTCACGTTTTTGTAACTTTTTTCTCAAATTCTTCGTTTGAGAAGCTGTGTGCCCGGTCATTACATCTTTCCTCCGAGTAAAAGAAAACCTTATCCCTGCTAAAATTATCCCATATTCGGCAAGGGGTATGTGAAAACACAAAGAAGTATACTGTCAGTAGCCTGTTGTCTGGTTACTATCAATAATGCTTTGCACACTCTATTTTGCATTGGCTGCTATTGAGTATACATGTTTTGTTTGTATTTGCGGAAAATTTGCAAGAGCGAATGCTATCCCTACCAGCGTAACCGCTCCTTTAAACTGACGAAGCGTTGATTGCCTATTACAAGATGATCGACCAATTCAATGTCAAGATGCTGGCCAGCCGAGACCAATTGTTGCGTTACTGCAATATCTTCAATATTTATATGGAGAATATTGACACCTCTTGAGAGGTTGAATATTCTCAGTCATATAAAAAATATTGGAGGTGAGAGATGTTCCTCGAACTCGATGCTGACCAGC
>Ga0116218_1001548_pt1 | contig 14266 bp, 8 predicted proteins | sample Sb_taG_2_FD_88966 | JGI IMG/M metagenome (GOLD analysis project Ga0116218, IMG submission 88966) | Peat soil microbial communities from Weissenstadt, Germany - Sb_50d_5_LS metaG | ecosystem: Environmental > Terrestrial > Soil > Wetlands > Peat | place: Germany: Weissenstadt | collected 2010-09-21 | reverse complement strand
GGCTCTAGGGTACATGGTATCAGATAGGCGTGCGTTAAGGATCATATTCAAGTGGGTCAGTTCTGCCCCCTTGGGCTTGCCCGTCGTCCCACTGGTATAGAGAATGACGGCGGTATCATCAGGACTCGTCTGGACACTCTCGAATGTCGTTGGCTGGTTGCGCATCAGCATGCCCAAAGTAGTTGCGCCTGGGATAGAGGATGGGGCATCGAGCTCATTGGTCATCAAGAAGAAGTGTTGACAGCTTTCCACCTCCTGAAAAGCGGTGTGGCCCATCTGACCAATGGGAAGCTCAGGCGTGCCTTCCTGGCAGAAATAGGCTTTCGCGTCTCCATCGGTCAGATGAAAGGCGATTTCACGTGGCTTGAGTAGAATATTCAGCGGCATGACCGCTGCTCCAGCTTTGAGGATTCCATAGTACGCGATCACGAAGGACGGTACATTCTGGCAACTAATGGCGACTTTGTCCCCTTTCTGGATGCCTGCCTGGACCAATCCGTGAGCCACCTGGCTGGTGGCAGCATTCAACTCCGCATAGGACAGTCTCGTTTCCTCGCAAATAACAGCGGTGCGCTCGGGCACCTCCCGCGCGCTGTCTTCGAGGAAGATAGCAAGGTTTAACATGTGTGTTCTCCTTATCATTCAGTATGTACCCTTGAGAAAGACAATTGCACTCTTTGCGTCCCCTCACTAACGCGATGAACCCGTCGATCGGCAGACGTATGCTTTGCTCAGGAATCAGTGAGTCATTCCTGTGAAAGACTTGCACAACCGTTGTCACCTGCTCTATCTCAGTGAGAACGAATAGATTCCTTCCATTGAAGATGTGCAGCGTCTCTGCTTAGCAACACAAATACGCTGGAGTCGGTGATGCTGGTCCGGTCAGAGCGTCGTGTGCTAGAACTAGCATAGTCGATAAGCGTTGAGAAAAGCGTTTATCGAGTTGGAACAGGAGGTAGGTCAGCGTTTGTTGTGGTATATTTGTCTGTACGAAGATGAAATGGGAAGCAGCCTCAAAAACTTTTAGGAGTTGAAGGTGCTATGTGGCAGCAGTACCTCTACCATGACGCAACCGGCAATCACCCATATTTTGTGTATACACCGAGTACCTATCACCACGGGACAGTAGTTCCCCTCCTTGTCCTGTTACATGGGTGTACACAGAAAGCATCTGACTTCGCCGCAGGTACAGGGATGAATCAATTGGCGGAGCAGTATGGATTCATTGTTCTCTACCCCCAACAGAAGCGCACATCTAACCAAACGCTCTGCTGGAACTGGTATAAATCTTCTCATCAATTTCGTGACCGTGGGGAACCGGCGCTCATTGCTCACATGGTCCAGGCAATCTGTGAAAATACGTCACAATGGACGATTGATAGCAGCCGGGTCTATGTCGCTGGCGCTTCTGCGGGAGCAGCAATGGCTGTCATTTTAGGGGCGACCTACCCTGATATCTTTGCGGCAATTGGCGTACACTCAGGGGTAGAATATCAGGCCGTCACGAACATCATTGGTGGCCTCAAACTGCTGCTAGGAGGAGGTCCCGACCCTGTAAAACAAGGGCAGAAAGCGTTTGAGGCAATGGGAAGCTACAAACGTATGGTGCCTACCATTGTGTTTCAAGGCTCGCGTGACAGAATCGTTCCACCTATCAATGGTGATCAAGTCGTGCAACAATGGTTGCAGACGAATCACCTGGCTTCGCACGGTCTGTATGTTGCTGACTTTCACAATCCCACCACCACTACTTCAGGACAGGTGCCTGAAGGGTACGCTTACACGGTGTCTACTTGGAAAGATCACTCCGGAAAAGAAGTCCAACAATATTGGAAAATAGATGGCTTAGCGCATGCCTGGTCGGGTGGTAACCCAACTGGTTCCTACACTGATCCTCGGGGGCCGAATGCCAGCGAAGTCATGTACCAATTTTTTATGAAACACACAATGGGCGGAACCAGTAGTTATGAAGTCTCTCACCGAAGGTCTCTGAGGCAGATCATGTCGACATTCCTCAGACGGTTCAGAAGAAAAAGCAAAACATCCAGTGATGATGCCATCACAAATTCTCACTGATTTACCGACCTCCACCGCTGAAAAACCCCTGCATGTACGCTTGAGGAGTTGTCATGCTACTTGGTCAGTGCCTGACGGGTCGCTTTCTGCGCTGCTACGCTCTCACCTGTTGCGATGCTTCGTTCAGGTATGAATCGTTTGTTTTCAACTTCCCACTTCAAATGAAATCTGCGTCAGAATTATATGAGCAAAGTATTCTCATGGTCTGTCCCATTCTCACACAGTTCAGGGGATCTGGCGACGCTGGCCTGTTGTACAGAAGGACTTGGTCTCCTGTTTTATAGAGCAACATACTGCGTCTTAAGCCCTTGCGCTCTCGTCTCTTGTTCACTATACTAATTGTAACTTCTTCAGTCACTGAGTATACTATCGCATGTTGCTTTTATTACATACGTCACTTCAAGAGAGGTCGCATCAGACAGGCCTTTATGTATAGGTCTGGGAGCAGATTCCATGAGCATCCTGAAGATCGCGTTGCTTGGGACACCGGAAGTGTCCCACTTCGACCGGACGTTGTCGTTCCCGGATCGCAAGACCTTTGCGCTGCTCGCCTACCTCGCCGCAGAAGGTGGCATATACGAGCGTCAACGGCTTTCGCGCCTGTTCTGGCCAGACAGTGATTCAGCACATGGAAGAACAGCACTGCGCATTACCTTACATCACTTACGTCGCACTCTGGAGGAAGACGCTCAGCCTGCACAGGAATCCCACCTGCTCGTTACACATGATGCGCTCGGACTCAATATGAACTCAGGTATCGATCTCGACCTGTACGAGCTGCAGGCAGCATGGAATCTGGCCCACGACCAGGTTGCAAGTACTGTGGTGCCAGGGGAAATGCGCCGCTCTCTGATTGCTCGCCTTCAGCACGCCGCCGCACTGTATCGCAACGGCTTTCTCGAGGATTTTACGTTGCGCGACACCGTGGACTTCGATAACTGGGTTGGTATCCAACGTAGCTACTGGTACCAGCGCATCGAGCAAGTGTTTGACTGGCTGTGCCAGATGCTAAGTGCGGAGGGGGATCTCGAACAAGCCATTGCTACCGTCGAACGTTGGCGCTCCTTTGATCCGCTCAACGAGGACATCTCTTTGCGCCTCATGCAGTTCCAGTTCACTCTCGGCAACCGGGTTGCGGCCCTGAAGACCTACGAGACCTACCGGGATGTTTTGATGGCCGAGCTTTCCGTCAAACCCTCACCCCATATGGTTGCTCAGGCAACGTTTATTCGCAATGCATCTACTCCTCGCAGCAAACACACATATGAGTCAATAATGCCACGTCTTCCTTCCACACATTCACTGCTTGAAGTACCTTTCGTTGGCAGAGGCGCGCAGCTCAACAGGCTTATGTCACTCTATGAGAAGGCGTCTGTGGGGCAGCCACAGGTTGTAGTGATCGAAGGCGAAGCGGGAATCGGCAAATCGCGTCTGGCAACCGCTTTTCTCGACTGGATACGAGCGCAAGGGGCAGGGGTGCTCGAAGGGAGAGCTTTTCAAAGCTATCAGCACCTGGCGTATCAACCACTCCTTGATCCTTTACGTGCCCGCTTGGAGCAAGAACCAGACCTACGTCAACTCTTGAGCGCTACCTGGCTTGCCGAGCTCTCTCGCCTGCTGCCAGACCTGCGCGAGCGTTATCCCGACCTGCCTCCCCCTACCTTCGACGAGGCATTCGATTCTTCCCGATTCTTCGAAGCCCTGGCACGGCTGGGAGAGGCTTATGCAAAACGGGCACCGCTGCTCATCTTTGTCGATGATCTCCAGTGGACAGACAAAGCGACCCTGGACCTCTTCCAGTACTTGGTGAGGCAGTGGAGTGAGCGTTCGACGCCTGTTCTGTTGTTGCTGAGCAGGCGCGTGGAATCGCGGTCCATGGACCCGTGGTTGATCGAATGGCTCGCCTATATGAAAAGGGATGTGCCCTTGACACGCATTGAACTCGGGCCACTTTCTGCCAACGATATCCTACACATCGCCCAATCAGTATCGGGCGAAGACGGTGAACCACAAGGCCGACAAAGAGCACACCCAGCGCTTCGATCCACCTCACCGCCTTTCCACGCCCCGGCAATCAAATCAAATATTGAACGATTCGGTACGTGGCTCTTCGTAGAAACAAGAGGGCAGCCGTTCTTTGTTAAGGCGACGCTTGAGGCGCTGCTTGAACACGGCGGACTGGCAGCTCACTTGATTGAGGGAAGAGGCTGGGTGTTTGAGCCGCAGACCACGATCCTCGATGCCACCTCACCTGAAGTCCTGCTTCCTTCGGACGTGCGCGAAATGATCCAGCTTCGCCTGACCCGTCTCTCATCCTCAGCTCGTGAACTTCTGGCGGCTGGTGCAGTCCTGGACCATGACTTCACCTTTGAGGAACTCTGCCAAATTGCCCATCTCACCCAACAGGATGGGCTTTTCGCCCTTGACGAAGCCATCGAGGCCCTTTTCTTGGAAGAATCTCCCCTTCAAAGTGGGAAGGTGCAAGTCGTTTCTTACGTGTTTGCCCATGACAAAATTCGCGAAATAGTGTATACCGCAGCCGGAGATGCACGCAGGCGCATCTTTCATGGTCGGGCACTTCAGGTTCTAGAGCAGGAAGGTGCCTCTACAGCTGTGCTGGCCTATCACGCCCTGGCTAGTGGATCGGCAGAACAGGCGTTTCGTTGGAGTATGAAGGCAGGCGACGAGGCAATGACTGTATTTGCCGTGCGTGACGCCATCGGCCACTACGAGCAGGCTCGTCAGCTCAGACATGAGCACTCGTTGGACGTCCCGTTGACAAGCCTGCATCACCTGTACAGCCAACTTGGTCGAGCCTACGAAATCCGCAATGATGCCAAAGCTGCGCAAGCCATCTATCAGACCATGCTCGAGACGGCCCGCCGTATGCATGATGCAGAGATGGAGTGCATTGCGCTCAACAGACAGGCGGTACTGGAGGGTGAGGACATCTTTCAACTGGAAAATGCGATGACACTCCTTCAGGAGGCACTCAAAGTGGCCGAGTGTTCCCATGATCAATCAGGCCTGGGGGAAACCTACTGGAGCCTGGCACGTGTGAACTATTATGCCTTGAAACTGGAGGCAAGTCTTGTCTATGGGAGGCAGGCGTATGCTCTCATGCATGAACTTGGGAAACCTGATCTCGTTATCAGAGTCCTCAATATCCTCTCCTATACAACAAAAGCTCTGGGGCAATGGGAAGAATCCGCCTCCTTTGCCGAAGAAGCCTGGCAACTCGCCGCGCAGCAGGGCAATCGTATCATGGAGGCGGATTGCCTGGCCAGGGTGGCCGATGCACGTCTAAACTTCGGGCAGCCAGGTGAAGGAGTCACAGCAGCACGAGCCGCCTATACCATCAGCCTCGAAATCGAACATGCCTGGAGCCAGTCCCTGAGCGGCTACACGTTAGCGCGAGGGCTTGTAGAAATTGGTTCCTACGAGGAAGCCCTTGCTCTTGCGCTCCAAAGCACCAAAGCCGCCCGCACATTGACCTTCAGCATCCTGCTCATTGTAAACTTGTTGACACTCGGAATCGTCTACCAGGCGCTGTTGCTTCCTGAGCAAGCGACTGAGGCCAACCTCGAAGCGATGAAGATTGCTGAGTCTCTGTCCGCGAAGCGTTATATTGCTCTGAGTGCTTCGCTTCTCTGTGGTGTCTCTGTCTTCGCCGAGGACTGGGAAGCGGCTGCCAGATTTGCCATGCAAGCGCTGGCCGCAAGAGATCCTCATGAGGTGATTTTTGCCGAAACTCCTCGATGGCCTGAGACTGCGGCACTGCTGCATGCTGGTGAGGGCGAGCAAGCCTCCAAAGACATCCAACTTTATTACGAGCATTTCGGCACAAAGAAGCGCTGCTCCATTGTCCTGGCCCGTGCGCAGGCAGTACTAGCTCAATCACAAGGCGAAAACGAGCAGGCGATAGTATATGTGCAGGAAGCTATAGCGGGAGCGATAGAACTTGGCCTCCCTGGAGAATGTTGGCAAGCAGAAGCAACATTGGGAAGGCTGTACCTCGCTTGCGAAGAATACGAGCAAGCCGAGCAAGCGTTTACGCGTGCTGCATCCGCTATCAAGCAGCTTGCTGGAAACATCACGAATGAAGAAATGCGCGAGCATTTTCTCACACGTGTACATTTCCTTTTGACGCAGGCGCAAAAGTAATGAACTGAGGAGTGCTTCTGCCTGAAGATATTCCAGTTGCTCCGAGTTTTCCTTAACAGGTAATTCCTTATACAGCTAAGAACAGGACAGGCACATTGCTCTGATGAATGATTTTACAATAAACGATCATCAAACAACAGGGTTCACTTTGCAAACGCTTTTGCCAACGCTCGTATGCTATACTCACTTTAACGCACAAAGCTCTGGCTGAACGTTAATGTTTCTTTCCTACACCGTGTCAATAATCAATAGAGGAATGCCCTTGCCGCCCTGGTGTAAGAAGAAAGCTATACGCTCTATGAAATACTGGTAGACTCATAGATTGTCGCTTCATCTCGCACAAGATGATCGATGCCCAGGCCGCGCTGATCCGTCGCTGGACCGGAGGCGCTAGCAGTACGAAGAAGTAGGAGTAATCAGGCCCATTCTGTAACTGTTCGTAGCAGAGTCAGGCTCATGGCTCGTCGGTAGCTGGTCGCAGCGGCTCTGCATGATGAACAAAGAATTGGAGCCAAAGGAAGGAGGTCAACATTGGAGACCAATTCGCAGCGTGACATTCACGAAGAAACTGACGGCCAGATTGTCGGGACAGCAGCCACCGCGCCTGATACCAGGCCGAAACGAACCAAACCTGCCTCTGTGGGGATTTCGTCCAGGCAGAAGAGTACTACCAAACGGACTGAGCAGAGCGCACTCCAGAAGGAGAAGCGTAAAGCTGCCGCGGCACAAGCCACTGTAGAGGATTTGCAGAGACGACTGGCTGCCGTCGAAGAAGCTCTCGCCAAAGAACAACAGAAGGCCGCCGAGGCGCAAGTGGCACTCTCAGAAAAGCTGCGGGCCGCTGTAACACACCCCGAGACCCAGGAGCGAATAATGGAGCAGGCGCCAGGTGGGGAAGCTGCATTCGGCCTCATGCCTTTTGTTGGCTTTCGTGGTATAGATCTCTTCAACGTCAGTCAGCAGCTCGCCGAGCAAGCCATAAAGCAACCGCCGTTACTGTTGAAACACTATACAAATTTCATGATCGAGATGGGCCGGGTGATGACCGGTCAATCCACCGTCGAGCCGAATGTCAAAGACAAACGTTTTACTGACGAGGCCTGGAAAACGAATCCCTTTTACCACACCTATTTGCAAAGCTATTTGATCTGGCAGCAAAGTCTCAATGCCTTTATCGATGATGCTGAACTTGAGAAGAAAGATGCAGAGCGAGCGCATTTCGTCCTTTCGCTTTTCACTGAGGCTGTTGCCCCAACCAATACCCTGCTTGGCAATCCAGCGGCTATGAAGAAGATGTACGAGACGGGTGGGGCCAGCCTGGTGAAGGGTCTCACCCATATGCTCGGAGACCTTGCCAATAACGGTGGCCTGCCCTCGCAGGTCGACATGAAGGCCTTCCAGGTAGGCAAGGACCTTGCTACCTCAGATGGAGCCGTTGTGTTCAAGAATGAACTGCTTGAGCTAATTCAGTTTCAGCCCGCGACGCACCAGGTATATCAACGCCCGTTGCTCTTTGTCCCACCTCAGGTGAATAAGTACTATGTGATGGACCTTTCACCTGACAAAAGCCTGGTACAATACCTGGTTGCCAACGGACTGCAGGTCTTCACCATAAGCTGGCGCAATCCGCTCCCTGAACACCGCGACTGGGGGTTCGAAACCTATGATCGGGCCATCCTGGAAGCGATCGACGTAGTCCGCGAGATTACTGAAAGCCCGGACATCAATATCCTCGGTGCATGCCTGGGCGGCATGACCCTGGCGACGCTGATGGGATACCTGGCAGCGCAAGAAGATCAGCGCATTCACGCCGTGACGTTTCTGGTGACAGTGCTGGATTCCAATGTCGAGTCGACGATGGGGTTATTCGCCACAAAAGAAACGATCGCAGCCGCTAAGCAGGCATCACGTGTGAGAGGAGTAATCGAGGGTCAGGAGATGGCACGCGTGTTCGCCTGGCTGCGCCCCAACGATCTGATCTGGAACTACTGGGTCAATAATTACCTGATCGGCAAGGACCCGGCGGCCTTCGACGTGCTCTACTGGAATAACGACTCAACGCGCCTGCCTGCGAAACTGCATGGGGACTTGCTCGACCTGTACGAAACCAATGCGCTTACCCATCCAGATACGCTCGATGTGTTTGGGACACCTATTGATCTGTCCAAAGTGACCAACGATGCCTATATCATCGCGGGCATCACTGATCACATCACGCCGTGGCAAGGCTGCTATGCGACCACGCAGTTGTTGGGTGGCAAGGTCACCTTTATCTTGAGTAACAGTGGCCACATCCAGGCCATCCTGAACCCACCAGGGAATCCGAAGGCGTCGTACTTTGTCAACAAACGCTACCCATCTGATGCTGAGCAATGGCTTGCTAGTGCACAGAAACGTGCAGGCTCCTGGTGGGAGGATTGGCGAGACTGGCTGGGCCAGCGCTCAGGTGAGCAGAAGGCCGCACCCCAAGAACTGGGCAACGAGCAGTATCAACCAGGAACACCAGCACCTGGCACCTACGTGTTTGAACCATGACATGTTCTGTTCTCTATGCATCATATATGAGGAAGGCTGATTCATACATTGCCTCACAGAAAAATCTTACTGGAGGTTTGTTCAACGGGCCATCAGGAACTACTGACTGTACTCTCTATTGGCAAGTTTTGCGTGGTTGATGAGCTATGGATCACTTCCTCCCACCACTGATCCTCATTCGACTTCTCAGTTAAAGGCAGTTCGCAATGCGGAAGCGATCTCGTCCAAGGCCCGGTTACCAGGCTCTTCAAACAGGTCCGGAAAATCGTGAATCATTCCATCGTAACGGGAAGCACTCACCGAGACGCCTGCCTCTTTCAAGCGTGTCGCATACGCTTCAGCATCATCGCGCAATGGATCATACTCTGCATAGATGATCAGTGCAGGGGGCAAACTGGAGAGGTCAGGAACCAGCAATGGCGATGCCAGAGGGTTTGTCCACTCTGCCTGATTGGGCAGGTAATTGTTCCTTATCCAAATCATCTGCTGTTTGGTGACGTTATAGCCCTCACCCAGTTCCTCCATGGAAGGCGTGCTCAATCGGAAATCCGTCGACGGAAACATCATTAATTGAAATGCCAGTTTGGGGCTGCCCTGATCACGTGCCATCAGAGCAATAACTGCCGCGAGGTTCCCTCCCGAACTATCTCCACCGACGGAGACGCGTGAAGGATCACCCTGAAACTCAGTTGCGTGAATAGCCACCCATTTGGTCGCCTCGTAACAATCATTCACTGCCACAGGGATTCGTGATCCGTCGGCACAGTGGATCCTGAGTATCGAGGTCGCCAACCTGCCAACCACCTGTGTGGAAAAAGACTAGTACCGGGAATGGGCCGATTCCCTCGGGGGTATATATCCTGATGGGGATTTCACCTGCCGGGCCAGGAATCAACCTGTCATCGACATAGGCAACTGGTTCGCCATCAGGTCGAACAGACTTCATTGCTTGTACCATTTCACGCGCCCTGGTTACAGTCAGATCAGATGTGTAGGTAAAGCCCATTGCTTTCATTTGCTCTAATAACGCTTGAGCCTGGGGATCGAGTGGCATCGTTGATTCTCCTTTATTGCATACTCATCAATGAAAAAAGTTTCTGTCACGTATATGTTCAAGGTAGCCTCTTTGTTTTCTGATGACTGGCATCGTCACCATAGGTTCAGTATTCACACCTCCTTCAGTAGTTTTCACTGAGCTCCCATGCCAGGTAACCGGCACTAACGATATCCTCCACGCTGATCTCTGTATACTGGTAGAGATCAGCTTGCGAACCGGATTGACCAAAACGGTCAACACCGAGAGGGACCGTTGGAACACCATACAGGCTGCCAAGAAATGCCAGGCTGTGCGCTGAGGCATCCTGCACAGTCACAATAGGAGCTTTTCGTTCGTGTTGAGGGAATAACGTCCGTAGATGGCCAGGTTGCGTCGTGGCATGCGCATCGCGCCGGAGTGTGCCGCGCTCTTCGGTCAGAAGAGTAAAGAGCTTTTTCGGGCTTGTCAGGTGCAAGACATTTGCAGCAATGCCCTCCTCGGCCAGGCGGTGGGCAGCCTCCACTGCTTCAGGCAGGCACCCCAGTAATGGAAACCGCCATCACGATGATTACCGATGACCGCTTTTATTATCGGGGGCACGATGCGCTGGTACTGGCCACCACTCGCTCGGTCGAGCAGGTGGCTGCTTTAATCTGGACCGGAGATTTCTCAGCAGAGTCATCCTTGTTCTCGCGCGCGCTTTCGGATAGTATGCTTGCCCGGTATCACAAGATATGTTCTTCTCTCGCTGGGCTGACTCCACTGGAGGCGTTTCAAGTCTGCTTGCCATTGGTGGCTCTCGATGATATCGCCGCCTATGATTTGCGGGCGGAAGCCGTCGCACAGACAGGTACACGAATCTTACAATTGTTAGCGCTAGTTGCCACAGGAGGGCAACACGCAACGCGTGGGATTGCACACACGGTGCAGCAGGGATGGGTGCCTTATGATGAACGAGCTAAAGCATTACTATCTGCTGCCCTAATTCTGTGTGCCGATCAGGAGCTCAATGTCACGACCTTTACCGCTCGCTGCGTCGCCTCCGCCGGTTCAACGCCCTATGCAGTTGTCTGTTCTGGGTTATCGGCGCTTCAAGGGATCAAGCATGCTGGACAGACAGAACGCATCGAAGCATTTCTCCGCGAAACTGACGCTCCTTCCAACGTCCGTACATCTATCACGAACTTGCTCAAACGAGGCGAATCCATTCCCGGATTTGGAGAAGTGGTTCCCGGATTTGGCTCTGTATTCTACCCAGTGGGCGACCCACGAGGAAAACTCCTGCTTGAACTGACCGCTGAAGTCTACCCACAATCACCCGCAGTGCTTCTTGCGCAGCGAGTCACCGAGGAAACAAACACGCTGCTCGGCGAACGCCCAACGATCTTTTTCGGGCTTGTCACCATGGCTCGTGCGCTGAATTTGCCACCTGGTGGTGCAATCGCTCTTTTTGCGTAAGGACGAACCATCGGTTGGATCGGCCATTGCATTGAGCAATATCAGGCAAATCAAGTCATTCGTCCTCGTGCCCGGTATATAGGACCTCCTCCACAAAAGGATGAGCGCCAGAAGGAACATTGATCAAGGAACAGTCATCTGCATCCCGCCTTGCTCAACCACATCCTCCCGGGCGGTTAGGAACTCCTATTGCCCTCTCTTCTGTCGAGATAGGTCATGGTGTTTACATTTTCTTGCCAAAGCCCCTCAAAGATCTATGGGTCGCAGAGGCTCGGAACTTGTGCTTGCTGCTTCGTTGTAATATGCGGATGTATAATGCACATCATCCTTGAAGATTCACCTTTTCTAACATGATTAACTCATCTAAAACGTTCGGTGTGGAACTGTTCTACAAAACGACAGAAACACTACCATTTGCCTTGTGAAAAATCTACCTCGGTGAACACATGATAGCAACTTCTGTGCGGTTTGCAAAAGGAACATGAGCAAAGATATGATTTTATTGCAGAGTTGTAAACACTTCGAGTGGAGGTGGTTTTGTGAAGAGTCCAAAGGCAGATTTTTCGTGAGGCAATGCGCGGTCAAGATATTTTTGTTTTTGGGTGACAAATCCAACAAAAGCTAAAGGTTTCTCAATAAAGTACTTCATTATATGAAAAATGTTACAAAATATATTTGTTTATCTCTCAATCATAGATCGCAAAAACTGCATGGTTGTGATAAAATGAATTTGACATCTAGCGGGTAGCACAAACATCTTCCGTGTCTACCATTGGTCCTTTGAACCTGAGTGAACGTACATCTTTTCATAGGGTATGCATACAGCATGACGAGAGTAATCTCACTCTCCTGAGTTCTGATGGAGGAACGATCGCGTTGAGCAGGGAAGATGCACCGGTGGCGGAGGTCTTCGAGACCTCTCCTAACAATCTACCTCTCCAGGTGAACCGGTTTATTGGCCGCGAACGGGAGATGACCGAGGTCAAAGCGTTGCTCGCAGCTACCCGGCTGCTCACCCTCACCGGCTCTGGAGGCAGCGGCAAAACGCGCCTGGCCCTTCAGGTCGCAACCGATCTCCTGGAGGAGTTCGAGCATGGTGTCTGGTGGGTGGAGCTGGCTGCCCTCTCCGATCCTCTGCTGGTGCCGCAGGCCGTGGCTTCGGCTCTAGCCATTCCTGAACGGGTGGATGGCACGTTGACGGAGGCGCTCTCCGATGCGCTCCACCGCCAGCATCTGCTCCTCGTGTTGGATAACTGCGAGCACCTGTTGGCGGCGTGCAGGCAGTTGATCGAAATATTGCTACACACCTGCCCCACGCTGCGCATACTGACCACCAGTCGCGAAGCGCTCACGATCACCGGTGAAACTGTCTGGCCGGTCCCTTCCTTGCGTGTGCCTGATACCTATCACCTGCCACCCATCGAAGGGCTGCTGACCTATGAGGCCGTGCAACTATTCATCGAGCGTGCGAGGTCTGTCCAGCCTTCCTTCTTCCTTACACCGGAGAATGCACCGGCAGTGGTGCAGATATGCCGTCGTCTCGACGGCATTCCACTGGCGACTGAGCTGGCCGCGGCTCGTATACGCGTGCTCTCTGTGGAGCAGATCGTCGTGCGACTGGATGACGCCTACCGACTGCTCACCGGGGGCAGTCGATCGGCCTTAGCGCGACAACAAACCTTGCGGGCAGCCATGGACTGGAGCTACCACTTGTTGTCAGTACAAGAGCAGGCCCTCTTCCGCTGGCTCTCGGTGTTTGCTGGCAGTTTTTCGCTCGAAGCGGCAGAGGCCATCTGCGCGGGTGAGCCAGGCGAAGCATGCGACGTGCTTGAGGTCCTCTCCTCCCTGATCGATAAATCGTTGGTGCTCATGGAGCAACGCAGCGCTGAGGCACGCTACCGCTTGCTGGAGACGATGCGGCAGTACGGCCAGGAGAAGCTGCAGCAGGCGGGTGAAGTGACCGCCGTGCGCCGCCGTCATAGTGACTGGTATGTCCGTTTCGCGGAACGCGCAGGGCCCGAAATAGGTGGTCTCCAGCAGGCCGAATGGCTGCAACGCGTAGAGTTGGAGCACGATAATATCCGAACAGCGCTCGCATGGTCACTCGAGCAGGCAGAGGTGGAACCAGGCGCTCGCATCGGTGCCGCCATCTGGCGCTTCTGGCTCTTTCGCGGCTATCTGACTGAGGGACGAACCATGCTGGAGCGCATCCTGCAGCAGTTTTCGGAGCAGACATCTGTGCGAGCACAGGTACTGCATGCTGCCGGCGTGTTAGCGTACTACCAGGATGACTATGCACGAGCAACCATCCTCCTGCAAGACAGTTTGGAGCTCTCTCGTGCGCTCCCAGAGAGCCTGGGCATTGCCTACGCCCTGACTGCTCTGGGAACGCTCAGAAGCAGCAAGGGTGACTACCAGCAGGCAACCACGCTCTACGAGGAGAGTCTCCCGCTGCTGCGCGAGCTGGGCGATAAGCGGGTCATGGTCCTTACCCTCTCTGGGTGGGGTCTGGCCCTGCTTGCTCTGGGAGCGTACGAGCGAGCGATAGCACTGTGCGAGGAGAGCCTGGCGCTGGCACGTGAGCTGGGATCCCCCCAAAGTGTTGCCGGTTCACTCACCACGCTCGCCATTGCAGTGCTGGAGCGGGGCGACTACGAGCGAGCGCGAGGGCTGTGTGAGGAAAGCCTGGCGATACGGCAGCAGCTCGCAGATAAAGGCGGGAGCGCCCATACGCTCACTATTCTGGGGCACGTGGCGCTGTCCCAGGGCAGCTATGCGCACGCAAAAGCACACTACGATGAGAGCCTGTCCTTGCGGCAAGAACTCGGAGACAAAGAAGGCATCGCTGCTGCCCTGGAGGGAGTGGCAGGCGTCGCCCAGGGGCAGGGACAACCACTGAGTGCAGCGCGGCTGTATGCAGCGGCACAGGCTCTGCGCGACGCCATTGGCGCGCCCCTTGCGCCAACCGACCGCGCCTCGTATGAGCGTAGGCTAGCC
>Ga0116218_1001544_pt1 | contig 14303 bp, 9 predicted proteins | sample Sb_taG_2_FD_88966 | JGI IMG/M metagenome (GOLD analysis project Ga0116218, IMG submission 88966) | Peat soil microbial communities from Weissenstadt, Germany - Sb_50d_5_LS metaG | ecosystem: Environmental > Terrestrial > Soil > Wetlands > Peat | place: Germany: Weissenstadt | collected 2010-09-21 | reverse complement strand
TCTTGCTGGTCGCGCTGGTGATCGCCGGGTCGGCTGCGGCCGCGGTCCTCTCGCTCAGCGCGTCACAGCCGCTTGTGGGGAGGGTGCCGGGAGCGATTACCCCCACCTCGCTGGCGGGCTACAGCTACACGATCGCAGTGTTCCCCCAGGTGGGGGCCGGGACGGCGGGATGGGAGTCGTTGATCGTCTACACCAGGCCAGACACCGCCGGCATTGTCCAGGGGGGAGGGACGCTTGGATATCCAACGGCCACGGGCCCAGTGTTCGGTGGCGGTACCGGCCCCGATAGCTGCCCGGTCTGTTACGCGCGCGGCAACGCCGTCACGTATGTCCTTACCGGCCCGCAGGTGTTCGCCGTCCGGATTGGGAGCCAGACGATCCGCACCGTCACTTCACCCGGCCTGCCGACCGGCGATCGAGCCGCCGTGGTCTTCATCCCCGCCAAAGGACGCGTGTTCCTCATCCCTGGCGACAGACCCGTCCCGGTCGGTACGCATCCGCCGGGGGTGAAGAACGTCCTCACCGTCCCCGTCGAGCCGCTCGCCCGCTCCGGGCAGGTGATCCGCGGCCACTTCACGCCGTCTCCGGACGGACCGCCGCCGGTGACCTGGATGGCACCTCACGCCCTGTCGCGCTGGTGGCCGTTGTGGGGCTTCACGGTGCCCTACCAGGGCCCGGGTTATCACGCCCCGACCCGTCCGCGTCCGGGCGTCTGTGAGCTGGCGCAACACGGCCTCCCCGCACTTCACGCCCAGTTCGGCCACACCATCGCCTGGATCGCCCCGGTCCCGGACGCGCTCGGCGAAGTGTTCCTCTCTTGCGTCGACACGGAGTACTGGATGGACGGGTGGCCGCTCCAGGCAGGCGTGCTGCTCGATGGCCATCGGCCGGGGCAGGTTCTGGGGCCAATTCCCGGCGCGCGGGCGGTACCCGACCATCCGGACATGGTCAACCTCCCCCTCGGGCGATTCCCCCTGACCTACGACACGCCCATCTCCGCCGATTCGCCGCAGTTCTCGTTGACAGCCAAACGAGTTGGTAATGCCTGGCTGGTCGTGCAGGGCGGCTCCGGACTAGCGCAACGAGTGCAGGTGCTCAACGCCCTGCGCATCAACAAGCTCGACCTGCATCACCTCACCTCCGGACGCGCGACTCATTAACAAGCTGCCCTACCAGCCTGCCGAGGGAATGCAGATGCACCCTGACAGAATCTCACGCTTGCGCAAGTGCGGTGCAATTGACCACTGCCTTACTCCAGACGACGACACAGCCTGGAGACTCGGTCGTGGCCAAGCCATCGGCCGCGGATCTCGCGAGGCGCTCTTGGTGGTCAAGGGTTGGGCGTGCTTGCGTCGCGGCGATGGTTGGCTTTGCCGTTGCGACTGGCCGCGCGGTGGTCGTGCACACCCCCATCCGAACTAACACGCCAGCACTTCGTCAGGACGCCAAAGCTTCAGCAGCGGCTGATCTCGCCGCCGGAATCGTCATGACTCGGCGATCTCGCCCGAGCGGTGATCCGAACGTGGAGTGATCGTCGCCACACTGACAGCGCGACGGTGGGCAGGGCGAGCAGCAAGGGATCCTGGTAGACGATTCTCGGGTCCTCGGCGTTGGTCTGAACACCCATGCGTTTCGGCCACCGGCGAGCCAGAGTTCCCCCTTCACGAACGATGAGGTGTGACGTCGGGCAGCCGGGACCGCGTGATCGGTGCCGCATTGGGTCGATCTGAGCGTGGAGCAGAAGCGAGGCAATGAAGTGTTGGCGTCTGGGCGCTTGAAGATTTGGGCGGTGCGTCCTGGACTGGCTGGGACGCAAGTCAGTGAGGGGAGCGGGTCATGTCTTCAGGTTCGATGGTTCGGGTGGATGCGGCGGGGCGTCGGCGGTCGCCAGCGACGACGCCTGGGTATCTCGCGGGCCGGGCGCCGCACAACAAGGGCATGCGGTACCCGCCTGATCCGCCACGCGCGGAGGAGATCGTGCTGGTGATGCGCCAGGCTGGCCATGACCGTCACGGGTTGCGTGTCCGGGCGTTGATCGCTGTGTTGTGGCGCGGCGGGCTGCGGATCTCGGAGGCGTTGGCGCTGAACGAGACCGACATCGACGACCGGCGCGGGTCGCTGTTGATCCGTCACGGCAAGGGTGACAAGCGCCGCGAGGCGGGAATGGACGAGTTCGGGTTCGAACAGCTCGCGGCGTGGCTGGCGCATCGCGTGTCGTTGCCGCCCGGACCGTTGTTCTGTGTCATCGACGGGCCAACGCGAGGGCGCCGCTGGTCAGCGACCGCGGCGCGACGTGAACTTCGAAAGCTGGCGGTCGACGCCGGTGTGCGGCGGCGGTTCGCGCCCCATCAACTCCGTCACGCGCACGCCGTCGAGCTCGCGCGCGAAGGAGTCGCGATCAACATCATCCAGCGCCAGCTCGGGCATACCGACCTGGGCACCACCAGCACCTATCTTCAGGGGATCGATCCCAGTGAGATCATCGACGCTGTCCGCTCACGCCGCCAGCCGACCATCTCCGCCACCGCCGGGCTGACGCTCTGACCGCCGACGTTGGCGGTGGCCGCCCGCCGTGGCGGCGGACGGCCGCGCCGGCGGACGTGCGTGACTGCCGCTCTCTGCGCCGTTAGCCCGGATGCGGCAGCGGTCTGAAAGTGGCTGCCTCGGCGACAGAGCAGCAGCCGCACCGGTCGCGCGTGAAGCCAATTCTGACGCTGGGATTTGGGGCGGGAGCAGTCGTCGCGGCCAGGCCAGCCCAACGATCGAAGGCGGGGCCGGCTCGTCGGGTGACCCGGGGAGCGGGCGGTCTCGGACTTTCTTGAGTCATGCGGTCGATTCGTGTCAGCTGGCTATTCGCCCGATGATCCAAGCCGTCGTGAGCAGCGACCATCAAACCACGCCGGGGAACAAGCGTGGTATCCGCGTCTGTCCCCTACCGTGGGTTGCGGCGGCACTCACGCCTCGTCGGGGGTCCCGGTTGGGACCGCGCTCCGGCCATCGTCGCGATGGGCGGGTTGGTGGCGATAGAACCGTGCTCTGGAGGGTGCGAGCGGAGAGTTCCCGCGGATGAGGTCCGCGGCCTTCTCGGCGAGCATCACAACCGGCGCGTAGATGTTTCCGTTTGTCACGTAGGGCATGGCCGACGCATCGACGACGCGCACTCGCTCGAGGCCGTGCACGGACATGCTCGCGGGGTCGAGAACCGCATCGGGGCCGGTGCCCATCTTGCAGGTGCAGGACGGGTGCAGTGCGGTTTCGCCGTCTCTTGCCACCCAGTCCAGGATCTGTTCGTCGGTTTCGACGGAACTGCCGGGGGAGATCTCGCCGTCGTTGTAGGGGTCGAATGCCTGCTGTGTGAGTATCCTGCGAGCGCAGCGGACGGCCTCTACCCACTCGTGGCGGTCCTGATCGGTGGAGACGTAGTTGAAGCGGAGCGCGGGGTGCACGCGCGGGTCGGTCGAAACCACCTTGACCGAGCCTCGGGTATCGGAGTACATCGGGCCGACATGCACTTGGTAGCCGTGGCCTTGGGGTGCGGAGCCGTCGTAACGGATCGCGATCGGTAAGAAGTGGAACATGAGATTCGGGTATGCGACCTCGTCGTTGCTGCGAATGAAGCCACCCGACTCGAAGTGGTTGGTCGCACCCGGCCCGCTGCGGAACAGAAGCCATTGCAGGGCAACCCCCGGCCGGTTGCGCCACTTCAGGGCCGGCGCGACCGAAACTGGCAGCTTTGACGCGTACTGCACATAGACCTCGAGATGGTCCTGCAGGTTCTCGCCGACCCCGGGGACGTCGTGCACCACCCTTACGCCGAGCCCCCCAAGCTCGCGCGCGTTGCCCACGCCCGAGAGCTGCAGCAGCTGCGGCGAATTGATGGCGCCGCCGCAAAGGATCACCTCGCCGGCACGAACCGAATGTGTCCTGCGTCCCTCCACGACCTCGACGCCGACGGCGCGGTTGCCCTCGAACAGCACGCGGTTGACGAAGGCGCGGCAGCGAACCTCGAGGTTGTGGCGGTCGCGCACGGGATGCAGGTACGCGCGGGCGGCGCTCAGGCGATGCCCGCGGAAGATCGTCCGGTCAAACGCTGCGAAGCCCTCTTGGCGGTAGCCGTTGACATCATCGGTGAGCGAGTAGCCGGCCTGCCGCACGGCCTTGAAGAACGCCTGGCAGAGTGGATTGATCGCAGGACCGCGCTCGAGCTTAAGCGGACCATTGCTACCCCGCCACTCGTCGGCCCCCGCCAAGCAGGTCTCCATCCGCTTGAAGTACGGCAGGCAGTGCGCATAGTCCCAGCTGCCCATCCCGGGATCGGCGCCCCAGCGCTCGTAGTCGAGCGGGTTACCCCGCTGAAAGATCATTCCATTGATGCTGCTCGACCCGCCAAGCACCTTGCCGCGCGCGTGATAGATGCGCCTGCCGTGCATGTGCGGCTCAGGCTCAGATTCATACTTCCAGTCGTAAAAGCGATTGCCGATCGGGAACGACAGCGCCGCCGGCATGTGGATGTACACATCCCATGGGTAGTCAGGGCGCCCGGCCTCGAGCACGAGCACACGGGCCGACCGATCCTCGCTCAGCCGATTGGCCAACACGCAACCCGCCGAACCGCCACCGACGATCACAAAGTCGTAAGCCACCGTGTGCCTCGCCGGTAAGTCTTTGACACGCACCCCGCGCCTGCATCCGTTACAGCGCGCTACTCGCGGCGGCAAACTACGGATTGCGCCGCAGCGTGACTGTCTCCGTTCCGCGACGAAGGTGCGCACGCTCGCCTCCGCCCAAGGAGGAGTCGTCGCGGTCGCTGCGCTCGGACGTCTGCCTTGCCGCCGGTGCGGCCGGCGCGATCGTCTTGCGCTCGCTGCGCGCGAGACGCGCGAGCTGCTCCGCGCTCGGTCGTGGGCGAAAAGGGCAGTCCCATCATCGCGTGAGGCGCGCGGCCGGGCTCCGAGCGGTCCGTTGGTCTGTCTAGCGTGCTACGGCGGGCATCGCGCTGGCATCATCGGCTCTGTGATTCACGAGGTATGGGGCGACGAGGCCGAGCTGGTGCGGGTCGCGGTGGAGTGGGCGGCGCAACGGGTCGTGCGGCCAACGGACTCCAAGACGACGGCGCACCCGGCCTCGGAGCTTGCTGCGGCGGCCGGGCCAACGGTCACGCCAGCGGGGATCGGGGGCGTCGAGGCGTTGCGCGTGTTTCGCGAAATTCTGCTGCCGGCGACGCGTTCGCAGGACGATCCGATGAATCTCGCCTACATCCCATCTGCGCCGACGCGCGCCGCCGTGGCGTTCGATCTCGTGACCAGCGCGGCGAATGTGTTTGCCGGGGTCTGGGAGGCGGGAGCGGGCGCGATCTATGCCGAGAACGAGGCGCTGGGGTGGATCATCGAGCTGCTGGGATGGCCATCGAGCGCGGCGGGCTGCTTTGTCGCCGGGGGCACCGGCGGGAACCTCTCCGCCCTCATGGCGGCGCGGCATGCCACGCTGGCCCGCCGCGGAGAGCGGCCACCGGGCGGCTGGCGGCTGGCGTGCACCGCGGACGTGCACTCCTCCATCCGGCTCGCGGCGCGCGTGCTTGATGTCGGGATCGTCGAGGTGCCTGAGAACGCGCACGGGCACCTCACCGGCGAAGCGCTGGCCACCGCGCTGGCCGACGATCCCGACGACATCTTTGCCGTCGTGGCGTCGGCCGGTACGACGAACGCCGGACTCGTGGACGACTTGGCGGGCGTGGCCGCCGCCTGCGCCGAGCACCGGGTGTGGTTGCACGTGGACGGCGCCTACGGCGGCGCGGGGCTCGCCGCCCCCAGCGTCCGTCGCCTGTTTGACGGCGTCGAGCTCGCGGACAGCTTCATCGTCGATCCGCACAAATGGCTGTTTGCCCCCTATGACTGTTGTGCGCTGCTCTACCGAGATCCCGAGCCCGCGCGCGCCGCTCACTCGCAGGCCGCTGGCTACCTGGACCAGATCGACCGCGGCGCCGGGAACCCGTCAGACCTCGCCGTCCACCTGTCCCGGCGGGCGCGGGGGCTGCCGTTCTGGTTCAGCCTCGCCACCCACGGCACCGACCGCTACGTCGCGGCTATCGAGCGGACGCTCGAGACAACTCGCACGGTGGCCCAGGCGATACGGGCCTGCGAGCACCTTGACCTCGTCTGCGAGCCAGAGCTGTCCGTGCTCTTGTTCGAGCGGCCCGGCTGGGACCAGGACGCGTACGCGGTGTGGTCAAACGCACTGGCGAGGAAGGGCGTGATCCTGTGCGTGCCGACCAAGTGGCATGGCCGTAGCGTGCTGCGTCTGGCCTTCGTGAACCCAGACACGCAGCCAGCGCGCGTGATCGAGGCGCTGCAAACGCTGCGATGAGACCGAATCCCACCCGCACGGGCCAGCACCGGCACTGGCGGGCGCGGCTCATTCCGCGTCATTCCGAGCCTTCCAGGGTCGACCGCCGGACGCCGCAAGGACTCACGCTTTGTACATCTGGTGCGCGACCGGCGGCGCTCAGGGTTTGCGACGAAACGACACGTCGCCGTGCGAAGTACTGCGCGACCGCTTCCGCCCAACGCGCTCGGCGCGGGACGGTAAGTTCACCGAGAGCGCAGGCCTCTGCATCCACGAATCACCAGGCGCGTCGCCTCCCGATCCGCGACGGTCGGGGGACTCCTGCTCCGGCCCAGCTGGCGGACGGAGCAGCAGTCGGGAGCCCGTGGCCGGTCGGGCGACGAAGCAGCCACGCGCTCTGGCGAGCACGCGCGACCCGGTTACGCCTATACCGGTCATGGCGCCCTCGTGGCCGCATCGCTGCAAGGGCGGGAGCGCCGGCACCGGCACCGAGTCTGCTCAGCTGCCTGCAAGTCGCGCGAAGCCGGTTAGCATCGGGCCTCGGGCCGACTCAATTCGCCGGCCAGACGGGACTGAGCTCTCCTGACGGGCAACGCCGCTGTGAGCACCGCTGTAATCGCGCAGGCTGGATACGGTCTGACGCGGCGAATACCGACCTGGTCACCGTTGACGAAGTGTTCGGATCCGTGCCCGCCGACGTTCACGTAAATTCATCGGCCAATACGCTACGGCTACCCGACTGGCGGAGCGGCGCGCCACGGCGCCCCCCAGTGCATGAACGCGGCCCATAACCAAGGATCGTCGAGCTTGCGGACAAGGAACTCAGGATCCTGATCGGGGACCTCCTCGGCGTATGGGTGCCGGACCGCGGCCAGGGCGTCGCGTATGTCGCCGACCGTGGCATCGCGCAGCCAACACGTAGCGCCCTGGAGCGCCTCAGGCGACGCGACGCCGCCGGTCAGCGACTCGATTACCTTGCGGCAGGCACCGACCGAGGCTAGGCGCGCAACGGGCCATCCCGCGGCGATGATGGAACGGGCACCTGCGGCCAGCAGTCCGGCCGGAATGCCGATGCCGTCGTTCAGGTCGGTTTGGGCGATCGTCCCCGAGTCGCAGCTATCCAGGATGACGATCGCCCCCGGATCGATCGTGATCGAGTCGAACAGGTCGCCGACGCTGAGATCGAACTGTCCGCCAAGCCGTAGGTGGGAGGCCAGCGGATCGCGCCACTCAAACACGCCATGACAGTCCAGGTGGATCATGGTCGCGCCGCTCTGGTGACCGTCGCTGGGCCGGCTGTCGAGCCAGAGCGCGGCTTCAAGCTCTTCGGCAGAGCTGACCAGGTATTCGGTGGCTCCTGTTGGCAGGAGCGCTGCGGCGCCGTCGGTGGATGCGGCATCGCTCGGCCGACCGCGAATCGCGACCGGGCGGACGTTCATCGTTCGGGCACCGGTCAGAGCGGCGCCGACTGATGCCAGGGACTCTGCGACGATGACCGCGATGGCGTCGCACACGTGTTCTCCGTCGAGCGGCAGGGCGTGGATCGGCAGGGCCGCGAGCACGCCCTGCGGTACCCAGACGAGTCGCCCGCCGCGATAGCCGTCTATCGCCTGACGCAGCGCTGGCTCGAGCCGCGGCCCGGTCTCGGCGAGCAGTCCGGGCAGCAGGTCTCGGACGGCAGCCTCCACGTTCCGGGCGTGCCGGATTTGATCGGAGTACGCGCGGACTGCGTCCAGGACCACACGCAGCGACGCCGGATCATCCTCGATAACCGCCGCGCCGTCGGTGGTGATCTTGATGAGCCGAAGCCGATCCTCGGCGATCAGCGAGTACAGCACCACGGTCGGACGGTCGGCGGCAGCCAGCCACGCGGGCGTGTCGGAAACGGTGTCGGGTGGCGTAACTGGGGTGAGCGCGCCCGGCGCCGCACCGGCCGCGGCGAACTGACGGCGCAACGCCGTGAGCTCTGCCACCAGAGTCGCCGCGCTGTCACGATCGGTTTGACGAGGGTGGGGGACCGAGGACAGATCGCTGGTCGAGTACAAGTCGCTGGCAGCCTGCGCGGCGATACGGCGCCATAGCCCGCGAAACCGCTCCCAATCGGCGGATCCGATGGTGTCGGTGGGGGGATGCCCCATCGTGCCCAGCTGGCCGGCGATCACGCGCCCACGTCCGGTTTCGGCGAACGACAGCGCCCGTTCGGACTGGCCGGCGTCGAGGGCGGTCAGGGCGGCCACGAGATACCGATCCGGCCACGCCGCCAGACGGGTGATCACGAGCTCGGGATAGGGGATGTAATGGAGGTCGGTCTCGAGAAGAGCGAACGCCCGGCCGAAAGCGTCCACGGAAGCCTCCAGGTCGCCTGCGCGACGATGCAGCTGCGCGGCGATCGCCAGGTACGTAAAGGCATCCATGGGCAAACCGCGCGCGATCGCGATCCTCGCGTCGTCTCGCGCTTTCCTCGCGCCCGCGGAGAAGTCACGATCAAGACCGAGCTCGACCGCACTCTTCGCTTCCTCGCCCGGAGGGATGGGTGCCCCGCTGTTGGCGGCGCGCGCCTGGCGCGACGACCACTGCTCGATGTCCGTTGACCACTGGTTGAAGCCAGGCGAACTTGCCCAGGCGCGGAAGTTGATGCGGCTGCGCACTCGGGCACCGCGATCGTAGACGCCGAGCGAGAACAGCGCCGTCATCAGCTCTCCGCGGAAGACGTCTATCGATCGGGATGGAGCGGTCTCCACCAGCCGTTCGGCCTCGTCGATCCACCAGTCGATCCCGTCGCGGCCCGGCCGCGGGTCCCCAGCGTCCGGATCGAGCGCCACTGGCCAGCTCGCGATCAACGTGAGGATGGCCTGCCGACGGAATGCGGGGTCCGCTTCGTCCCCCGACCGGCCTAGCGCGTCGATCAGCCGGTCGGTGGCGCCCACGCGGTCGCCGCAGCGCATGCGGATTCGAGCCTCGAGCTCGGCGAGGCGCAGCTCGGCGGTGGCACCCGAAAGCTCGCTCCGGAGAGCCGCGAGGATCGCGTCCGCGCGATCGAGTCGGCCGATACGAACCCACCCCCCGGCGGCGCTCAGCCCGGTCGCGAGCCGACTGTCGGGCGACAGGTTGCGTGTGAGCAACCTCTCAAGGGCCAATGCGATCGCCTCGGTCAGCTCGCCGCCCAGCGCGGCGTCGTCGGCGCGAATGGCGATCATGCCGAACACCGCTGCGAGCGCGTCGTCGCGCACCCGCGCCGTCTCGTCGTCGATCCCCAGCTGGGTGTACCCAGGCGGTTCGGCCGCGACCGCATTCATCGCAGCGACGCATCGCCTCAGCGTCTCGGCCGCGAGGGGTAGATCTTCATACACGAGCGCTTCGAGAACCGGGATCGCCGGAGGTGGCGGCGCGCCAACGAGCCCGACATCGAGCGCTGCGCCAAGAAGATCCACACGCCGAGCCGGGTCGTCCCGCGGACAGTCGAACGCCGCCTGGAGGCGCTCGCCGACTAAGTCGGGCGTGCCTGGAACCGACGGCGGCAACTCCTTGCGCAGGCGCAGAACCTCGACTCGGGCCAGCAGGAGCATTGCCGCGACCCCTGCGAGCGCCACCCGGAAGCCGGCCCGTTTCGTGTCGTCCGTGACGCGTGCAAGTTGGCGGTCGAGCCCCGGGGCTAGGCGGCGGACCAGCGCATCGGTGCGCGGCACCACGTCATCCGGCGCGCGGCCCTGCACGACGGCGAGCGCCAGCGCACGTTCCGCCGGACTCGCTGGTGGGTCGCCGCCGGTGGTGACCAGCTTTCTGATCACGTTCGCGAACACCTCAGCCGACAGCTCGTCCTGCCAGCCGAGTCCGCGCGCGTCCCGCTCCCACTCCTCGGCGCGGCGAATGGCGTCATCGCCGAGTCGCTGCGGCCGTCCCCGCAGATTGATGGTGGCCGCCAGAGCGTTTCGCCCCCACGCCTGGTGAACCGTGTCGAGCCAATCGGCCGGACCGGTCATCGAATCGGTATGTCGTGCTCGACCGGATCTGGGGTGAACTTCTGCGCCTTGGTGCCGCGCAGGAGCGACCGCTTGCGCACAATCGTTGGCTCGATCCGAACCCGGACCCGCTCCACGCCGGGCGGAACCGTCATCGTGTGGAGCAACGTCTGGGTGCCAATCAGATCCTCGCCCTTGCGGTAGAGCTGCCACCGAACACCGCCGCCAACTCCCGTCTCTCCAGCCTCGACCTTCAGAGCCCGCACCGCGAAGTCGAACGCGAGCACGAAGTCGGCCTCGCCGGATGCCCGGAACTCGAGGTCCGGGATCGCCAGCACGTGCAGCGCCGCGGCGACCGTGGGCCAGATCGCGCCAGCCAGGGTCTCGATGACACCGAGTTTCCCGCCAGCTCCTAACCCCACCTTGATCTGGCTCCTTCCATGGGCAGCCGTGACGCTGGTCGTGTCCGGGGCCCACGAGCACGTAACCGCATCCGGCATGCCAAGCGGCGTGAACTTGTAGTCCATCCTCCCGATCGGAGGTGGCCTCTCGCCCGGGTGGCCGAAGGCTGTGATCGCGTGGCGGACCAGAACCACCGTTCCCGACTGGCTCAGCGCGTCGGTCAGCCAGCGCCCGGACTCGGGAGCAGCCGCGTAAACCTTGCGCAGATCGACGGCCACCGGCGGCGCCACTTCGACGTCCCATGGCAGATCCGCCGCGGCTTCGTCGCCCTCCTCGCCGCCCATGGTGGCGAACAGCGCCTGCTGAGCGGCAAGCTCGTCCAAAACGGGATCGTCGACCTCGTCGGTGAAGTACCCGGTCGCCACGTCTGGCTCGCTAACGAGGCCTCTCCAGCGCCACGCGTCGAGCCTATTCGAACGGAGACGGCGCGGCTAGCGATTCCGAGTGGACGTGCTGGGCCGAGAGCCGCCGGGCCCGGACACACCGGCGCATCGGAGTGGCTGATGTCAGTCGCCGGCCGTTGGTCAAATCGGAGCTACATATGCTCGTGGCTCCACACGCGATCAGGCGGGCCAGCGGCCTGTCGCTGAGCCCTACCCATGGCTGCGTCTAGCCTGCCGCGCAATGCGGGCGGCAGCTCGGACGCGCCCACTCCCATTCTCGCCCGCATCTCGATAGTTCGCCCGCGGCGGTAATGACAAACGCTTTCATGCTCCGGCCGTCTCGCGTCACGCAATCGCGTGGCCTTCGCCTAGAAAGAGCACCTCGTCCGACGGTGGCGGCGTGGCTGCTCCCTGGGCCCAGCAGCACGCTCGCTCCGCGCAGCGGAATCCGCGTCGTCGATGACAACCCTCGCTTCCGCGCCCTCGCCCGAATGCTGCTGGGCGGTTGGGATACGTGATCGTGGCCGAGGCCGCGGACGGCGCACAGGCTCGCCGCGGCGCGTCGTGTTCGTCCGGATGCGGCGCTCGTCGACATCCAGCTACCTGACATCGACGGTCTCGCGCTCGCGCGCCGCCTACGCGAGACCGACAGCAGCCTGCGGATCCTCCTGACCTCGACGGATCCGACGCTCGTCGCTCCCGCCAAGCTTGCCGACGGCGCAGCCGTGGCGTTCGTTCCGAAGGACAGTTTCGCCATCACAGCGCTCGCGCCGCTGCTCGGCGACTGACCGCGCGCGAGGCCGTGGAAAAACCCCACGCGCTGTTCAGAGAGCGCAGTACCACAGCGTGCGATCGGCGCGCTAACGGATCGGCCGAGGCGCACCAGTGTGTGGACTACGCTCTCGCTGAGATGGCGACGCGCGGGCGCGATCCATACCGAGTCCTCGGGGTCCCCCGGAACGCGTCCGACGAGGAGGTTCGGTCGGCCTATCGCCGGCTGGCACAGCTTCACCATCCAGATCACAACGGTGGCTCGCTCGAGGCGGCGCGGCGCTTCGAGGAGTTCCAGGATGCCTACACCGAGATTGTGCGCCGCCGCCGGGGAGCGCCTGCGGCGCAGCGCGCGACTTCGCAGGCTCATGTCGATCCGGATCTCGAGCGGCAGCTCGCCGACCTCGAGCGCGAGCTTCGCAATGCCGCCCGTGCTGCCCGCGAGCGGGCCCGTCGCGCCGCCCGCGAGGCGGCAGCCACCTACAAACACGCAACCGACGAGGAGCTCGGATACATCCATACCGACGACAGCTTCGGCAAGATCCTCGCCGATGCTCGTCACGAGCTATCTGAGCGGTTCTCCGAAGCACGCCGGCATCCAATCGGCAAGACGGTGTCCGAGCTCATCGATGAGCTCGCCTCGAAGCTGACCGGCGGGGGCCGTCCGGGCGCTGAAGACTGACGGCCGGCCCGCGGCGCCATTCCTCAGGGGATCGGGAGCGCGCGAATCGGCTCGGCGGCGCTCCGCGCCGCGACGTAGGATGGCAGCAGCACCAGGGCGGAGGCCGCGTCGGGGGCGTCGACCTTCCACCACAGCCGGTGACCGCCGTGCATGCACGAGGAGTCGGCGCGCTGGTGACGCCGCGGGCGCTCGAAGCCGAGCCACGCCGCGTGGGCGTAGCGGCATTCCGCCGGTTCGTGCCGTGGGTCAGCAGAAACGTCGGCATCTGGGCTCGCCGGCCACATCGCGCGCGTCGCGGTGGGCCGGGTAAGCGGCCAGCCGCCTCTGCCCGTGCCCCGCGCCGATCCTGATCGTCCGACCGGCGCCGAAGGTCGGGCCGGCGTCGCTGGTGGCGACCAGCCGATCGTGATAGGTCCTACCACGCTCCCGAGAAAGGGCTGTTGCATCGGTGATTTCTGAACCGTCGGCGGTTTCCAAGCCAAGGCTTCCGCTTTCCATGCTGAGCAGCCACGATTGAGCGCCGTGTGGACCGCGCGCGCCGGCGATCAGGGCTTCCGCTTCGGCCTGGCGGATAGCCGGAGCGCCAGCGCCGCGACCACACCCGTGTCGGCGACAGGGTGTCGCGCCGATTCGCTGGAGTCAGCGGCTCGGGATGGTCCGCGGGTTCGCCAGCTATCTGGCGACGATCGACCCGGACACCGAGATCCCACCCGCCGATGTGCTGTCCGCTCGTCAGCAACGCGTCGCGCCGTATATCTACTCACCTGAGGAGATCGAGGCGCTGATGGACGCTGCCGGTGATCTGTGGCCACTGGTGCGGGCGGCGACGATGCGAACCGCGATCGGGCTGCTCGCCTGCACCGGGATGCGGATCCGGGAGATGCTCGCGCTCGACGACGGGGATCTCGACATCGAGGACGGTGTGATCATCGCGACCGGGAAATGGGGCAAGCAGCGACAGGTCCCTTTGCACCCGACCACGGTGCAGGCGCTGCGCGCCTACCAGCAGACCCGCGACGAGTACCGGCCGGTCCGGCCGACCGAGGCGCTCCTCATCACCCGCCATGGCGATCGGCTGACGAAGGGCGCGTTCCTCAAAGCGTTCCGCGCGCTGCTGATCACCGTCGGGCTGGAGGGCGCCGGTGAGCGGGAGCGGCCGCGCCCGCATGACATCAGGCACGCGTTCACGGTGCGGACACTGATCAACTGGCATCACGCCGGTGCGGATATTCGTCGTGAGCTTCCGAAACTCTCGACATATCTCGGGCATGTTTCACCGGAGAGCACGTTCTGGTACCTACAGGCGGTGCCGGAGCTGCTCGAGCTCGCGGCCCGCGATCTCGAGCAACTCCTGGAAGGAGGGGAGGAGCGATGACGCTGCTGGCGCCAACGATGCAGGCCTGGTTCACCGACCGGATGATCAACCAGAAGAACGCCAGCCCAAGAACGATCTGCGCGTACCGCGACACGATGCGGCTGCTGCTCACCTTCGCGACAGAGACGACAGGCACCCCGCCCAGTCGACTGGATATCGAGCAGCTCGACGCGCCGCTGATCGGTGTGTTCCTCGATCACCTCGAGCGCGACCGTGGCAACAGCCCCAGGACCCGCAACGCTCGGCTGGCGGCGATCCACTCGCTCTACCGCTACGCCGCGCTGCGTCATCCCGAGCACGCGCACACGATCGCGCGCGTGATCGAGATC